>FUFK010040455.1_pt1 | contig 150945 bp, 159 predicted proteins | sample 1021851 | NCBI WGS metagenome assembly FUFK01 (sample SAMEA51879418, study PRJEB19060) | metagenome | reverse complement strand
CGCGCTCAAGCACGAGATCACCTATCGCCGCCCGGCCTTTCTCGACGATGATGTCATTGCCGAAACCGTGCTGGAGAAGATCGCCGGCGCGCGCAGTTTCTACAATACGGTGATTCGCCGCGGCGAAGACGTGCTGGCCGAAGTGCAGAGCATGTGGTGCTGCATCGATGCCAAGAGCCTGCGACCGGCACGAATCAGCCGCGAAGTCGCCGAAACCTGTTTCGGCCTGCCCGGCAAGCCGAAGGTGCAAACCGGCAGCTAAAGCGCCGACCGCCCTTTGCCTGCCGCGCGCTAGCTCCTATATTCACGCAATGGCCGTTTTCATCCCCGCACTGATCGTTCTGGCGACCGTGGTCGCGATGGAATGGGTCGCATGGGCGAGCCACAAATACATCATGCATGGCTTCGGCTGGGGGTGGCACCGCGACCATCACGAACCGCACGACAATCTGCTTGAGAAAAACGATCTCTATGCGGTCGTCGGCGCGGCGATGAGCATTTCGATGTTCGCGCTGGGCAGCGAATGGGTGATGGGCGAGGGGGCCTGGTGGCCAGCCACGTGGATCGGGCTCGGCATAATGGCATATGGCGTCATCTACACGCTGGTGCATGACGGGCTGGTTCACCAGCGCTACTTCAAATGGGTCCCCAAGAGCGGTTACGCCAAGCGTCTGGTCCAGGCGCACAAGCTGCACCATGCCACGATCGGCAAGGAAGGCGGGGTCAGCTTCGGCTTNGTCTTCGCCCGNAGCCCGGCAGCACTCAAGGCCGAATTGCGCCGCCAGCGCGAAGCGGGCATCGCCATCGTACGCGAAAGCGCCGGAGCCTGAGGCCCCGGCGCTTCCAGTCCGCCGTGTGCGGTCTTACTTGGCGTAGTTTACATACAATCCGTGGATCAGGCCGGGGATATAGCCCAGCAGCGTCAGCACCAGATTGATCAGCGCGGTCTTGCCGAGCCCGTGCTTGGCGGCAACGCCGAGCGGGGGCAGCAGGATGGTCGCGATAAGAATAAGAATTGCCATGGGAAATGTCCTTTTGTCGTCCCTCCCGTCGTTCGGGTCATCAACGGGCCGGGGCGCGCGCGGTTCCGCCGGCCTATTCGTTGCGCGTGGCAATCCAGCTCCCGCAGATCACCAGCACGGCGACTGAAATCCAGTACCAGGGATGGCCGAGCGTATACCAGGTGAACACCGCGCCAGTGGCCATCGCGCCGATCGCCATGGTCTTCGACCTGCGGCTTATCGCACGGCGCTCGCGCCAGTCTTTCACATGCGGCCCCCAGTGGGGATGATCGAGGATCTTCTGCTCGAGCTCGGGGCTCGACCGGGCGAAGAAATAGACTGCCAGGAGGAGAAAAGGCACGGTCGGCATGATGGGCAGTGCCGCACCCACGGCGCCGAGCCCGACGGCAAGGAAGCCGAGGCCCTTGTAGAGCGGCCGTTTCAAGTCACCCGGCCGCGATTCGCGCCGCGTGCTCCCGGACCAGCGCAATCATGTTCGGCACGCCCTGCGTGCGATTGCTCGACAGCTGGTTCTTGAGATCGAAGGGTTCNAGCGCGCCAGCCACGTCCATGGCCGCCACTTCGTGNGCAGGGCGATCCTGGACGGCGGCAATCACCAGCGCGACGATCCCCTTGGTGATCGCAGCGTTGCTGTCGGCCAGGAAGTGCAATGTGTCGGCCTCGCCGGTGGGATAGACCCACACCTGTGCCGAACAGCCGCGCACCAGCGTGGCATCGGTCTTGAGGGCATCGGGCATCGCTTCGAGTTCGCGGCCCAGTTCGATCAACAGGCGATAGCGTTCGTCGCCTTCGAGGAACTCGTATTCTTCGGCGATGTCGGAAAGTGTGCGCATGGCGCGCCTTTAGCGGGCGTGCCTGCGGGCGTCCATCGGGCTTAGCCGAACAGGCCGCCGGGCCGGGTGAGCGCATGGTAGAGCACGTAGAACCAGCCGAAAAAGCCATGGATCGCGGCCCAGACGATCGAGCCGTGCAGGCTCCAGCTGATGGCCACCGCAATGGCACTGCCAAGGCCGATCCCGGCGCGCGCGGCGTCGGTGCGGACCACGGTCACAGGTCGACGCCGCTGGCGATGGCTTCGAGTTTCTTGATCCGTTCCTTCAGGTCGGCCAGCTCGATCCGCGCCGCGCCGATCGTCGATCCGCTGTCGGGCCGGTCGGCCGCGGGGTGGCGGTCCAGCTCCTCGCGCTTGAGCGCCAGCCAGCCCTGCCAGGCGCGCAGGAGGGCGGCGGCCACGATGGTCAGGCCGACCAGCGCTGCGCCTGCGATTATCAAAGTCGGTTCGAACATAACCTCATGTCCTCCTTGAACCTCGCCGCCTCAATCGGACTGCTTGTCGCGCAGTTCTTCGATTTCGGCGGCGATCTGCTTGGTTTGCCGTGCATCGAGCGAATTGTTGTCGGTCGCGATCCGTTCGAGCACCTTGATGCGTTCGCGCAATTCCTCGACTTCGCGTTTCTCGGCGGCAGAGATACGATCCTCGCTCTCTTGCTGCCGGCCGCGTTCGATGCGTCCCATTGCCCGGTAGCGCTCGCGCATGATGGCGGCGATCGTGGCAATCGCGACGATTGCGACAATGGCGGTCCAGAAACTCATCGGGTCGCTCCCTGCGGCATGGTGCGGACCTCGATTTCCTGCAGGTCGCGCAATTCGTCGATCTGCGATGCCAGCGCGTGATTGCCGTCGGTGGCAATGCGTTCGAGCACGCGGATGCGTTCTTCCAGCTGGCGATGTTCGGTATTGCCCGTNGCNGCTTGTCCGGCCTTGGCNTCGGCGATCCGCGCTTCCAGCTCGAGCCTCTGCAACTTGTGGGCCCGGCTGCGGTTGCCCGCGAGCGTACCGAAGGTCAGCACGATCAGCAGGATGGCGAGCACGAAACCGAAGATCAGAAGCAGGTCGGCATCCATCAGTTGGCATCCTTCGTGTCGCGAAGGCGATCGATCTCATGGGTAAGGTGATAACCGCTGTCGGTGACGATACGTTCGACATTGCCGAGCCGGTCCTTCACCGAACCGAGTTCGGCGCGGAGTTCGGCATTTTCCTGTGTGAGCAGCTTCACCCGTTCGACCGCCTGGTCGTTCTTGGGATAGACCGACATGCCCCAGCTGTTTTCGAGCGGGTAGCCGTTCTTGACGCGGATCCAGGTATTGGCAACCCAGGCCAGCGACATGGCGATCACGCCGCCGATGACGGTGGTTTCGGTGATGAATTCCATTAGGCTTTCTCCCCGCGCTTGAGGTTCAGCGGCACGCCGGCATCGCTTGCCGGCTTGTCGCGCAGCGCCTCGATCTCGTCATGCAGCGAATAGCCGCGGTCGGTGACGATCTTCTCGAGCACCACCATGCGGTCCTGCATGGTGTCGAGCTTGTCGTGCAGCTGGCGGTTCTCGGCTTTCAGCGCCTTGGTTTCCGCCGTGTCGCTGCGTTCGGTCTTGCCGCCCCATTCATCCTCGAGCGAATAACCGTGCTTGGCACGGATCCAGTTGTTGATCAGCCAGCCACCGGTGCTCAGCGCGATGATGGCAATGACGAATTCGGGTCCACCCCAATTCATGANNTGTGTTCTCCCTGTTTCATATCGAGCNGTGTTCCGCTGTCGGTCGCTTCNACGCTGCGCTGGTCGCGCAGGGCTTCGATCTGTGTTGCNACGTTGTAGCCGCTGTCAGTCACGATGCGTTCGAGCACCCGGACCCGTTCTTCGAGATCGCCCACGCGGCTGGCATATTGGGCGGCCTTTTCGGCAGTGCTCTCGGCGGTCGCGCTGAGCTGCATCTCTGCCATCTTGTGCTGGTGGCGGGTCCAGATTGCCAGCCCGCCGATCAGGAACGGCGCCAGCGGAATGAGATAGGCCCAGTCGAACATTGCTTGTGCTCCNCCTTGTGTCGGTNGCCGGATTACCGGAGGCGTTCGATCTCGGCGGTCAGCCGCGGGTTGTTGCTGACGTAGAAGGTTTCCACTTCGGCCAGGCGGCGGTCGACGTCCTTCATCCGGGCGCGGATTTCGCGCGCGGTACGCTTGGGGTTCTGCCGCACGCGCTGCCAGTAGGTCTGCTCTTCGCGGTCGACATAGAGGTGCGCAGGCTTCTTGTTCAGCAGCAGGCCGGCGATGAAGTAGAACGGGATCGTCGATCCGCCGGTCATGAAGGTCAGGCCGAGAAAGCCGAGCCGGACCCAGAAGGCGTTGACNCCGGTGTAATCNGCGATGCCCGAGCAGACACCCATGAGCTTCGCGTTCTGTTTGTCGCGGTAAAGCGTCGTGCGGGGGCTGTTCACTGGCTGGCTCCTTTTTTCTCGGCAATCAGCTGTTCGAGTTCGCGCAGCTGCTGGTTGTCCTGTTCGCTGTCGTGGACGATGCGCGCGGGACGGAATTCGGGGTTGTCGCTGGCGACGAGGCGTTCGACCGTGTCCATCCGGTCGTCGAGCCGCTTGGCGAGGTTGTAGAGTTCCTCGAGCAGCGCTTCGTCGTCGCCGGTGATCGTCGCGGAGGTCTTCCACTTGGTGATGTAGTGGAGGATGATCCACGGAAGCCCGATGAAGATCGCGGGAATGATGATAATCTCTTCCATGGGTTCAGTCCTCCTTGCCGGCGCTGCCCTTGCCGAGCGCCTTTTTCATCTGTTCGAGTTCGTCGTCGATCGCATCGGCGCCCTCGAGCGCGGCGATCTCGTCTGACAGGCTGGGCTTGTCCGACTGATCGGCAATGTTCAGCGCATCGGCGCGGCCTTCGGCATAATCGACCCGGCGTTCGAGCTGGTCGAAGCGGCTGAGTGCATCGTCGACGCGTTCGTTGGTCATCAGGCTGCGCAGCTTGACGCGGTTCTCGGCGCTTTCGAGACGCGCGGCGATCGCGGTCTGGCGGCTGCGGGCTTCGCGCAGGCGGTTCTGCAGCTTCTGGATGTCCTGCTCGTAGGCGCGCAGCGCATCGTCGAGCACGGCGATTTCCTGCTTGAGCTGCTCGCTCATGTCGCTGGCTTTCTTCTTCTCGACCAGCGCGGCGCGGGCAAGATCCTCGCGATCCTTGGACACGGCCAGCTGCGCCTTCTCGCCCCAGTCCGCCTGGAGCTTGTCCAGCTTGACCGTGTGCCGGTGCATTTCCTTCTGGTCGGCAATCGTGCGCGCGGCGCTGGCGCGGACCTCGACCAGCGTTTCCTCCATTTCGAGGATGATCATCCGGATCATCTTCTGGGGGTCGTCCGCCTTGTCGAGCATGTCGTTGAAATTGGCAGCGATGATATCGCGGGTGCGGCTGAAAATGCCCATTAAAGGTGCTCCACTGGAAAAAAAGTCCGATCCCTTCGACCGTCCGCTGTCGCGCGTCGGAGTTGGCGAGCGGCGCAGCCGTTCTACCTCCTCCTCGATACGCGACAAGCGGGGGCGGGCCGAAGCGTCGCCGGTGTCGTTGCCCCGGCGGTTTTCGGGGGACTGCCGCTCCGGCCCTAGGGGATCATGATCGGGGGGCAGGGTCATGCAATCTCGACCTGTTCATATGTGGCCAGCACCGGCGTGGGCGTCGTCACCGCGATCTGCGAGCTCAGTACGACGAAGGTGGCCATCGCAGCGATGCTGGCGATAGCGGCCTGTCCAAGTTGGCTGCGGAAGAAGCTGCGGTTGTACATTTGTGGGTTACCTCCCTTGGGNCCGGTGGGCCAATTGCTGTTGTCCTAGGTTAAGCAAGCGGTGTGCCAAACCCCGGAAACGGGAGGATAGCGGGGGTTTTTGCAGATACATCAAATGACGTGTTGGTTTTTCTTGCCAAGCATTGGGAAATATTCCTATCTCTTGGCCATGGAGCGGGGAAATCAGTTTGTCGGCCAGTCGGGAGCGTTCCTCGATGCGGTCGAACGGGCCAGCCGGGCGGCGCCGATGCGGCGGCCCGTGCTCGTCGTGGGCGAGCGCGGAACGGGCAAGGAACTGATCGCCGAACGCCTGCATCGCCTTTCCACCCGCTGGGACGAACCGCTGGTCGTCATGAACTGCGCCGCCTTGCCCGAAACGCTCATCGAAGCCGAACTGTTCGGACACGAGGCGGGCGCGTTCACAGGTGCTACCAAGGCGCGCGCCGGAAGGTTCGAGGAAGCCGACAAGGGCACGCTATTTCTCGACGAACTGGGCACTTTATCGACCGGTGCGCAGGAACGGCTGCTGCGCGCGGTGGAATATGGCGAGGTTACGCGGATCGGATCAAGCCGCCCGATGCGCGTCGACGTGCGGATCGTCGGCGCGACCAACGAGGACCTCCCGGCCAAGGCGGAGCAGGGCGAGTTTCGCGCCGACCTGCTCGACCGGCTGAGTTTCGAAGTTATCACCCTGCCGCCGCTGCGCGTGCGCGAAGGTGATGTCGAGGTGCTGGCCGATTATTTCGGACGCCGTATGGCGGCCGAACTCGGCTGGGAAGGCTGGCCCGGTTTCGCGCCGCATGTCGCCGACCAGCTCGAACGGCACGACTGGCCGGGCAATGTGCGCGAATTGCGCAATGTTGTCGAGCGCGCGATCTATCGCTGGGACGATTGGGACCAGCCGATCGGGCACGTCGTTTTCGATCCCTTCGACAGCCCGTGGAAGCCCGCCGGCCCGGGCCCGCGCAAGGACAGTCCGGCGCAGCAGTCGGCTGCAACGGCCGCGCCTGCCATGCCCGATTTCGATCTCGTCGCGGACCTGCGCGGAGCGGTGGATGCGCATGAGCGTGCGATCGTCGAGCATGCGCTCGGCAAGCATCGCTGGAACCAGCGCCAGACTGCCAAGGCGCTCGGCCTGACNTACGACCAGCTGCGCCATTGCATCAAGAAGCACGGCCTGACCGACGACGACTGACCGGTGCGGGGCCGGCCGGGCGCCCGCCAAGCTGTTGCAATCGCGCGCTGTTCGGCGCTTCCCGCTTACCGCTTGCTTTTCGCAGGACTCGCGCCTATCTGGCTGGGCATCCCGACATTGTCGCGACACTGGAGGGGCTGGCGCCGCGAGGGGCCGGCACGAAACCCCATTGTCGCATGGGGCGCGTATTGGAGACTGCATGGCCGATTTGGACCGCTTGACCGAAGTAATCGAACCCGAGGCACAGGCCCTTGGATTCGAGCTCGTGCGCGTCAAGATGATGCCGTCCGAAGCCGGTGACGGCGGCGAGGCGCTCCAGATCATGGCCGAAGATCCCGCCACGGGCCAGCTGGTGATCGAACAGTGCGCCGCCCTGTCGCGCCGCGTGTCCGATCGGATCGATGCGCTCGAAGAGCAGGGCGATGTGCTGATCGCCGGGGCCTATCACCTCGAAGTATCGAGTCCGGGGATCGACCGGCCGCTGACCCGGGCGAAGGATTTCGCCAATTGGGCCGGGCACGAAACCAAGATTTCCATGGCCAAGAGCTATGACGGCCAGCGCAACCTGCGCGGCGAACTCAAGGGCATCGACGGCGACATCGTCACCATCGAAGACCGCAAGCAGGGGCTCGTTACGGTCCCCCGCGACCAGATCCATTCGGCGAAGCTCGTCTTGACCGACGAACTGATTGCCGCCACCCAGCCGCTCGACACGAGCGGTGCCGACGAAATTGTCGAAACCCCCGACATTCCTGACGAAGAAAAGGCAGACGACTGATGGCCAGTGCCATTTCCGCCAACAAGGCTGAACTCCTCGCGATCGCCAACTCGGTCGCTTCGGAAAAGATGATCGACAAGGCGATCGTCATCGAGGCGATGGAAGAAGCGATCCAGAAATCTGCCCGCAACCGTTATGGTGCGGAAAACGACATCCGTGCCAAGCTCGATCCGCTGACCGGCGATCTGCGCCTGTGGCGCGTCGTCGAGGTCGTCGAGGAAGTCGAGGACTACTTCAAGCAGATCGATCTCAAGGCCGCCGAAAAGCTGCAGGACGACGCCAAGGTCGGTGACTTCATCGTCGATCCGCTGCCGCCGGTCGATCTCGGCCGTATCGACGCGCAGAGCGCAAAGCAGGTGATCTTCCAGAAGGTCCGCGATGCCGAACGCGAGCGCCAGTACGAAGAATTCAAGGACCGCGCGGGCGAAGTCATCACCGGCGTGATCAAGTCGGTCGAGTTCGGCCATGTGATCGTCAACCTCGGCCGTGCCGAAGGCGTGATCCGCCGCGACCAGCAGATCCCGCGCGAAGCCGCGCGGGTCGGCGAACGCGTGCGCGCGCTGATCACCAAGGTGGAACGCAACAACCGCGGCCCGCAGATCTTCCTCAGCCGCGCGCATCCCGATTTCATGCGCAAGCTGTTCGCGCAGGAAGTGCCCGAAATCTACGACGGCATCATCGAGATCAAGGCCGCCGCCCGCGACCCGGGCAGCCGGGCCAAGATCGGCGTGATCAGCCACGACAGCAGCATCGACCCGGTCGGCGCCTGCGTCGGCATGAAGGGCAGCCGCGTCCAGGCGGTCGTGCAGGAACTGCAGGGCGAAAAGATCGACATCATCCCGTGGAGCGATGACGGCGCGACCTTCATCGTCAACGCGCTCCAGCCGGCCACCGTCGCCCGCGTCGTGCTCGACGAGGAAGAGGGCCGCATCGAAGTCGTCGTTCCCGATGACCAGCTGTCGCTCGCCATCGGTCGCCGCGGCCAGAACGTGCGTCTCGCCAGCCAGCTGACAGGCAACCAGATCGACATCATGACCGAGGAAGAAGCCTCGGAAAAGCGCCAGAAGGAATTCGCCGAGCGCTCGAAGATGTTCGAGGAAGAGCTCGATGTCGACGAAACGCTGTCGCAGCTGCTCGTCGCCGAAGGCTTCGCCGAACTCGAGGAAGTCGCCTATGTCGAGCTCGACGAGCTGGCGGCGATCGAAGGCTTCGACGAAGACCTGGCCGGCGAATTGCAGAACCGCGCACAGGAAGCGATCGACCGCCAGGAAGCCGCGCACCGCGAGGCACGCCGCGAACTGGGCGTCGAGGACGACCTCGCCGAACTGCCGCACCTCAGCGAAGCGATGCTCGTGACGCTGGGCAAGGCGGGTATCAAGACGCTCGACGACCTGGCGGATCTCGCCACCGACGAGCTGATCCAGAAAAAGCGCGAAGCCCCGCGTCGGCGCAACAATGCCGACGGTCCGCCGATGCGCCGCCCCTCGGTCCGCGAACAGGACAAGGCCGGCGTGCTGGGCGAATACGGGTTGAGCGAAGAGCAGGGCAACGAGATCATCATGGCTGCCCGCGCGCACTGGTTCGACGACGAAGAGGAAGCCCCGGCACCTGCCGCAGCGACCGACACGCAGGAGGCCGCCGATGCGGACTCCACCCAATGAGCGCCTGACGTCCGACATCGCTGGCACGCCCAAGGCACGGAAAGCTTCCGAGCCCGAACGGCGGTGCATTCTTTCGGGGGAGACCGCCCCGCGCGAAACACTCGTGCGGCTGGCGGTTTCGCCTGCCGGACTGGTGCTGCCCGATGCGCATGAAAAAGCGCCCGGACGCGGCGCCTGGACCGCTGCCCCGCGCGCGGAATTCGCAGCGGCGCTGGCCTCGGGCAAGCTGAAGGGAGCGCTGGCGCGCGCGTTCAAGACCGGCGATCTGGAATTGCCCGAAACGCTGCCGCAGATGGTCGAGGATGCGCTGACTCGCGTGCTGCTCGACCGACTGGGGCTCGAAATGCGCGTCGGAAGCCTTATCTTGGGCACCCAGCGCATCGCGGAAGCGGCGCGCGGGGGCGCAGTGGCCATGCTGTTGCATGCCAATGATGCCAGCGAAGACGGGCGCAAGAAGCTCGACCAGGCGTGGCGCGTGGGACGCGATGCGGAAGGGTCGGGCGAGCGCGGTCTCGAACTGCCACTGGACCGGAGCGCTCTGTCTGTGGCATTGGGCCGCGATAATGTCGTCCATCTGGCGCTGGCCGATGATGCTGCGGTCGCGAGGGTCATGAAACCGCTGACGCGCCTCATGCACTATCTGGGGCATGACCTGCCCACCGCTGAGCGGCGCGCCTCTGTATGCGCGCCGGATGACGAACTGAACGAGACGAACGAGAGAAACGAGCAATAATGAGCGACGACGACAAGAAACCAGCCCGCAAGCCGCTGACCCTCAAGGGTGCTCAGCCGGGCGAGGTCAAGCAGACCTTCAGCCACGGCCGCACCAACAAGGTCGCGGTCGAGGTGAAGCGCCGCCGCAAGCTCGTGAAGCCCGGCGAAACCCCGCCTGCTGCGCCGCCCCCGCCGCCGCCTCCGCCGCCCGCTCCCGAGCCGGCACCGGCTCCGGTGGCCAAGAAGGCTGCGCCCAAGAAGCCGGCTGCGCCCGCCGACGAAACCCCGCAGGAACGCGTCGCGCGTCTGCAGCGCGAGGCCGAGGAAGATCGCCTGCGCCAGAGCGAGGACGCGCGCAAGCGCGAGGAAGAGCAGGCCCGCCAGGCTGCCGAAGAACAGAAGAAACGCGCCGAAGAGAAGCGCAAGGCCGAGGAAGAGGCCGCCAAGGCCGCTACCGAGGAAGCGCAGAAGCCGGCGCAGCAGCCCGCGGAAGAACCCGCTGCGGCTGCTGGCGAAACCGCGGCGGAAACGCCTGCGGGTGACAAGGCCGCTGCCGGGACCCCGTCGCCGGCGCCGCGCCGCTTCACCCCGGTTGCGCGCCCCGAGCCCAAGAAGCCCGAGCGCAAGAAGAAGGACGACAAGGCCGCGCGCACTGCCGAGAAGCCGGACAAGCGCCGCGCCGGCAAGCTGACGGTCAACAAGGCCCTCAACGAGGACGAAGGACGCCGCGCGCGTTCGCTCGCCGCGCTCAAGCGCGCCCGCGAGAAGGAGCGCCGCATGCAGGGCGGCCCCTCGAAGCCGCGCGAAAAGCAGGTCCGCGACGTCATCGTCCCCGAAGCCATCACGGTTGGCGAACTGGCCAAGCGGATGGGCGAAAAGGGTGCCGATCTCGTCAAGGAACTCTTCAATCTCGACATGATGGTGACCGTCAACCAGACGATCGACCAGGACACTGCGGAATTGCTGGTCGACCAGTTCGGCCACAACATCCAGAAGGTCTCGGAAGCCGATGTCGACATCGCCAATGTCGATGACGTCGATCCGCCCGAGACGCTCAAGCCGCGTCCCGCGGTGGTCACGATCATGGGCCATGTCGACCACGGCAAGACCAGCCTGCTCGACGCCCTGCGCGGCGCCAATGTCGTCAAGGGCGAAGCCGGCGGCATCACGCAGCATATCGGCAGCTACCAGGTGAATACGAAGGGCGGCGATACGATCACCTTCCTCGACACGCCGGGTCACGCCGCCTTTACCGAGATGCGCCAGCGCGGTGCCAATGTCACCGATATCGTGGTGCTGGTGGTAGCGGCCGACGACGGCATCATGCCGCAGACGATCGAGGCCATCAATCACACCAAGGCCGCGGGCGTCCCGATGATCGTCGCGATCAACAAGATGGACAAGCCCGAAGCCAATCCCGACAACATCCGTACGCGTCTGCTCGAACACGAAGTGATCGTCGAGAAGATGTCGGGCGATGTGCAGGACGTGGAAATCTCGGCCAAGGAGAAGTCCGGTCTCGACAAGCTGCTCGACGCGATCAGCCTGCAGGCCGAACTGCTCGAGCTGAAGGCCAATCCCGACCGCATGGCCGAAGCCACGGTCATCGAAGCACAGCTCGATAAGGGCCGCGGCCCGGTGGCCACCGTGCTCGTCACGCGTGGTACGCTGGAGCGCGGCAACACCTTCGTGGTCGGTACGCAGAGCGGCCGCGTCCGCGCGATCGTCAACGACCAGGGCAAGCAGATCAAGAAGGCCGGTCCGTCGATGCCGGTCGAGGTCCTCGGCCTTGGCGGCGTGCCGTCGGCCGGTGACGTGCTGAGCGTGGTCGAGAACGAACAGCGTGCCCGCGAAGTCGCCGAATACCGCCAGGAAAAGGCAACCGAGAAGCGCACCGCGCTGGCCCCGACCAGCTTCGATACGATGTTCAACAACCTCGCGTCGAATGTGGTCGAGTTCCCCGTACTGGTGAAAGCCGACGTGCAGGGTTCGGTGGAAGCCATCACGACCGCGTTGCACAATCTGTCGAACGATCTCATCAAGGTCCGCGTGCTGCACGCTGGCGTGGGTGCGATCACCGAAAGCGATGTCCAGCTGGCGGCTGCTTCCAACGCGCCGATCATCGGCTTCAACGTGCGTCCCAACGCCAAGGCGCGCGAACTGGTGAAGCGCGACGGCGTCGAGATGAAGTATTACGACGTCATCTACCACCTGACCGAGGAAATCGCGAAGGAGATGGCAGGCGAGCTGGGTCCGGAACGGATCGAACATGTCGTGGGCCGTGCCGCGGTCAAGGAAGTGTTCCGTTCGGGCAAGAAGGACAAGGCCGCCGGCCTGCTGGTCGAGGAAGGCGTCATCCGCAAGGGNCTGTTCGCCCGTCTCACGCGCGACGACGTCATCGTTTCGGCAACGACCATCGCATCGCTGCGGCGCTTCAAGGACGACGTGGACGAAGTCCGCGCCGGGCTCGAATGCGGCGTGGTGCTGGCCGATACCAACGACATCAAGGCGGGCGANCAGCTCGAAGTCTTCGAAGTCGAGGAGCGCGAACGCACGCTGTGANCGGGGGCTGAGGACNGATGGCGAAAATCNACGAAGGCAGGCGTTCGCCATCGGCCGAGCTGATGGCGAGCGACTTCGTCTCCTTCGATGTGGAGCGGGGNGAGCTGACTACGCGCTACACTCCGCCGCCGAGCTTCGCGAGTCCGCGCGGCGCGGTGCAGGGGGGCCTCATCGCGGGGTTCCTCGATGAAGTGATGGGCGGGGCGCTGCTCGCCGTTACCGAAGCCCGCTTCGGTGCGGCGGAGCAGCGCCTGCCGCTCAATCTCGACATGAACCTCACCTATTTGCGCATGGTCCCGATGGAAACCGTCACTGCCAGGGGACGCGTGCTCAAGCTGGGCAAACGGGTCGCCTTCCTCGAGGGCGAGCTGTTCGACAAGGACGGCAATCTGCTGGTGCGCGCTACTTCGAGCGCCATTCCCACGCCGCTGCCGGGAAAGGACGACTGATGGCCGACAATGCCATCCTCGGCGCGCCGCACGCCAAATTGCTGGGCGTCGAGTTCGACCATTTCGACAAGGACCGCGAGGAAATCACCTTGCGTTTCCACGCGCCCGACAGCTTCATCACCCCGCGCGGCAGCGTGCAGGGCGGGCTCGTCGCGGGCTTCCTCGACGAGGTGATGGGCTGGGCGCATGTCTGGGCCACCGACCACGAAGAAGCGCCGCTCAATCTCGACATCTCGTTGAGCCTGCTAAAGCCNGTCATGGCGGGGCCGGTCATCGGCAAGGGCCGTGTGATCCGCCGCGGGCGCAAGGTCATCTTCCTCGAAGGCGAACTGTTCGATGAGGCGGGCAAGCTGCTCGCCCGCGCAACCAGCACCGCAATCCCCACGCCGCGCCCGGGCGGGTCCGCCTGATGGGGCGTCGTCTCGCTCTGCTCGGGTCGATCAATGTCGGCGGCAACCGTATCACGATGGGGGATCTGGTCGGCGCGCTGACCAGGCACGGCTTCGCCGATGTCGAGACCGTCGTCGCCAGCGGCAATATCCTGTTCGACCCGCCAACCGGCGTGTTGGGAAAGGAACTGCCCGACCGGATTGCCGATATTGTGCGCAGCGAACTGGGCGTCGATACCTTCGCACTGGTACTCAGCGCCGCCGAACTGGAAGCGGCGATCGCGGAAAATCCCTTCTCCGGCACGGGCGAAGACAAATTCGTCCACGTCCACTTTCTCACCGCGCAGCCCGGACCGGAACGCTTCGAACGGCTCCTTGCCGACCATGCCGGGCGCGGGGACGAGCGGATCGCCCCTGGAACACGCGCACTCCATATCGATTATGTGAACGGTGTCGGCACCAGCAAGCTGACTGCCGCCTTTATCGAGCGCCGCCTCGGCTGCCAGGGCACGGCGCGCAACATGCGATCGCTCAAGCGACTTACCGAAAGACTTGCCTGATGGCCCGAAACGACTCCACTCCCGAACAGCAATCGGTCCGCGTCCTCAAGGTGGGCGAGCGGGTCCGCCATATCCTGTCCGAACTGCTCGCGCGCGGCGAGGCGCATGACGACGTGCTTTCCGCCAGCAACATCGCGGTGACGGAAGTGCGCATGACACCCGACCTGCGCAACGCCAAGGCCTATGTGAAGCCGCTGCTCGGCGAAGACGAGGGCCAGGTGCTCAAGGCGCTGCGGACCAATACCGCGTTCTTCCAGAAGGAAGTCGCGCAGCGGCTCGGTCTGAAATTCGCCCCCAGGCTCAATTTCCAGCCCGACGAGAGCTTCGACGAAGCCAGCCGGATCGAAAAGCTGCTGTCCGACCCCAAGGTCGCGCGCGACCTCGACGATACCGACGACTAGGCGCGCGCCCGGGGTTCCATGCACCTGCGGTTCGTCATTCCCGCGCTGACGGGAATGACGAACGCATGGATCAATTCATGAGCGGCGTCGTGGGTGCCGCGACTTCCGGCAGCATGTAGCCGACCGGCGCATCCGGCCCGAGCGGAATGCCGAGGTAGAACCACAGCACGATCAGCACCGTCCCCGAGATGAGCAGCCAGACCGAATAGGGGATCATCATCGCGGTCAGGCTGCCCAGGCCGAAGTCCTTCTGCCAGCGCTGCGCGAAGACCAGGATCAGCGGGAAGTAGACCATCAGCGGGGTGATGATATTGGTCGCGCTGTCGCCGACGCGGTACGCCGCGGTCGCGCCTTCCGGGCTGATCCCCAGCAGCATGAGCATCGGCACGAGGATCGGCGCAAGCAGTGCCCACTTGGCGCTTGCCGAGCCCACGAACAGGTTGAGCAGCCCGGTGAACAGCACCATCAGGCCGAGCACCAGCGGAAGCGGCAGGCCGGTCGACTGGATCGCCGCCGCGCCATGCACCGCGCTGATAAGGCCGAGGTTCGACCAGCCGAACATCGCCACGAAATGCGCAGCGGCGAAGGCGAGCACGAGGTAATAGCCCATGTCCTTCATGCTCTCGGCCATCATCTCGACCAGGTCGCGGTGCGACCTGATCTTGCCGGTCGCGCGGCCATAGGCCCAGCCGGTCAGCAGGAACAGCAGGAAGAAGGCGGCGACGAGGCTGCGGTAAAGCGGCGCAAGCTGCGTATGGATCGAACAATCGGCCGCAGGGACCGCCTCGCACGCGGCTTCGTCGACCAGCGGCGTGCCCGGGGCGAAGACCATCAGCAACCAGAGCGCGACCACGAACAGCGCNGCATAGCCGGCATGCCGCAGCCCCTTGGNCGCCAGCGCGCCGCTTTCGTCGGCGGGATCGGGGCTCATGTCGTCGGCCTGCGCGCCGGCGGTCGCGCCGCCTTTCCACGGGCCGAGCCGCGGTTCGACNATCTTGTCGGTGACATACCAGATGATCGGCAGGTACACGAAGGTCATCACGCTGATGAAGAACCAGTTGCCCGCGATATTGGCAGTCCACAGCGGNTCNAGCGCGCTCGCGCCCACCGCTTCCTCGGTGATCCCGAACAGCAGCGCATCGAGCTGGCCGGGCGAGATATTGGCCGAGAAACCGCCCGACACGCCGGCNAATGCGGCGGCGATCCCNGCCAGCGGATGGCGCCCGGCGGCGGCGAAAAGGATGCCGGCAAGCGGGATCAGCACAACATAGCCCGCATCGGCAGCATGGTTGCCGAGCATTGCGACCAGCGCAACCACCGGGGTGAGCAGTGCTTTGGGCGCGCTCTTGACCGCTTTCGACATGCCGGCGGCGAAGAAGCCCGAACGTTCCGCGACGCCCGCGCCCAGCATCACGACGAGCACGTAGCCGAGCGGGTGGAAGTGCGTGAACGTGGCGGGCATTTCGACCCACAGGCGCTGGATGTTCTCGGGCGAAAGCAGGCTGACCGCGTCGATCCGCAGCGCGGACCCGGTCGCTTCGTCGATGGCGGTGGGGTGGAAGGCCGACACGCCCGAGAGCGCCGCGACGATCGATACGATCACCAGCGCGATNATCAGGTAGAAGAAGATGAATACCGGGTCGGGCAGTTTGTTGCCCGTCCGCTCGACCCAGCCCAGAATGCCGGTCTGGGTGTTTTCCGCTGTCGTCGCTTCAGCCATCGAAGTTCCCTGATCTCTTGTCGTCTCTCGTCGGGGCGATCATCCCCGATCGCATGTGACGCCCTTCTTAACAGCCACGCCGCCGGGGGCTAGGGCCAGCGCATGGCCAAGCTCTATTTCTATTATGCCAGCATGAATGCGGGAAAGAGCAGCACGCTGCTGCAGGCCGCATTCAACTACAACGAGCGCGGAATGCGGGTTTCGCTGTGGACCGCTGCGCTCGACGACCGGCCGGGTTTCGGTGCGATCTCGAGCCGGATCGGCCTGGCCAGCGAAGCGCATCGCTACGACGCGCAAACCGATATCGAAGCGCGCGTGCTGGGCGACCATGGGGAGGAGCGGGTCGCCTGCGTGCTGGTGGACGAAGCGCAGTTCCTGTCCGAAACGCAGGTATGGCAACTTGCGCGGCTGGCCGACGCGGCGGACATTCCAGTGCTGTGTTATGGGCTGCGCACCGATTTCCAGGGAAAGCTGTTCCCCGGCTCCGCCACCCTGCTGGGCATTGCCGATGCGCTGGTNGAGCTGAAGGCGGTGTGCGATTGCGGGCGCAAGGCGATCATGAACCTGCGCGTCGATGCGGAGGGACGGGCNGTGAGCGAAGGCGCCCAGACCGAAATCGGCGGNAACGACCGTTATGTCGCGCTGTGCCGCCGGCACTTCGTGGACAAGCTGGGCGGTGCCTATCCCGGCGAACCGCTGGCGGGTTAGTCCGGCGCACCCTATCTAGCCTGCCATGACCGAAACGCTTCTTCTCGCGGTGATTCTCATCCCGTGCCTGATTGTCGCCATCGTGTTTCACGAGGTGGCGCATGGCTGGNTCGCGCTGGCGCTGGGCGATCCCACCGCCAAGGAACAGCGGCGGCTGTCGCTCAACCCGATCCGCCATGTCGACCCGATCGGCACGCTGCTGGTGCCCGGGGCGCTGGCGNTGTTCGGCGGGCCGATCTTCGGCTGGGCCAAGCCCGTCCCGGTGCGCGGCGAACGGCTGCGCGATCCGCGGTTCGGCATGGTCGCGGTGGCGGCCGCCGGGCCGGGCACCAATCTCGTGTTGGCATTGGTCGGCGCGCTGTTGCTCGGCGCAGTATCGGGGGCGATCATCGCCGCCGGCGCCATGCCGCCCGAATGGCTGGTCACTGCGGGCGGGACATTCATCCTGATCAATGTCTTCCTCGCCTTGTTCAACCTCCTGCCGATCCCCCCCTTCGACGGTTCGCACATCGTCGGCGGGCTGCTGCCGCGCAAATGGGCGGGCAATTGGCAGAAGCTGCAGTCGCTGGGCATGCTGTTCTTCGTCGTCCTGATCGCCGCGACCTGGGCATTCCCCGATAGCGGGCTGATCGAGAACACCGTCCTGCCGCCGGTGCTGTGGCTGCAGGAACACTATTTCGCCATCGCCGAATGGGTCGCACGCGGGATCGCCGAATGACCGATCGGAAGGCGCCTCCGCATGGCTGGCTGATCCTCGACAAGCCGCGCGGGCTGGGTTCGACGCAGGCGGTCGGCATGGTCAAGCGCGTGCTGCGCCAGGGCGGCTATGCCAAGACCAAGGTCGGGCATGGCGGCACNCTNGANCCGCTGGCCGAAGGCGTGCTCCCGATCGCATTGGGCGAAGCGACCAAGCTTGCGGGGCGCATGCTCGATGCCGACAAGATCTACGCCTTCACCATCCAGTTCGGCGAGGAAACCGCTACGCTCGATACCGAGGGCGAGGTCACCGAGCGCAGCAATCGCCGGCCGCCGATGGCAGCGATCGCGGGCGTACTCGACCATTTCACCGGCCCCATCGAACAGGTGCCNCCCGCTTATTCGGCGCTGAAGATCGACGGCAAGCGCGCCTACGATCGTGCCCGCGCCGGCGAAACGGTCGAAATGAAGACCCGCGCCGTGACAGTTCACGACCTTTATCTTGCCGGTCATCCCCGCGAAGGCGGGGATCCAGNTAAGGGCAGCTCTCTNGCTCGGGGGCGGCTGGACCCCCGCCTTCGCGGGGGTGANGATAGTGGTGTTGGCCTCGTCAGCACATTCCAGACCACTGCCGGGCGGCCCGACCCCTACGATCCGCAGGCGCCGCTCGAACTGGCGGACAGCGTCACGCTGGTCGCGCATGTTTCCAAGGGGACATACATCCGGTCGCTGGCACGGGACATCGCACGCGCGCTTGGCACGCTGGGTCACGTCACCTATCTCAGGCGCATCAAGGCCGGCCCGTTCCGCGAGGAGCAGGCGATTTCGCTGGACAAGCTGGAGGAAATCGCTAAGGGCGCGGCCATCGAGAACCTTCTCTTGCCGCTCGAGGCCGGACTGGACGACATCCCGGTTCTGACACTCGATCCCGACAGCGCGCAGGCGGTCCGCCAGGGCCGGGTATTGTCGGAACTGCCCCATACCGACGGGCTCCATCTCGCCAGCTTGCACGATGTGCCGGTGGCCCTGGTGGAAGTCGACGGTGGCACGGCCAAGGTCGTGCGGGGTTTCAACCTGCCGGATGTCGCGGAGTAGAATACATGTCGGTTACTGCCGAAAAGAAACAGGAAATCATCAAGGACAACGCCCAGGCCAAGGGCGATACCGGTTCGCCGGAAGTCCAGGTCGCCATTCTGACCGAACGCATTCGCAACCTGACCGAGCACTTCAAGTCCAACCACAAGGACAATCACTCGCGTCGCGGTCTGCTGATGATGGTCAACAAGCGCCGCAACCTGCTCGCCTATCTCAAGAAGACGGACGTCGAGCGGTACAATGCGCTGATCCAGAAGCTGGGTCTTCGCAAATAAGAGTTTCTCGAAGGGGTGGCTCAGGCCGCCCCTTTGTTTATCCGGCCTGCGCGCAATACGGCGCGGGGCTGGAAAATGGAGGCGCGAAAAGCCTCGGACCGGACCGGGACGGAATACCCGGCACAGTAGGCCCCGCACCGCAATAAGGCCGTGCGGGTTCATAAGGAAAATACATGTTCGACACGAAAACCGTATCGCTGGAGTGGGGCGGAAAGACCCTCACCCTCGAAACCGGCCGCATCGCCCGTCAGGCTGACGGCGCCGTTCTGGCCACCTATGGCGAAACCGTGGTGCTGTGCGCCGTGACCGCCGCCAAGAGTGTACGCGAAGGGCAGGACTTCTTCCCGCTGACCGTCCACTACCAGGAAAAATTCTCCGCTGCGGGCCGCATTCCCGGCGGCTTCTTCAAGCGCGAAGGCCGCGCCACGGAGAAAGAAACGCTCACCTCGCGTCTCATCGACCGCCCCGTACGGCCGCTGTTCCCCGAAGGTTTCTACAACGAAATCAACGTGATCTGCCAGGTCCTGTCGTATGACGGCGAGACCGAGCCCGATATCGTCGCGATGATCGCCGCTTCGGCTGCGCTGACCATCTCGGGCGTGCCCTTCATGGGCCCGATCGGTGCTGCACGCGTCGGTTTCCGCAATGGCGAATACGAACTCAACCCGAGCCTCGAAAGCGCGCTCGACGAAGAAGGTCGCCTCGACCTCGTCGTTGCCGCAACGCAGGACGCGGTGATGATGGTCGAATCCGAAGCCAAGGAACTGACCGAAGAGGAAATGCTCGGCGCCGTCATGTTCGCGCATGAGGAAAGCCGCAAGGTCATCGGCGCGATCGTCGACCTGGCCGAGCAGGCCGCCAAGGAACCGTGGGAAATCGACACTTCGGACGATACCTCGGCGATCAAGGAAAAGCTGCGCGGCATCGTCGGCGACGACATCGCCGCCGCCTACAAGTTGACCGACAAGTCGGCGCGTTCGGATGCGCTCAACGATGCGCGGGCCAAGGCCAAGGAAGCCTTCGCCGAAGAAGAAGCGCAGACGCAGATGGTCGCCAACAAGGCGGTCAAGAAGCTGGAAGCGGAAATCGTTCGCGGCGCCATCCTCAAGGACGGCCAGCGCATTGACGGCCGCAAGCTCGATCAGGTCCGCCCGATCGAGGCGATGGTCGGCCTGCTGCCCCGCACGCATGGTTCGGCGCTGTTCACCCGCGGTGAGACGCAGGCGATCTGCACCACTACGCTGGGCACCAAGGATGCCGAGCAGATGATCGACGGTCTCGAAGGCCTNTCNTACAACAACTTCATGCTGCACTATAACTTCCCGCCCTATTCGGTCGGCGAAGTGGGCCGCTTCGGCTTCACCAGCCGCCGCGAGACCGGTCACGGCAAACTTGCATGGCGTGCGCTGCACCCGGTGCTGCCCAAGCATGAAGACTTTCCCTATACCATCCGCATCCTGTCGGACATCACCGAGTCCAACGGCTCTTCCTCGATGGCGACCGTCTGCGGTGGCTGTCTGTCGATGATGGATGCCGGCGTTCCGATCGAACGCCCGGTGTCGGGCATCGCCATGGGCCTGATCCTCGAAGGCGACGACTTTGCGGTCCTGTCGGACATCCTCGGTGACGAAGATCACCTGGGCGACATGGACTTCAAGGTTGCCGGTTCGGAAAAGGGCATCACCTCGCTCCAGATGGACATCAAGGTCGCCGGCATTACGCAGGAGATCATGAAGACCGCGCTGGAGCAGGCCAAGGGCGGCCGTGCACACATTCTCGGTGAAATGAACAAGGCGCTGACCGGCGCCCGTACCGAGGTTTCCAAGCACGCCCCGCGCATCGAGACGATGCAGATCGACAAGTCGAAGATCCGCGACGTCATCGGCACGGGCGGCAAGGTGATCCGCGAGATCGTTGCCGAAACCGGCGCCAAGGTCGACATCGACGACGAGGGCGTGATCAAGATCAGCTCCTCCAACGCCGACGAGATCGAAGCNGCACGCAAGTGGATCGAAGGCATCGTCGAAGAGGCGGAAGTCGGCAAGNTCTACAANGGCAAGGTCGTCAACATCGTCGACTTCGGCGCNTTCGTGAACTTCATGGGCGGCAAGGACGGTCTCGTCCACGTCAGCGAAATGAAGAACGAGCGCGTCGANAAGCCGACNGACGTCGTGTCNGAAGGCCAGGAAGTNAAGGTCAAGGTCCTCGAGATCGACCAGCGCGGCAAGGTTCGCCTGTCGATGCGCGTCGTCGACCAGGAAACCGGCGAAGAGCTGGAAGACACCCGCCCCGCGCGCGAACCGCGCGGTGACCGTGGCCCGCGTGGCGGCGGTGGTGGCCGTGGCGGCGATCGCCGCGGTGGCCGGGGTGGCCCGCGCCGCGACCGTGATGGCGGCGGGAACAAGGACGGGGGCGGTGAAGCCCACGTGCCCGACTTCCTGAAGGACTGATCCTTCGCTAGGCATTACAGGGGGTCGCGGGTCCGCCCGCGGCCCCCTTTGCTATGGAGAATAGACGATGCTTCCGCGCGAAACGCTCGCCACTGCCCAGGTCCCCGACGGCGAAACGCTGACGCTGGTCAGCCACGGCCGCGATTTCATCATCATGCTCGGCCGCGACGAGCTGATGGGGACGCGCATGCAGTTTTCCGAAGAACAGCTGGCCGAGCTGACGCTGGCTGAACTGGATGCGCCGCGCCCGCGGGTGCTGATCGGCGGCTATGGCATGGGCTTTACCTACCGCGCGGCGCTGGCGAGCCTGCCCGAGGGCGGCTCGGTCACGGTGGCCGAAATCGTCCCCGACATCCTCGAATGGGCTGCAGGGCCGCTGGCGCACTTGACCGGCGACAGCCTGTCCGACCCGCGCGGCGAAGTGGTGATCTGCGATGTCGCGGCGTTGATCGACGATGCCAATGACGGCACGACGCCCAAATACGACGCCATATTGCTGGATGTCGACAACGGTCCCGACGGGATCGTGCGCGATGCCAATTTCCGGATCTATACGAAGACCGGGCTGGGCAAGGCGCGCGATGCGCTGCGACCCGGCGGTATCCTTGCTGTGTGGTCGGCCGCGCCCGACCACAAGTTCACCCAGCGGCTCAAGGACAGCGGCTTCAGCGTCGAGGTGCGCGAAGTGCGGGCGCGGCCCAACAACAAGGGGCCGCGCCACACGATCTGGTTTGCGCGCAAGCGCTAGCGCTTGATCCGCATCCGGCCCATGAAGTCCATCTTGCCCACGGGCAGGCCCTTCATCCGCAGGATGTTGTAGGCGGTGGCGCAATGGAAATAGAAGTTCGGCTGGCTGAAGGTGAGCAGGAAGTCCTCGGCATTGAAATCCATGCCGCGGTCCTTGAACTCGAACCGCATCGGTTGGCCGATCCAGCCTTCCATTTCCTCTTCGGTCAGCGCTTCCAGCGTTTCGCGCGCGCCCGATAGCTTTTCGCGCAGCGCGTCGAAGGTGATCGGCGGCGGGTTGAGATCGGGCGAATAGAGCCCCGCCCGCACGCCCTCGATCGACCCCTGCGTATGCTCGGCCACGCATTTGACCTGGTAGGACCACGGCAGCATGTCGTCGAACACGCGCGCATTGATGAAGTCGTCATGCCCGCAATCGTGCTCGCTGCACCATTTTTCTGCTGTATCGACCAAGTGGCGGGCGGTCCCCAGCATTTGCAGGGCGCTCGGAACATAGGCAGCGTGTAGCGAAAGCGGCATGTAAGTCTCCTCTCTGAAAGCGCGCGAACATAGGCAAGATGCCCGGCGATGCCAGCGGCAATCGCGTCAGACGCCGTGCACCAGGCGCGGCTGTGAATGCTTCCCGTCCTGCCACAGCAGCAGCTGATCCCTGCCGGCGTCCTTCGCCGCGTAGAGCGCCTCGTCGCCGCGCTTGACCGCGCTGTCGAGCGTATCGTTCGGCCGCACTTCGGTCAGCCCGGCACTCGCCGTGACGGGGAAGGGGACCTCGGGGACCTTTTCAAGTACCGACAGGGTAATCTGCCGCCGGACGGTCTCTGCCAGCCGTTGATAATCCTCGCCATAGATCAGCACGACGAACTCCTCTCCGCCCTGCCTGGCGGGGAATACGTTCTCCTGCTTCAGGCCCTCGGCAACCGCGATCAGGACCTCGTCGCCGGTATCGTGGCCGAACATGTCGTTGATGCGTTTGAAATGATCGCAATCGATGACCGCCAGCGCGGCAGGGCGCGGATGGGCGGGATCGCGAAAGCGCAGCGCGAGCCCGCGTCGGTTGGCTATCTCAGTCAGCGGATCGGTAGCGACCGCGATTCGCGCTTCGCTGACGTCGGCCCAGGCTTCGTCGCGTTCGCGCTTGACCGTGAGATAGCCGTTGATGACACCGCCAGCAGTNACCATGAAATCGACCAGCACCGCAAGCAGCGCGGCCACCGGCCAATAGGGAACGGGCGCGCCGGTACTCAACTCATACGCAAGGACTAGCAAGCCGAGGATGATCAATGGTGCATAGCCGACAGCCTGATACTGCGCGAACCTGCTGCCTGATCGGACGGCTGCCGTAAGACCAGCCGTCATGCCGAGGATCATCGTGAGCAGAAGGAGGTCGTGCACCAGGTCGAAGCCCGGCCATAGCGGCGCCAATGCTGTAGCGATCGCCCCGACGACGCCGACGATGAAAAGGGTCCGCANCCAGTAGCGAATCCGCGCAAATCGAGGCCGGTTTTCGATATAGGCGGCGAGAAATGGTCCGGTGCTGCCGATCGCGATCGACAAGGCGATCTCGCCGATATCGGTCCGGAATTCGCCCCCAAGTGTCGGGCTGGTGAGCGCTACCGGGAACAAGGCAACGCTCATTATGGCGAAACACAGCGCGCGCAATGCTGCCCAAAGCAGGAAGCTGCGCCGCACCAACGGATACACTGCTAGAGCCAGCAGCCCGACAGTCAGTGCAATCCCCAAGAATGCGCCAAGACCGACGCTACCCCATTCCATCTCTTCCGCCCCCCAACGGTTCCGCACACCAAGCCGCCCCCCGCGCTGCGGGAGGTGGCCGAGTGTCCTTGGGTGTAAACGCCGTCCCGTTGTGGGCTAGGCGAGGAGCGACCCGCTAAAATCTCGGTTAGCGTACCCGCGGTCCGCCGAACGGCAGCGGCGGAGGGGGACGGCGCGCGCCGCGCGGCAGCTGGGCCTGGTAGGCCCGGCCGCAGTGTTCGACGCAATAGGGGAAGCCGGGGTTCACGGCCTCGCCGCAGAAATGGAAATCGGGTTCGCCCGGGTGTCCCATCGGCCAGCGGCATACCTTGTCCGACAGATCCAGCAGGCTGGTCTTGTGGGCGATTTCGGGGCTCGGCTTGGCCGGGACCAGGCGGCGCGGCGGCGCTGGGGGAATCGGGGGCTGCTGGTCACCGGGACCCTGGCGCAGGAAGCCACCCGGCCCGACCGAGACGATCTTGGGCAGGTTGGAATTCTTGTTCGGCATCGGCTGCGACGGGTTGCCGGCATCCTGCCGCGGTGCAGGCGGCGGTGCTGCCGGTTCCGGCGGGGCGGCCGGCGCAGCAGCAGCGGCCGGCTTGGCTGCGGGCTTCGCCGCTTTCTTGGGCGCCGGTGCCTTGGGCGCGGCCTTGGGGGCAGCGGCGGCCTTCTTCTTGTCGTTGGCCTTGACCGGCGACGGGCGCGACTTGAGACCGAGGCGGTGCGCCTTGCCGATCACGGCATTGCGGCTCACCCCGCCCAGCTCGTCGGCGATCTGGCTGGCGGTCGAACCGCCTTCCCACATCTTCTTAAGCGTTGCGATCCGTTCGTCGGTCCAGCTCATGTACAGTCCTGTATCTCGTGTCTTGGCGCCGCGGCTTGCATGCCGTGACGCTTGGGCCTAGGCGCGCCCTATGGTCGATCAAGCTCAGCCCAAATCGCTCGGAAGCGATCATCCGGACGCATCCTTCGTCGAAGGTAATGCCGGAGGGGAGAGCAGGTTTCCGCCGCGGGGTCGCCCGGTGATCCGCGGAATCAACCGGATTGGCCTGTGGAGCCTCTATATGAAGGAGGTCCGCCGGTTTCTCAAGGTCCAGACGCAGACAATCTGGGCCCCGGCAGTCACTACGGTGCTTTTTCTCGTGATCTTCTCGGTCGCGCTGGGGCGGGGCGGGCGCGAGGTGCTGGGCGTCAATTTCCCCACCTTCGTCGCACCCGGCCTGATTGCCATGGCGATGATGCAGAACGCCTTCGCCAATTCCTCCTTCTCGCTGCTTTCCGGCAAGATCCAGGGGACCATCATCGACCTGCTGATGCCGCCGCTGTCCGAAGGCGAGCTGATGTGCGGTATCGTAGGGGCAGCGATGACCCGCGCAGTGGCGGTCGGCTTCGTCGTCGCGGGGGCAATGATGCTGTATCCCGGAGTGAGCCTGGCGATGGCGCATCCCTGGGCGGTGGTGTGGTTCGGGCTGATGGGCGCGATGATGCTCGCGCTGCTTGGCCTGCTCGCATCGATCTGGGCGGAGAAATTCGACCACAATGCCGCGGTGACCAATTTCGTCGTCGCGCCGCTGGCGATGCTGTCGGGGACGTTCTACGTCATCGACCGGCTTGCACCGGCCTTCCAGGCGGTCAGCCGCGCCAATCCCTTCTTCTACGTGATCTCGGGCTTTCGCTACGGCTTTCTCGGACGCAGCGACATCGGCGATGCGGCGGCGGTGACGATGGCCGCGCTGGGCCTGTTCGCGCTCAACGCAGTGCTGGCCTTCGCCACCTACCGGATCCTGAAGTCGGGCTGGAAGATCAAGAACTGATCGTTCGCCGCGCGCCGCTCAGTGGGTCAGGCTGACCCGCATGCGGTAGCGCCCGTTTTCGAACTGTTCGAAATACTGGTGCACATCGGGGTGCGACACCGGCCCCGAAACCGAATCCGTCACCAAATTCTGCTGGCTGACGTAGGCAACGTAATCGCTGTCATCGCTTTCGGCGAGCAGGTGGTAGAACGGCTGGTTGCGATCGGGGCGGATATCCTCGGGGATCGCTTCGTACCATTCGTCGCTGTTGGCGAAGACCGGGTCGATGTCGAAAATCACGCCGCGGAAATCGAACACGCGGTGTTTGACCACGTCACCGATGGCGAAGCGGCTCTTGACGCGGCGCGGCACATCGATGGTGCGACCGGCCTGGGCGGAGAAATACTGTGCTCGTTCCATGAGAAGCGACGATATGGGGTCCAGGCGCCCGCTTACAATGGCGATTGGCGAAGCTTCCCCCGAATTCTGACGAAAAGGGGCTTGGCAAGGCACAGGCGCTCGGCTAATCGGCGCGCCTTGCTTCGACCGGGGCCCTGGGCCCGAAGCGCACCCGACATATGCGGAGAGGTGGCAGAGAGGTCGAATGCGCTGCACTCGAAATGCAGTGTACTGGCAACAGTACCGTGGGTTCGAATCCCACCCTCTCCGCCACGGGATTTCTCGACAATCCAGATCTTGCGGCACGCATCCGCCGGCGAATGCGTGCCTGATGTCCGTGTGTCAGCCGCGTCCGCGATAGGATGAAACGCCCTGGTCGGGCAGCCACAGGGCCGCNGGCGGTGCGCCGCTTTGCCAGAAGACGTCGATCGGGATGCCGCCGCGCGGATACCAGTATCCGCCGATGCGCAGCCATTGCGGCTGCATTTCGTCGAACAGCCGCTGGCCGATCCCCACGGTCACGTCCTCATGGAAACCGCAATGGTTGCGGAACGAGCCGAGGAACAGCTTGAGGCTCTTCGATTCGACGATGGTTTCCCCCGGCGCGTAATCGATCACCAGATGCGCGAAGTCGGGCTGGCCGGTCACCGGGCACAGCGAGGTGAATTCGGGCGCGGCGAAGCGGACCATATACAACTGGCCGGCGCGCGGATTGGGGACGTAGTCGAGTTCGGCCTCTTCGGGCGAGGCGGGCAGCGCGGTGTTCGCGCCAAGGAACTTGGGGGCAGGTGTGTCGCTCATGCCGCGCTCCTGCCGCGAAGCGCGGCGCAGCGCAAGGCGGGGCTTGGAAGCCTGCGCTTCAGTACCTATTCACCGCCGCCCCGCACACTCGCGGTCCCTTTCTCACGAAACGACCCGCAATGGCATTTGTCACCCGTATCCCGTTGATTGCACTCGCCGCAGCGCTGCCGACCCTGGCGCAGGCGCAATCGGTCAATGATTTCACACTCGAACCCGCGCCGACGCCCAGCGCCACCCCGCAGGTGCAAGGGCCCGCGGATACGCGAAGCGGAGTCGAGATTCGCCCGCGCGCCGTGGCAACCCCGACTCAAGCGCCGACAGCGAGCCCCACCGCCGCGCCGAGCCCGGCTCCGACGCTGTCACCGGTACCCGGGCCATCCGGGGACAGAGCGCCGCGCGCCCCGGTCACCCAGCCATCCCCGCGCGCTACGCCGCTGCCTGCGGTGACGCCGCGCACTCTGGATCCAGGTGAAGCGGCGGCCATGAGCTCCGCGCCGGACGAGCCGCCATCGGTCGAAGACCCCGCGAGCGATACACGCGCCGCTTCGTCCGTCGCAGAACCCGCAGTGCCCGCAGCGCCGCTTCCAGACCCCGCTGCGAACGAGGAGGGCGGGCGGACCCCGTGGCTGCCGCTTGCGGGCGGTGCAATGTTGCTGGCGCTGCTCGGCGCAGGCTTCGCCGCCTGGCGTCGCCGCCGGCGCCGGCACGTCCCCGAAATCCAGCGCCCGGTTGTCCGCAGCGCTCCGCCCGCCGGTCCGGCGGCGCTGGGGGACGCCCTCCGACTGTTCGTCGAGCCCGACAAGATCATCCGCAGCGCCGCTTTCGTAACAGTCAAATACCGGCTGACCCTGACCAACCGCAGCGAGGCGCCGCTCGGCGCGATCGGCGTCGGGCTCGATCTGGTGTCGGCTCATGCCCAGGCACCAATGGATCAGCAGGTCGCGACGGCCGAAACCGCGCTTGAAGAGCGCCATGCAGTCCCGCGGCTGGCGCCCGGACAGAGCATCACGCTCGACGGACAGGTGCAGCTTGCGCTCGCACAGGCGCAGGTGATCCGGCAGGGACGGCATCCGTTGCTGGTCCCCTTGCTGCGCATGCGTATCTCGGCGCGCGGCGGGGACGCGTTGTTGCGGACCTTCGTCGTCGGACAGACCGCGCCCGGCAGCAGCCGCGTGCAGCCCATCCGGCTCGACGAAGGGCCGCGCAGCTATAGCCCGGTCGCGCAGCGCGAGCTCGCCTAACTCGACTTCGCCGGGCCGCCGCGCTACCCGGTTGGCGATGGACAGTCTCGTTTCGACCCAATGGCTTGCCGACCAGCTCGGCGCTGCGGACCTCGTGGTTCTCGATGCGTCGATGCATCTGCCCGACAGTCCGCGCCAGGCGGCGCAGGATTTCGCGGCGGCGCATGTGCCCGGCGCGCGGTTTCTCGACCTTGTCAGCTTCGTCGATCCCGGTTCGCCGGTACCCAAGGCCCTGCCAAGTCCCGAACAATTCGCGGCGCGGCTGGGGCAGCTCGGGGTGGCACCGTCGTACCGGGTCGTGCTGTATGACGACAGCCCGATCCGCAGCGCGGCCCGCGCGTGGTACATCTTCCGGCTGTACGGCTTCGCGCAAGTGGCGATCCTCGATGGCGGGTTGGCCAAGTGGACCGCCGAGGGGCGCGCGCTCGAAAGCGGCGGGGTTTCCGGCAGCCCGGTCGATTTCCCGGTGCCCAAGCGTGCTGCCGGCGTGCGCAGCAAAGAGGATATCCTCGCCAACTGCGCCAGCGCGGCCGAACAGGTGGTCGATGCGCGCGACGCGGCGCGCTTTGCCGGCGAAGAAGGAAGCGGATCGCGGGGCCATATCCCGGGCGCCGCGAACGTGCATTTCACGCAGTTNCTGACCGAAGCGGGCACCTATCGTGGGCCAGCGGAAATCGCTGGTCTTTTCCAAAGCGCCGGCATCGATCTTGACCGTCCGGTCGTCACGAGCTGCAACAGCGGCATGACCGCGGCGGTGCTGTCCTTCGGGCTTCACCTCGCGGGCAAGGACGATACCGCGCTGTACGATGGCAGCTGGCTGGAATGGGGGGAGGATCCGCANACGCCCAAGCAGGCGGGGAGCGGGCGATAGACATGGCAGGGGNAGANGACAGCACCCATCGCGCGGCGACACGGCTGGTGACCAGCGGGCGATCGGGCGATTTCGCCAGCGATGTGGTCAACCCGCCCGTGTGGCGCGCGAGCACGCATCTCTACCCCGACTGCGCCGCATTGCGCGCGCGCAAGAGCGACAACCGCGATGGGCAGTTCTTTTACGGCCGCCGCGGATCGCCCACGCAATGGGCGCTCTCCGAAGCGCTTACCGCGCTCGAGCCGGGGGCCGCCGGCACCGTCCTCTATCCCAGCGGGTTGGCCGCGCTGGTCGGCGCGTTGCTGACGGTCCTGCGCAGCGGCGATGTGCTGCTGGTGGCGGACAATGCCTATGATCCCACGCGCAGCGCGGCCACGGGCCTGCTGAAGGATCTCGGTATCGAGCACCGCTTCTTCGATCCGCTCGACCATGAAGCCTTTGCCGGGGCATTCTGCGACCGCACGCGCGCGGTCATGCTGGAAGTGCCGGGCAGCCTCACGATGGAGGTCTGCGATATTCCCGCGCTTTCGGCCATCGCGCGCGGAAGGGGAGCCGTCAGCCTGATCGACAACACCTGGGCCACCGCGCTCGGATTTCCCGCTCTCGAGCATGGCTGCGATATCGCCATCACCGCGCTGACCAAGCATGTCGGCGGCCATTCGGACGTCATGATGGGTGCCGCCAGCGCGGGCGAGCGCTGGTATCGTCGCCTGCGGCTTGGTGCGCAGCGGCTGGGCCACGTCGTGTCGCCTGACGATGCCGCGCTGGTGCTGCGCGGGCTGAGGACGATGGGCGTGCGTCTCGAGCGCCAGACCGCGACCGCGCTGGCGATCGCCGAATGGCTCGATGCGCGCAGCGAAGTGGCGCATGTGCTGTCGCCCCTGCTTCCCGGTGTGCCCGGCCATGACATCTGGCAACGCGATTTTACCGGCGGCTGCGGTCTGTTCAGTTTCGTGCTCAAGGGCGGCGACGATGCCGCGAGGTGCCGGCTGGTCGATCGGCTGGAACTGTTCNGCATCGGTTACAGCTGGGGCGGGTTCGAAAGCCTTGCCCTGCCGTTCGACGTCGAACCGGTGCGTTCTGCGATGCCCTGGCCCAAGCCGGGCTGGAGGGAAGCGGACCGCCATGGCATACGGCTGTCGATCGGGCTGGAAGACCCCGCCGATCTGATCGCCGATCTCGACCGCGGTTTCGCGGCGCTTAACGAAGGATAGACGTGCAAGGCGAAACCCCTCCCACCGCCGAACCGACCGCTGCGACACCTGCGGTCGAACAGGCATGGAACCTGGCCGAGCCGGTGGTCGAGGAAAGCTCGGTCGCCGCGGCCGAAGGCGCCAAGGAAGCGCTGAGTTCGCAGAGCGAGACTGTCGGCTCGGTCATCGACACGGTCGATACCGTGGCGCTGTCGTTCGGCGATTTCCGCATCTCGCTGTTCGACGTGCTGGTCGTTGCCGCGGTGATCGTAGGCATCCTGTTCCTTGCATGGTTTGCCAGCCGGATGAGCCGGCGCCTGGTCCGCCGCATGACCCGGCTCGACGAGGCGCAGCAATTGCTGGTCGAGAAGGTGATCACGATCATCGTCTGGGCCGCCGCCTTCTTCCTCGGCATCGACCTGCTCGGGATCGATCTGACNGCACTGGCGGTGTTTTCNGGCGCCTTCGGNCTGGCGATCGGTTTCGGCCTGCAGAAGACCTTCGGCAATCTGATCGCAGGGATCATCCTGCTGATGGACCGGTCGATCAAGCCGGGCGATGTGATCGCGGTGGCCGATCTGGCGGGCAACGAGAGCTTCGGCCAGATCCGCAAGATCGGCATCCGCGCGGTCTCGGTGACCACGCGCGACCAGCGCGAATATCTGATTCCGAACGAAAACCTGATGATCAACCAGGTGGAGAACTGGTCCTATTCGTCCAAGAACGTGCGGATGCAGGTGCCGGTCGGGGTGAGTTACGAAGCCGACATGAAGTTGGCTGAGGAACTGATGCTCGAGGCGGCGAAGTCCTGCGACCGGGTGCTGAGCGCGCCGCCGCCGACGGTCTGGATGAGCGAATATGGCGACAGCTCGGTCAATTTCGTGATCCATTGCTGGATTACCGACCCAGAGGACGGGGTCGGCAACGTGCGCAGCGCGGTGCTCAAGAAGCTGTGGTGGCTGTTCAAGGACAACGGCATCGAGATCCCGTTCCCGCAACGCGACCTGCATATCCGCGGCAGCGACCAGCTCGAGCGGCTGGCCGAGCTTATGGTGCAGGGACGCAAGCCTGCTGGCAGCGCGAAAGAATAGGTTGCCGCGCGCACAGCGCCGGTTTCAAATCTCGCCTTCCTAGCCGGACACGCATTCTGATTGGCGCAACGGCCGTGCCCCTCGCATCTTGCAAACATGGCACAGACCGGAACCATCTATCTCGTCGGCGCGGGACCGGGCGATCCCGATCTCCTGACGCTGCGCGCTGCGCGGCTGATCGAGAGCGCGCGGGTGATCGTCCATGACGGACTGGTCGACCCTGCGATCCTCGCACTTGCGCGCGGCGATGCGCAGCTGATCAGCGTGGCCAAGCGCCGTTCGCATCACACCTTGCCGCAGGAAGAGATCAGCGAACTGCTGGTCCGCGTGGCCCGTTCGGGCCAGGACATCGTGCGGCTCAAGGGCGGGGACCCGTTCGTGTTCGGCCGCGGCGGCGAGGAAGCCGAAGTCGCCCGCGCTGCCGGCGTTGCGGTGGAGGTGGTGCCCGGGATCAGCGCGGCCAACGGGGCCGCGGCGGCGGCGCAGATCGCGCTGACGCATCGCGACGCGTCGAGCATTGTCAGCTTCGTGGCCGGCCAATGCAAGGGTCTGAAGGACCAGGACTGGGCGGGGCTTGCCGGCAAGGGCCGGACGCTGGTGATCTACATGGGTGTGAAGACCGCGCCGCAGATCGCCGAGAAACTGATGGAAGACGGGCTGTCGCCTGACATGCCGGTGGCGGTGATCGAGAACGGCACGCGCCCCGACATGCGCGTGCTGCGCGGCCTGCTCGCCGGGCTGCCCGATCTGGTGGAACATGAAAAGGTGGTCAGCCCTGCGCTGATCGTGATTGGTGAAGTGACCGCGCGCGACGATGTCGCCCTGGCGGTCGCCGCGCAGGAGGCGGCACGATGAGATTGCTTACCGGAAATGATTTGAAGACCGGCGCGGTGACCTGGTGGACCGGCAGCGACTGGTCGATCCACGTCGAGGATGCGGCCGATGTGGCAGGTAGCGAAGACGAGATCGCGCGCCGCGAAGAGGCCGCCCGGCGTGTCAATTCGCCTTATGCAGTGGACGCCGAACTGCAGGATGGCAGCCCCCGGCCGTCGCATATCAAGGAGCGCGTTCGTGCGCTTGGCCCGACCGTCCGTCCCGACCTGACCCTCAAGCCTGCCGATCCCGAAATCGGTAACTGGGTGATCTGATGTACAAATACGACCAATACGACCAGGCGATGGTCGATGCCCGCGTGGAGGAATTCCGCGACCAGGCGCGCCGCCGTCTCGAAGGCAAGCTGACCGAAGACCAGTTCAAGCCGCTCCGGCTGATGAACGGGCTCTATCTGCAGCTCCACGCCTACATGCTGCGGGTGGCGATCCCCTATGGCACTCTGAACAGCCAGCAGATGCACGCGCTGGCCGATATCGCGGACAAGTACGATCGCGGTTACGGCCATTTCACCACGCGGCAGAACATCCAGTACAACTGGATCAAGCTGGAGGATGCCGGCGATATCCTGGCCGATCTGGCCAAGGTCGAAATGCACGCCATCCAGACCAGCGGCAATTGCATCCGCAATATCAGCTCGGATCACTTTGCGGGCGCTACCGCGGACGAGGTGGTCGATCCGCGGCCCTATGCCGAGCTGCTGCGCCAGTGGTCGAGCTTCCATCCCGAATTCAGCTATCTGCCGCGCAAGTTCAAGATCGCGGTGATTGCCAGCGACACCGACCGCGCCGCGATGCGCTTGCACGATATCGGTATCCAGATCGTCGAGGGCGATGCGGGTGAACTGGGCGCTGCCTTCTACGTCGGCGGCGGCATGGGACGCACGCCGATGATCGCGCCGTGCATCAACCCCTTCGTCCCTCTCGACCGGCTGGTCACCTATGCCGAGGCGTGCCTGCGGGTCTACAACCGCTATGGCCGCCGCGACAACAAGTACAAGGCGCGGATCAAGATCCTCGTCCACGAGATGGGCGCGGAAGAATACACGCGCCAGGTTGAGGCGGAATACGCCCACCTGCTGGAAGAAGGCGTCGAACCGCCCTTCGCCGAGCTCGAACGGATCCGGACCTATTTCGAGGACCCGCTGTTCGAAGCCGGCGCAAGCGAGGAGATCGACCGCAGCGACCCCGATTTCGCCGTNTGGGTCGACCGCAACACGGTNGCGCACAAGGAANCGGGCTATGTCTCGGCGGTGATCAGCCTCAAGCCGGTGGGCGGCATCCCCGGCGATGCGACNGCCGAACAGATGCGCCTGATGGCCGATCTGGCGAAGGATTACAGCTTCGACGANCTGCGCGTGATGCACACGCAGAACATCGTNCTGCCGCATGTCCGCAAGGCCGATCTGCACGCGCTGTGGACNGCGCTCGACGAAGCGGGGCTGGGCAGCCCGAACCTCGATACGGTCGAGGACATCATCGCCTGCCCGGGGCTCGATTACTGCAGCCTCGCCAATGCCCGGTCGATCCCGATCGCGCAGCGCATTTCCGAACGCTTCGCCGCCAATGGCAAGACCGGGACGCTGGGCGAACTCAAGCTCAAGATTTCGGGCTGCATAAATGCCTGCGGCCATCACCATGCGGGCCACATCGGCATCCTCGGCGTCGACCGTAAGGGGGTGGAGAACTACCAGCTCCTGCTCGGCGGCAGCGAGGCGCAGGATGCCAGCCTGGCCAAGATCACCGGCCCCGGTTTCAGCGAAGACGGCATCGTCGATGCAGTCGAAACCGTGACCACCGTTTTCGAACGCGAACGCCAGGACGGCGAACGCTTTCTCGATACGTACCGCCGCATCGGCATGAACCCCTTCAAGGAGGCGCTCTATGGCTGAGACGCTACGCTATCGCGACGACCAACCGGTCGACCATCCCGCCGTGACGGTGGACGCTTTCGTCGACCAGTCGAATGCGCAGGCCGTGCGGATCGAACCCGGCGACGACACGCGTGAATTGCTGCCGCATCTCCAGCGGCTGGCGCTGGTCGAGGTCAACTTCCCCGCATTTGGCGACGGCCGCGGTTACTCCTCGGCACGGATGCTGCGCGAGGCGGGCTACGAGGGCGAATTGCGCGCGGTGGGCGACGTGCTGGTCGACCAGCTGGCCTATATGCGCCGCTGCGGCTTCGATGCGTTCGAGCCCGATCAGCAATTCGACATGGACGATGTGAAGGCCGCTTTCGAGCGATGGCCAGAAGTGTACCAGAACGCGGCGGACGACCGCACCCCGATCTGGACCAAGCGGCACCCATGAACCGTCTGCGCGCCATCGACCGGATCGACGTGGGTCCCCGTTTCACCGAGCAGGATGCGATTCGTCTCAACCGCATGTTCCGCGGGACCGAGACCGAGGAATGGCTGCGCGCGGTGATCGAGGGAAACCTGGTCGGCGATACCGCCGTGGTGTCGAGCTTCGGGGCCGAGAGCGCGGTGCTGCTGCATCTGATCGCGCAGGTCGATTCGACCGTGCCCGTGCTGTTCCTCGATACCGGCAAGCATTTCCCCGAAACGCTCGCCTACCGTGACGAGCTGACCGAGCGGCTCGGGCTCAACCGCGTCGATCTCTATCCCGAGATCGCCGATCTGCAGACGCGCGACGATACCGGGCTGCGCTGGTCGTACGATCCCGATGGCTGCTGCGAACTGCGCAAGGTCAAGCCGCTGGAAAAGGCGCTCGCCAATTTCGATGCCAGCTTCACCGGACGCAAGGCGTTCCAGTCGGCGACGCGCGCCAATCTGCCGCGCTTCGAAGTGGATTCGGCCGATGTGCAGGGCCGGCTCAAGATCAACCCGCTGATCGACTGGTCGGCAGAGGACATCGCGGCCTATTTCGAGACGCATGACCTGCCGCGCCATCCGCTGGTCGATCGCGGCTTTCCCAGCATCGGCTGCTCGCCGTGCACGCGNCAGGTCGGCGAGGGCGAAGACCCGCGCGCGGGCCGCTGGTCGGGCTGGGACAAGGTCGAATGCGGGATCCACAAGCCGGGCGAGGAACCCTTCCTCTGATNCGGTGGGCGGTGCTGGTGCCGGCTGGAGGATTCGAACCCCCGGCCTGATGATTACAAATCAACTGCTCTACCAACTGAGCTAAGCCGGCGCCCGCAAAGCGCGCCCTTTCGAGCAATCGCGCGCAAATGTCCAGAGCTTCAGAGCCAGCCCTTGTCGCGATACCACCGCACTGTGGTGGCGAGGCCTTCTTCACCGCTTACGCTGGGTGACCAGACGGCTTCGGGCACTTTCATCGCCGACCGCGCGACCCAGTTGGGATGCGTCATATAACCCACCCTGTCGGCGGTAAGCCGGGCCTTGTCGCCGCGCACCATCCGGTCGACTTTCGCGGCCGCATCCAGCACGCTTCGGGGCAGGTGCGGCGCGAAGACCGGCCGCCCCACCGCCTTGCCGATCGCACGCGCCAGTTCCTTGTGCGACCAGCCGCCTTCGCGCGCATCGTCGGGTTCGAAAACGCGGCGGCGCACCAGCGCGGGCGGGGCATCGACCAGCGCCAACAGCAGCCGCGCCAGATCGGTGACATGGATGATCGAACTCGCGCCGCCGGGCGGCAGCGGGACAAAGCCGAACCGTGCGCTGCGGAACATCTCGAAATAATCGACGTCGCGCGGACCGTAGACGCCCGGCGGGCGCACGATCGTCCAGTCGAGCCCGCTGGCCTCGACCAGCTTTTCCGCTCGCGCTTTCGAGGCGCCATAGGCCGACAGTCCGGGCTCGCGCGCCGAGAGCGAGGAAACGAAGACGAACCGCTTGGCGCGGCTGTGCCTGGCAGCGGCGATCAGTCTTGCGGTGCCGTCGACATTGGCCTCCTCGAACGCCGCGGGATCGAGCGCATTGGTCAGCCCCGCCACGTGGACGATCGCATCGCAAGGCTCGCACAATGCAGCCAGTGCGGCGGTATCGGACAAATCGCCAGCAACCCATTCGACATGGGCGCGCGGGGCCTGGGCGCGGCGGGTCAACGCGCGCACGGTCTCGTCAGACTGCGCCGCCTGGTCGAGCACGGCCTGGCCGACGAAGCCGGTGGCACCGGTCAGCGCGATCGTCACAGGCGCACCATGTGATCGCGGTGGACGACGGCGGCGCGCGGGGCATAGCCGAGCGTGCGGGCCTGCTGGTCCTCCCGCAGCCCCATGATCGCGCGGCATTCGGCAGCGGCATATTCGACCAGTCCCTGGCCAAGCCGTTCGCCTCCGGGGCCGTACACTGCGATGAGATCGCCGCGGACGAAATCTCCCTCCACCGCGGTAACGCCAGCGGCCAGGACGCTTGCTCCGTTATCGAGCGCGGCCATGCACCCCTGATCGACCGTCACGCTGCCTGCCGGGGCCAGCCGTCCGCCGAGCCAGGCCTTGCGTGCGGACGCGCCCGACTGCGGCACGAACACGGTGCCGCTGTCCTGCGCCAACGCGGCCGCGAAGGGTGCGGGCCGGGTGCCGTTGATGATCGCCAGCGCGATGCCCGCGCGTTCCGCGATGCGTGCGGCCTGCAATTTGGCGCGCATGCCACCCGAACCTAGGCCCGAGCCGGAATCGGCAGTGGCCATTGCCATGATCTCGGGCGAAACCCCGTCCACGCGCGCGATCCGCCGCGCGCCGGGCTCACGCGGATCACGGTCGAACAACCCGTCGACGTCGGACAGCAGCAGCACCGCATCCGCGCCCGCCGCTTGCGCGATGCGCGCGGCCAGCCGGTCATTGTCGCCGAAGCGGATTTCCTCGGTCGCCACGCTGTCGTTCTCGTTCACCACCGGTACCGCGCCCGCGGCCAGCAGGCGTCCGAGCGTGGCGGAAACATTGAGATAGCGGCGCCGGTCCTCGAGATCGCCGAGCGTGACGAGCATTTGCGCGGCAGTGATATCCTGTGCGCCGAGCGCATCGGACCACAGGCGGGCGAGTTCCACCTGCCCGACCGATGCCGCGGCCTGCGCGTCGGCGAGGCTGCCGCGGCCGCCGTGAGGCAGGCCGAGCCGGGCGGCGCCCAGCGCGATCGCCCCCGATGAAACGAGCAGGACTTCGCAAGTCTGCCGCAACTCGGCGATTTCCGCCGCAAGCGAGGCAAGCCATGCGGTCCGCGCGCGTCCCTTGTCGACCAGCAGGGCAGAGCCGACCTTGATGACAAGGCGGCGCGCCTGGCGCAGGTCGGAAAGGGCGGCGATGTCCATCAGCAGGGGACTAGCGGCTGCGGGCGGCGCGCGGAAGCCGTCTTGCCTTGCCGCGCTGTTACCGTGCCTTCACGGTCAGATCGGCGACCATTCCGGATTGCTGTCGTCGGACGAATCCTCGACTTCGACGGTCTTCGTCTCGGTCGAGGTGTGATCGGGCAGATAGCCGAGCAGGGCGTCGAGCAGTTCGCCGGTCCCGGCGCCGGTCGCACCCGAGATGGGAAAGACCTTGTCCGCCCCCGCGGCCAGCAGTTCCTCGGCGAAGGCTTCGCCCAGTTCCTGGTCGGCGAGATCGAGCTTGTTCAGCGCCACCACCTGCGGCTTGTCCGCCAGTTCGCTGCCGTAGGCTTCGAGTTCGGCATTGACCGTGCGATAGGCTTCGGCCGGATCATCGCCCGAAATGTCGATCAGGTGGATCAGCACGCGGCAGCGTTCGATATGGCCGAGGAAGCGGTCGCCGATCCCCGCGCCTTCGGCGGCGCCTTCGATCAGGCCCGGGATATCCGCAAGCACGAATTCACGGCCCTTGTGCGTCACCACGCCCAGCTTGGGGACCAGNGTGGTGAAGGCGTAATGGCCGACCTTGGCCTTGGCATTGGATACCTGGTTGATGAAGGTGCTCTTGCCCGCATTGGGCAGNCCGAGCAGGCCGACNTCGGCCAGCAGCTTGAGCCGCAGCCAGACCCACATTTCCTCGCCCGGTTCGCCGGGCTGGTGCTGGCGCGGTGCGCGATTGGTGCTGGATTTGTAGCTGGCATTGCCGCGGCCGCCCATGCCGCCTTCGAGGAACACGAGCCGCTGGCCGACCTCGGTGAAATCGGCGAGCACCTCTTCCTTGTCCTCGCTGAGCACCTGGGTGCCGAGCGGAACCTTGACGACGAGGTCGGGTGCGCCGGCCCCGGTCCGGTCCTTGCCCTGGCCGTGATTGCCGCGCTTGGCCTTGAAATGCTGGGCGTAGCGGAAGTCGATGAGCGTGTTGAGGCCCTGGACGGCTTCGAACACGATGTCGCCGCCCTTGCCGCCATTGCCGCCGTCGGGGCCGCCGTACTCGATATATTTTTCGCGGCGGAAGCTGACCGCGCCGGGGCCACCTGCGCCGGATTTCAGAAAGATCTTGGCTTGGTCGAGAAAGTGCATGGCGCGCCCTCTAGCCGCTTTCGCGGACATAGGCGAGGGCGCGCATGCTTATGGCGTATCAGTCGACGAAATCGTCCACCCGCTCGACGATAATCGCGGGGGCCATCCCGCCCGCAGCGCACATGGTGACNAGGCCGTAACGCTTGTTCTGGCGTTCGAGTTCGTCGACCATCGTACCGATGAGGATCGACCCGGTGGCACCGATCGGGTGGCCCAGCGCGATCGAGCCGCCGTTGACGTTGACCTTGTCCCAGTCGAGCCCGAGATCCTTGACGAATTTCGCGGCGACNACGGCGAAAGCCTCGTTGATTTCNAACAGGTCGATATCGTCGGTGGTAAGTCCGGCCTTGGCGAGCACCTTTTTCGCCGCGGGTACGGGGGCATTCAGCATCAGCGTCGGATCATCGCCCATATTGGCCGTGGCAACGATGCGCGCCCGGGGCTTGAGCCCGTGCTTCTGCGCATAGTCCTTGCTGGCGACCAGCACCGCGGCGGCGCCATCGACCACGCCCGAGCTGTTGCCGGCGTGGTGGAAGTGCTTGATTTCGACATCGGGGTACTTNGCATTCACCAGCCCGGCGAAGGTGGTGCCGCTCTTGTCGAGCGGGACATTGGCNATCTTGGCAAAGGCGGGTTCNAGTTCGGCCAGGCCTTCGCGCGTGGTCTGCGGGCGCGGATATTCCTCCTTGTCGAGCACGACATTGCCCTCGTCGTCTTTCACCGGGACGACCGACTTGTCGAAACGGCCTTCCGCGATCGCCTTGGCGGCGCGCTGCTGGCTGCGATAGCCGACTTCGTCGAGNTCCTCGCGGGTGAAGCCTTCGATCGTGGCAATCGCGTCGCCGCAGACGCCCTGGTGGCTCTGCGGGTGCGAGCGCATCAGGCGCTCGTTGTGGCTGCCCATCATCGGCGGCTTGAGCCCGGCGGCCATCTTGTCCTTGGTCATCTGAGCGGTGAGGCTCATCATTTCGGTGCCGCCGGCGACGACGCAGTCTTCCATCCCGCTCATCACCTGTGCCGCNGCCAGCGCCACGCTGGTGATGCCGCCGCCGCAGAACCGGTCGAGCGTGGTGCCGCTGGACGTCACGTCATAGCCTGCATCGAGCGCGGCCATGCGGCCCAGGTCGCCCGCCTGCATCCCGTCCTGCGTGCTGACCGACCAGATCACGTCGTCGACCGTCGAGGTATCGAGATCGTTGCGATCCTTGATCGCGGTGAGACAGGTGGCCGCGAGGTGCTGCGGGTGCATGTGCGCGAGCGCGCCCTTGCCCTGCTTGCCGATCCCGCGCGGGGTGCGGACAGCGTCGATGATATAGGCTTCGGCCATGGCTTCTGACTCCTCTCGTTTTGTCTTTTTATGCGGCGAATGCCGGTTGACGTTTGCGTAAACGTCGCGCAGCAAGGGCGCAAGACAAGTTTCGATTTGAAATGGGAGAGAGCGGCTATGTCCGAGGAAGTTCTGACGAGCGAAGAAGACGGCATCCTCGTCGTCACCATCAACCGGCCCGATGCCAAGAACGCGATGACCAAGGCCGCGGCCGAGGGGATCGCCGCGGCGATGGACCGCCTCGACAGCGACGACAATCTGCGCGTCGGCATCCTGACCGGCGCGGGCGGNACCTTCTGTTCGGGCATGGANCTCAAGGGNTTCCTGCGCGGCGAATCGCCCAGCGTCGAAGGGCGCGGNTTCGGCGGCGTGGTGCAGCAGCCGCCCGAAAAACCGCTGATTGCCGCAGTCGAAGGCTATGCGCTGGCGGGCGGGCTCGAACTGATGATCGCCTGTGATCTGGTGGTCGCCAGCGCCGCGGCCAAGTTCGGCATCCCCGAAGTGAAGCGCGGTCTTGTCGCTGCAGCCGGCGGCGTGATGATGCTGCCCGACCAGATCCCCGAACGGATCGCCATGGAACTNGCGCTGACCGGCGATTTCATCGACGCACCGCGCGCCTATGAGCTGGGCCTCATCAACCGCGTGACCGATGGCGATGCGCTGGCCGGGGCCAAGGAACTCGCCGCGCGGATCGTCGCCAACGGCCCGCTGGCGGTGAAGGTGTCGAAGCAGGTTATCAAGCAATCGCGCGGCTGGCCGATGGACGAACGCTACAAGCGCCAGACCCAGCTTATCGCTCCCGTCTTCGTGTCCGAAGACGCCCGTGAAGGCGCCGCCGCCTTCGCCGAGAAACGCGCGCCGAACTGGAAGGGCAAGTAAGACCCTTCGGCGCGTCACAAGAACATTCGAGAGGATCCGAGAGATGCCAGCAATCAACGTACCCCAGCCCGAGTTCATGGAAGACGAGGAGATCTCGATCTTCGCCGATGCCGTGGGCAAGTTCTACCAGCAGCATGCGCCGGAAAAGCGCGTGCTCAAATGGCGCGAGGACGGCCAGGTCGAACGCGAGTTCTGGAACGAGGCGGGCGAGGCCGGCCTGCTGGGCGTCTCCGTGCCCGAGGAATACGGCGGCCACGGCGGCGATTTCCGGCATGACATGGTGGTGATCGACCAGCAGGCGAAGCACGGCGTCGAGGGCTTCGCCGCCAGCCTGCACAACACGGTCATCCTGCCCTATCTGGTGCGTCACGGGACCGAGGAGCAGAAGAAGAAGTACCTGCCCAAGCTCGTCACGGGCGAACTGGTCAGCGCCATTGCCATGACCGAACCGGGGGTCGGCTCCGACCTGCAGAGCATCACCACCACTGCGCTCAAGGACGGCAACGGTTACCGCATCAACGGGGCCAAGACCTATATCTCGAACGGCCAGACGGCGGACTTCATCATCGTCGTCGCCAAGACCGATCCGAACGAGCGCGCCAAGGGCATCTCGCTGATGCTGCTCGAGACCGAGGGCGCCGAAGGCTTCCAGCGCGGCAAGAAGCTCGACAAGGTCGGGATGGACGCTGCGGATACCTCCGAACTGTTCTTCGACGATGTCTTCGTTCCAGCGGAGAACGTGCTCGGCGGCGAGGAAGGCAAGGGCTTCTACCAGCTGATGGGGGAGCTGCCGCAGGAACGGCTGATCATCGCCATGGGCGCGATGACCGGGATCGAGAAGGCGCTCGAAGTCACCATGGACTTCGTCAAGAACCGCAAGGCGTTCGGCCAGACGATCTGGGACTTCCAGAACACGCAGTTCGTGCTCGCCGACCTCAACGCGCGCGGCACTGCGGCGCGGGTGTTCGTCAACGACTGCATCGCCAAGCACCTCAAGGGCGAGCTCGACGTGCCGACCGCGTGCATGGCCAAGTACATGGTCACCGAACTGCAGGGCGAAGTGGTCGACAAGTGCCTGCAGTTCCACGGCGGCGCGGGCTTCATCAACGATTACCCGATCGCGCGCATGTTCCGCGACAGCCGCATCACGCGGATCTTCGGCGGCTCGAACGAAGTCATGAAGATGGTCATCGCCCGTTCGATGTGACCGCATCCTCCGGCGCGGCGGAGACCGGCTGCTTCAGTCGATCCCGCCGCGGCGGAGCATCGCGTCGATGCTGGCGACCTTGCGTTCATAGCGCGGATCGTCGGTCGCGCCGTAGCGCGCGGCGAATTCGGCATCGGTCAGCCCGTCGCTGAGCGCGAGCGCCGCTGCGGGCAGCAGGTCTTCGTCCTGCGCGCCCAGCAAGGCCGCGCGCGTGTCCGCCATCCGCTCCGGATCGGTCAGGCGCCGCGCGATCTTGATCCCCGATCGGTCGCTGGCGAGATCGACGAAGGAGAAGCCGCTCGGGTCCTTGGGAGCCAGCAGCGGATCGCTTTCCAGGCTGTCGGCCAGTTCCTTCCATTCACCGATCGCCGCGCTGATGCTGCTGCCGGTGGTGGTCTCGAGCGCTGCCGAAAGCGCCCAGTGTTTCGCCCAGTCCGCGCGGCCCTGCAGCGTCAGCGCGACCCGCCGGGCCGCGCAGGTGCCGATCGTGCCGTCGACACCGCCGAACAGTTCGGCCGCCTCGGGCCCGAGCGAGAACAGCGCAAGCGCAACGAGCGCGGCGGAATGCCCTTCGGGGCTGGGCTGCGAAGCCGCGAGCGCGCGGCGCAGTTGCTGCGCCAGCAGCGGGGCAGGCTCGCCGCGCTGCCGTTGGGCGAGCGCGCAGTAGATGGTGCCCACGATGTCTTCGTCGACCGCGGGAGCGCCGGTTGTCCGGGCATGCGCGAGCAGGCTGCCCTGCGGCATGAGGACCCGCGCGGTGACGCTGTCGGGCCCGATCCGCATGCTGCGCACGATCGTGTCGATCGGCGGGAGGGTGCCGCCCTGCGCGGCCATCCGGCGCTGGATCAGCGCCAGTCCCCATTGCGAGAACCAGTCGGGCAGGGGCAGCGCGCCGATCTTCACGGTGAAGGTCGGCAGCCCCTCGCTGGCCCCTGACGCCTGCGCGCGGATGTTGATCCAGCGGAAGAGCATGGGCCGGCTGCCGGTCAGCGTGAGCACTCCATCCTCGACGCGCGCGTCGAAGCGGTTGGGCTTAAAGCCCTGCGTCACCATCGCCGAGGTCGCGGCCAGTTCTGCTTCGGCGAGCGTGAGTTCGACCGGCTCCCCCGTCGCCCGGCTTTGCCGCGCCTGATTGACGAGCGCGCGCGCGGCCGCGACCTGCTCTGCGGTGGCATGCCGGCTATCCGGTACGGCCGGTTCGGAACTGGTCAGGAGCAGCGCCAACGCCAGCACGCCGCCCACGATGAGGGCGAGCGCGAGGCGCCAGCGATGCCCGCGGGTCGGGGGGGCGGACATGATGCGGTTTTCGGTCAGCTGGGGCCCGTCAGGCCTCCACCACCGTCTGTTCGATCGCCCCGAAGATCGAGTGGCCGTCGGCGTCCTTCATCTCGACGCGGACGCTGTCGCCGGGGACCATGAAGCGCGTGCTCGCTTCGCCCTTGGCGATGGTTTCGATCATGCGGATTTCGGCAATGCAGCTGTAACCGAGACCGCCTTCGGCCACCGGCTTGCCCGGGTCGCCGTCGGGCCCCTGGTTGGAGACGGTGCCCGACCCGATGATCGTACCCGCGCCCAGGTCGCGCGTCTTCGCGGCATGCGCGACCAGTTCGGCGAGGCTGAAGGTGGCATCGACGCCGGCATTGGCGCGGCCGAAGGGCTGGCCGTTGTAATCGACCATCAGCGGCAGGTGGATGACGCTGCCCTGCCAGGCATCGCCCAGTTCGTCGGGTGTCACCGCTACGGGGCTGAACGCGCTGGCGGGCTTGGACTGGAAGAAGCCGAAGCCCTTGGCCAGTTCGCCCGGGATCAGGCCGCGCAAGCTGACGTCGTTGACCAGCATGACCAGCTTGATGTGATCCGCTGCGTCATCCTTCGACACGCCCATCGGCACGTCGTCGGTGATCACCGCGATCTCGCCTTCCATGTCGCAGCCCCACTTGGTGTCGCCCAGCGGGATATCGTCGCGGGGCGCGAGGAAGTTGTCGCTGCCGCCCTGGTACATCAGCGGATCGTGATAGAAGCTCTCGGGCACCTCGGCGCCGCGCGCCTTGCGGACCAGTTCGACGTGGTTGATATAGGCCGAGCCATCGGCCCACTGGTAGGCGCGCGGCAGCGGCGAATGCGCTTCGCGTTCGTGGAACCGCTCGCACGGCACCGCCTCATGTTCGACATCGGTGTACAGCGCTTCGAGCTTGGGCGCGACTTCGGCCCAATCGTCGAGCGCGGTCTGCAGCGTCGGCGCGATGTTATCCGCCGCGCAGTAACGGGTGAGGTCCTTGGAGACGACCACGAGCTTGCCGTCGCGCGTGCCGTCCTTGAGTGTTGCGAGCTTCATGTCGGTTGTATCCTCTCGGGATTGTCGGGTTGGTTGTCCGGATGCGCGCGCTGGAACGCGGGCAGCGCGAGACAGGCGGTTTCGATCCGGGTGATGTGGGGCTTGTCGGCAAAGTCGAAGCCAAAACGCTGGGCGTTGTACACCTGCGGCAACAGGCAGACCTCGAACAGGCCGGGCCGCTCGAACAGGAAGTCGCCGCTGCCGAGCTGCGCCAGCCGCGCTTCGAGCGGGTCGAGCGTGCGCGCGAGCCAATGGCGGTACCAGATGCCGATCTCGTCCTGCGACTTGCCGTATTCCTTGGCGAGATACTTGAGCACCGGCAGGTTGAGCGGGGCGTGCAGTTCGGTCGCGATGGCATAGGCCAGTTCGCGNGCGAGATAGCGGTCACCGGCATCGCCGGGCAGCAACGGNGCATCGGGATAGGCTTCGTCGAGCCATTCGAGCTGCGCCATCGACTGGACATAGTCCTTGCCGTCGACCTCGAGCAGCGGGACCGAACCNAAGGGGTTGCGACTGGTGAAGGCGGCGCCTTTCTGTTCGCTTTCGAGCAGGTTCACCGGCACGTATTCGTAGTCCAGCCCTTTCAGCTCCAGCGCGATGCGCAGGCGGTAGCTGGTCGAACTGCGATAGTAGCCGTGAAGGCGGATCATGATGCGGCTCCCGATGTCGCGCGGATGTTGGAACGGCCGAAGGCGCGTCCACGACATGGACCGCATGTTACACGGTCCAGGCGGAAAAAACCTGCCCCCTGGACACGCGGCCGGAGCCGGGTGCAAACGGGGCGGGTCGGAGTGCGGGGCATGGGGCCCCTGTGGCACAGGGCCGGGCTGTAGGACAGGATCGCTCGCGCGCGAGGGGTCAAAACGCCGCGATCCCCGTGATTGCGCGGCCGAGGATCAGCGCATGGACATCATGCGTGCCTTCGTAGGTGTTGACCGTCTCGAGATTCACCATGTGGCGGATCACCTGGTATTCTTCCGAAATGCCGTTGCCGCCATGCATGTCGCGCGACTTGCGCGCGATATCGAGCGCCTTGCCGACATTGTTGCGCTTGACGATGCTGATCATCTCGGGCGCGAACTTGCCTTCGTCCATCAGCCGTCCGACGCGCAGGCTCGATCTGCAGGCCGAGCGAGATCTCGGTGATCATGTCGGCGAGCTTGAGCTGGTAGAGCTGCTTGCTCGCCAGCGGCACGCCGAACTGGTGCCGGTCGAGCCCGTATTGGCGCGCGGCGTGGAGGCAGAACTCGGCCGCACCCATCGCGCCCCAGCTGATGCCGTAGCGCGCGCGGTTGAGACAGCCGAACGGACCCTTGAGGCCCTGCACTTCGGGCAGCAGCGCGTCTTCACCCACTTCGACTTCGTCCATCACGATCATGCCGGTGGTCGAGGCGCGCAGGCTCAGCTTGCCTTCGATCTTGGGGGCGGACAGCCCCTTCATGCCCTTTTCGAGCACGAAGCCGCGNATGCCGCCGCCATGCGCCTCGCTCTTCGCCCAGACCACGAAGACATCGGCGAAGGGGGCGTTGGAAATCCAGGTCTTGGAGCCGGAAATGACATAGCCGCCATCGACCTTCTTGGCGGTGGTTTTCATCCCGCCGGGATCGCTGCCGGCATCGGGCTCGGTCAGGCCGAAACAGCCGATCAGCTTACCGCTGGCAAGGCCGGGCAGGTATTTCTTGCGCTGATCTTCCGAACCATAGGCGAGGATCGGATACATNACGAGACTCGACTGGACCGAGGCCATCGAACGATAGCCGCTGTCGACGCGCTCGATCTCGCGCGCGATCAGGCCATAGGCGACATAGCTGGCACCCGCGCCGCCATATTCCTCGGGCACGGTGGCGCCCAGCAGGCCCGCCTCGCCCATCATCGGGAAGAGTTCGGGGTCGTCGACTTCCTTGCTGAAGTTCTCGATTACCCGCGGTTGCAATTCGCCCTGCGCAAAGGCGTGGGCAGCGTCGCGGATCATCCGCTCGTCCTCGGTCAACTGATCGTCGAGGTTGAAGGGATCGTCCCAGGCGAAAGGCACCATAGCGGCCATGTGGTCTCCTCTGTTCCACCCCAGCCACTGGCAGGGTTGCCCGCGCGGGGCAAGACCNGCGCGGGCAGCGAAGGTCACTTCACCAGCGGCAGCGCCTTGCGGCAATCTTCCGCGCATTCGCGGCACATCTTGGCACACAGCGAGCAGTGCGGATTGTCATGGCTCTCGCACTCGGCGGCGCAGGTTTCGCAGGCGGTGATGCAGGCTTCGAGCTGGGCGCGCAGCACGTCAATATTCTGCGCGGTGCGGCGGACGGCGAGCCGCGCGGTCGCGGCGCAGACATCGGCGCAGTCGAGGCAGTTGCGGATGCACTGCGCCATGTCCATGTCCTCGGCCACGCAGGCATCGGCGCAGCTGGTGCAGAACAGCGAACACAGCATTGCATGGCGTGCGGCAGTGACCAGTTCCTCGGTCTCGTCCTCGACCTGCGGGTGTGCGGCGATCATTGTGGGGAGCGACATCGGCATTTCCTTCCTTGAGAATATTGCGTTCGTTCAAGGAATGGTTCGTCGCCGCGCAATGTTCCGGCAATGGCGGGCGAAACCCGCCCGCTGCGGTCAGGCGTGCGCGGCGGCGCGCTGAATCGAGTCGATCACGGCAGCCGGCGGGCAGGGCTTGGCCAGCGCTTGCGCCCGCGGGAAGCGAAGCGCCACCTCGGCGGGGGACAGCTGACCCGAATGGAAGATGACCGGCACGTTTTCCGCCATCATCTGTTCGGCCAGCGGATAGACGATGCCATCGCCTAGCTGGACGTCGAGAATGGCGATATCGGGTTTGGACTTCTGGTAGGCCAGCATGGCCGACGACAGATCGTCATACGGCCCTTCGACCATGTAGCCCGCTTCTGCCACCGTATCGCACAGATCGTAACCGACGATCAGTTCGTCTTCGGCGACGAGTACTCGTAGTTGACGACTCATCTGACCTCTCCTCGACTGCGGACCCACGTAACCAAATACCGCAGCCGGAAATCGGTTCCCGGTCGCGTCAGCTGAGTTTCCCGAAGCGGTCGGCGAAACCGGCTTCGTCGCCAGCGGCGAGCATGGCCGCCTGGCCGACCCAGTCGTCGCGCCGGATGCGGCCCTGGAAGCGGCCCATCTGCGCATCCACGCGGTCGATTTCGGCGTCGTCCCAGGCGGCGATCTGCGCGAATGTGGTCACGCCCATGCCGTGCAGCGTGGCCGACAGCTTCGGACCCAGCCCCTTGATACGGGTCAGATCGTCGCCGCCAGCCGGAGCCGATGCGCTTGCGGGCGTTGCGGATGCGGATGCGGATGCGGGTGCCGGAGTCGGGGTCGGGGTCGGAGCTGGGGTTGCGGCGGGGGTAGTGGCGGCCGGCTCCGTCGTGGCACCGCCGGCNGGCACGCCGGCCGCGGGNTGCATCGGGGTCGCCGCCGGGGCGCTGTCGATCAGCGCCTTGTTGCGCTGCGCCGGGGCGGCGCCGTCATCGAGCACGTCNCGNCTGGTGCTGGTGACGCGNGTCTTGCGCGAGCTGTTGAACAGGTACCATGCGATCACCAGGCCGAGCAGCAGCGCGGCGACGATCAGCGGCCAATAGGTCTGGAGCAGTTCGCTCATGGTCTAGTCCTCTTGTTGGTCGTGGCGGCCCCACAGCGCCCAGCCGATGCCGATCCCCGCACCGTAGGCGGCGANCATCAGCGCGGCCAGTTCGAACCATAGCGGCATGTCAGCGGGCTCCCGGCGTGTCGACGGGGGTGGGACGGAGCGGTTCGGTGCGGATCACCGAGAATTCGATGCGGCGGTTGGCCGGGTCGCTGGGGGCCAGCCCCTCGACCGGCTGGCTGGAGCCGACCCCGCTGGCGCGCAGCCCGTCGCGCGGGATGCCGCGCTCGATCAGCGCCTGCCGCACCACGCGCGCGCGTTCCATGCTCAGCGCCAGATTGCCGGGCTCGGTGCCCGCCTTGTCGGTGTGGCCGGTGATCGCGATGATCGAGCCGAGGCACGGCCGCAGCGCGTCGGCAACTTCGTTNAGCAGCTTGCGGCTCGACGGCAGNAAGGCGCTGCTGCCTTCCTCGAACCGGATCGAACGGGTGCGCAGCAGCCCTTCGACGTCTTCCTGGCAATGCAGCGGCTGGTAGGTCGGCTCGTCGCTTTCGGCGCGCACCGTCCCGTCGCTCCAGGTCACGCCGCCGACGCCGGGAATGTCGTAGACTTCNCGCGCCACGCGCGTGCGGACGCTCTCGTCCAAATCCTCGCCGCCGCTCAGCAGCGGGTGGCGCGAAAGCGANCCGGTGGCGCTGGCGAAGCGTGCGGTGACCCCCGTGCCGCCCGCTTCGGCAATCGCTGCGGCGGACTGCGTTTCGAGCCGGTCNATGAAGTCGGCCGCCATTGGCTCGGCCAGTGCATAGCCGGCGAGGCCGGTCGCCATGGCACCGACAAGCATGACAAGGGGAGCACGGATCGACATGCGCTGGCTCTTAGCCGCCAGCCGCCCCCCCTGCCAAGCGCCCTGCGCGCGGTTATTCCAAACCCTCGGCGGTNATCACCAGCTGGAGGAATTCCTGCCGCCAGAAATCGCGCTGCGGCCCGGCCAGCGCGGCGATCTGCGGATAGGNATAATCCGCCAGCAGCGGGTCGCCGCGCAGTTTCTGGCCGAAGGCGGCGACCGCGCTGGCGAAGGCGAAATCGCCGCGCGGCACCGCGCTTGTCGCCAGCGCGGATGCGGGCAGGGCGTAGGTCAGCAGTTGCGAGGTATCGCCATCGGGCCGCTTGTAGCGCAGCTTCACATAGGCCGCCTCGCTCGCCAGTTCGCGGGCGCGGTCATCGACCATGTCCTCGTAACGCCGCGCGGGCACCCACCCTTCGCCGCCGGCGGGGATCACTTCATACAGCGCGGTGACCTGGTGGCCCGCACCGATATCGCCCGCATCGACCGCGTCGTTGTCGAAGTCCTCTTCGCGCAGCACGCGGTTTTCATAGCCGACGAGGCGGTACTGGCTGACCACTGCCGGATTGAATTCGACCTGGATCTTTACGTCCTTGGCGATGGTGAACAGCGTCGCGCCCATTTCATCGCCGAGCACCTTGCGTGCTTCCAGCGCGCTGTCGATGTAGGAATAATTGCCGTTCCCGTTGTTGGCGACCTGTTCCATCATCGCATCGTTGAGATTGCCGCGGCCGAAGCCGAGCACCGACAGCGTGACGCCGCTTTCGCGCTTCTTCTCGATCAATTCGACCAGTGCCTCGCGATCCGAAGTGCCGACGTTGAAATCGCCATCGGTCGCCAGGATCACGCGGTTGACGCCGCCCTCGATGCGGTTGGCCTCGGCCACGCGGTAGGCNAGNTCGATCCCNGCACCGCCCGCGGTCGACCCGCCGGCATTGAGCTGGTCCAGCGCGTCCTTGATCTTGCGTTCGTCATTGGTCGGTTCGAGCACGAGGCCCGCGGCCCCGGCATAGACGACGATCGAGACGCGGTCGCGTTCGGTCAGCTGTCCGGCAAGCTGGCGCATCGCGGTCTTGACCAGCGGCAGCTTGTCGGCGCTGCCCATCGAGCCCGAGACATCGAGCAGGAAGACGAGATTGGCGGCGGGGCGTTCCTGCGCGGGCATTTCATACCCGGCNAGCCCGATGCGCACCAGCCGCGCGTCGGCATTCCACGGGCTCACCGCGACATCGGTNTTGACCGTGAANGGCTGGTCGAGGCTGTCCGGCCGGTCGTAGTCATAGCGGAAGTAATTGATGAATTCNTCGGTCCGNACCGCGNTCTTGGGCGGCAGCGCGCCATCGGAAATGAACCGGCGGGCATTGGTATAGGCGCCGGTGTCGACATCGACCGAGAANGTCGAGACGGGTTCGCTGGCGACCAGCTTGACCGGCGACACGTCCTCGCCGTCATACTGCTCGCGGCTGGGCGGTGCTGGGCACGAAGACCGGCGGGAAATAGCGATAGCCCGGTTCGATGACCGATGTTTCGGTGGATGGGGTCGCCGCGTCGGCACGAACTCGGGACCCCATGACGATAANGGGTGAAGGGCTGGCCATATGCGCTGGCGGAGGCGGCGGCGGGGGAGGAGGTGGTGGCGGCGGCGGCGTGCGGCCCGCTTCGGTCCGATCGGCCTTGCCGCTGGCGATGATGATGGTATCGCCATCGGGCTGCGTGGCGCAGCCGGCGATCAGCGCAGCTGCTGCACAAGTGACGGTAAATCTTGCGAAACGCATGGGCAGTCCTCCCCTTCCTTGCGAGTGCTCCACGCTACCCGTTCTTGGGGTGAATACCGACTGAACGTGTCTTATCCGCGACGAACGGTCAGATGCGCTCGGGCTCTTCCTTGTCGAGATTGCGGCGGAACAGCACCCGGTCCTCCGGGCCGAACCCGCGCTTCCAGATGATGATGCCATAAACGCCGAGGATCGCCGGTATGCCCACGATCAGCTCGGCCCATTCGGGCAGCTGCGTCGCGCCCCAGCCGACCAGCACGGCAGGCGCCACGGCCCACACCAGCGGCCAGCGGAAGGTGTTGATCGACTGGCCGAGAATGCGCGAGAGCAGCATCGCCTTGACCAGGCTGGCAGTGCCCAGCGCCAGCATCAGCGCGATTGCCGCGGCGGCGGCCTTGTATGGCTCGCCATAGCCGCCCGCGACCATCGCTTCGATCAGCACCACGGTAAGCACGGCCTGCAGCGCGATCGTCCCGATCGAGATCCACAAGTTCCGGACCCGCGCGACATAGACGAGCACCGCTTCGGACACGACTGCGGTCGCGGCGACGACTTCGGCCACCAGCAGGAAGGCAAGCGCCCCGGTGCCGCCGACGAATTCGGGCCCGACAAGGCCCATCACCGCTTCGCCGGGGACGCCCAGCGCCAGCGCGATGCCGGCCTGCATGGCGACGATCCAGAAGCCGACCTGGCAGATNTGGCTGGCAATCGCCTGGTAATTCTTGGTCTTGAGGTTCTTGGTGATGACGGGGCCGAGGATCGGCTCGAAGCTCGTCTTGAGCTTCTGCGGCAGGCTCGCGACCTGCTGCGCGATGTAATAGACGCCCACCGCGGCGGGCGCGGCAAACAGGCCGAGGATGAAGATGTCGACGCGCCTCGTGCCCCATTCGATTGCGTCGGCCGTCGCCAGCGGCAGCGCGCGCATCGTCANCCGGCCCATATAGACCGGATGCGGCCGCCAGCCGCGCGGGCGGCCATAGCTGCGGAAGAAGGCCCACAGCCCGGTGGCGAGCCCGGCGTAGATCGACGCGAGATAGGCCAGCGCGAGCCCNGAATCGCTGACCACCGGAAGGAAATAGAACACCCCGGCCATGATCGAGATCGTCCACGGTTCGATCACCGCCCGCGCGCGCACGGTGGTGGCGATATCGTATTTGTACGCCTGCGCGGCGAGGACGATTTCGGTCAGCGCATAGGCGGGGATCGCCAGCACGATGAACCGGTCGAGCTCGGTGTATTCGCCGCTGGGAAACAGCGGGGCGGGGACGAACCAGAAGAATGCTGCCGCGAGGCCCGAGAACAGCAGCGCCAGCAGCATGCCGTCATAGACCAGATTGGCGGGATGGCTGTCGTCGCCGTCGGCGAGCCGCTGCGCCAGTCCGCGCTTTTCGCCCATCGCGCACAGCAGCGCGACCAGTTCGACCACCACCAGCGCCGAGGCGAAGCGGCCCAGCGCATCGGGGCCGTAAAGGCGCCCGGCGATGAACAGGAANGGCAGCCGCGCGACCAGCCGCAGGATGAAGCCAAAGAAGTTCTGCCTTCCGCCCTTGGCCAGCGCGGAAAGATCTTCGTCCGGTTTTGCGTCGGTCACCCGGGGTGGCCCTGTTCGGCGCGCAAGGGCCGGGCGAGCAGGTCGGATACGACGGCGCGCGGGTCGTCGCCTTTCAGCAGACCGTAGACGGCGGTGACGATCGGCATGGCGATGCCGTGCCGCGCGGCCAGTTCGACCAGCACGGGCGCGGTATGCGCGCCTTCGGCCACGGTTTTGCGGTCGGCCATCAGCTCGCTCGCTTTGCCGCCTTCGCCCAGCGCGACGCCGAGCGAGAAATTGCGGCTNGAGGTNGACGAACAGGTCAGCACCAGATCGCCCAGCCCGCACAGCCCGGCCAGGGTTTCGGCGCGTGCCCCCAGCGTTTCGCCGAAGCGCAGCATCTCGGCATAGCCGCGCGCGATCAGCGCCGCGCGCGCATTCTGCCCCAGGCCCAGGCCGCCGACCACGCCGCAGGCGATTGCGAGCACGTTCTTGACCGAACCGCCGATTTCGGCGCCGATCACGTCGTCCGAATAATAGGGCCGGAATGCCGGCCGCGCGATGACGGGGGCAATGCGGTCCCACTGCGCTTCGCCCCCGGCGCAGGCCAGCGTAACCGCAGTGGGCAGCCCGGCAGCCACTTCATGCGCGAAAGTGGGGCCCGACAGCACTGCGATCGCGCTTCCGGGTGCGGCATCCTGTGCGACGTGGTTCATCAACTGGCCGCTGCCGGCCTCGATCCCCTTCGAACACAGCACCAGATCGCGCGGATGCGCGGGCATCGAAGCCAGCACGCTGCCCGTATGTTGCGCGGGGGTCACCACCAGCAAGGTATCGAGCGCGCCGAGTTCGGCCAGATCGCCGGTGGCGCGGATGGTTTCTGCCAGCGTGGCAGTGGGAAGGTAGATCGAATTGGTGCGCGCGGAATTAATCTCGGCGACCAGTTCGGGTTCGCGCGCCCAGATCAGCACCTCGCGCCCGTCGCTCGCCAGCATCTGCGCCAGCGCGGTGCCCCATGCGCCAGCGCCGAGGACGCCGACGCCGCTCATGCCTTCACCCCNGCGCCGCGCACCGGTTCGGCCGCAGGGTCGAGCGGCCAGCGCGGCCGCGCGGAAATGTCGAGCGGGTCGTCCTGCCCCAGCCGTTCGATGCCCGCCCANGCGATCATCGCGGCATTGTCGGTGCACAGCTTGGGCGGCGGCGCNGCAAAGCGCATGCCATGCGCGGCGGCAAGCTGTTCGAGCGCAGCGCGCACCGTGGCATTGGCNGCCACNCCGCCGGCCACGACCAGCGTATCGACATCGTCCATGCCCGCCAGCGCGATACGCAACCGGTCGGTTACGCAATCCACCGCTGCCTGCTGGAAGCTNGCGGCAATATCGGNGATTTCGTACTTGCCGCTTTCGTAGGCGCGCAGGACCGCGCTCTTGAGGCCGGCGAANGAGAAATGCGGTTCGCCGCTGCCGACCATCGGCCGGGGCAGCGGGACAGCGGCGGCATCGCCGTCCTTCGCGGTGCGCTCCACCGCGGGACCGCCGGGAAAGCCGAGGCCGAGGATCTTGGCGGTCTTGTCGAAGGCTTCGCCCAGCGCATCGTCGATCGTGGTCGCCAGCCGGCGATATTCGCCCACGCCGTCGACGCGCAGGATCTGGCAATGCCCGCCCGACACCAGCAGCAGTGCATAGGGAAAAGCGATGCTCGCGTCTGCGAGGCGGGGGCTCAGTGCATGGCCTTCGAGATGGTTGATCGCGATCAGCGGCGTGTCGCTCGCCATTGCCAGCGCCTTGGCACTGACCAGGCCGACCATCACCCCGCCGATCAGCCCGGGGCCGGCAGTCGCGGCGATCGCGTCGCACTCGTCCAGGCCGATGCCCGCATCCTGCAACACGCCCTCGATCATCGGGGCGAGCCGTTCGGCATGCGCGCGCGCCGCGATCTCGGGCACCACGCCGCCGAAGGGGGCGTGCTCGGCATCCTGCGAGGCGATCCGCTGCGCCACGATCCGGCGATCGCTGTCGACCAGCGCGACCGCGGTTTCGTCGCAGGAGCTTTCTATGCCGAGAACCAGTGCCATCCTGCTTTCCCTTAGCGCCATGGCTCGCTAGGGCAAGCCGACCCTATGCCAGCCCAACCTCTCATCCGTCTCGGAACCCGCCGTTCTCCGCTTGCCATGGCACAGGCGCACGAGGCGCGCGCGCGCCTGTGCGCCGCGCANGGCTGGGACGAATCGGCGGTCGAACTGGTCCCGGTGGTCGCCAGCGGCGACCGCATCCAGGACCGCCCGCTTGCCGAAATCGGCGGCAAGGCGCTGTGGACGCGCGAACTCGACCAGTGGCTGGTCGAGGGACGAATCGACGGCGCGGTCCATTCGATGAAGGATGTNGAGACGCTGCGCCCCGAAGCGATCGCCATCGCCGCGATCCTGCCGCGCGCCGACAAGGCCGACCGCCTGCTCGGCGCGCAGGCGATTTCCGACATCCCTGCCGGCGCGCGGATCGGCACCAGCGCCCCGCGCCGTGCCGCGCAATTGCTGCATCTCCGNCCCGACCTTGCCGTGGTGGGCATTCGCGGCAATGTCGCCACGCGGATGGCCAAGCTCGAGGCGGGCGAAGCCGATGCGACCTTCCTCGCCGCCGCCGGGCTCGACCGGCTGGGCGAAGACAGCGTCGGCGTGCGGCTGGACCCGGCNGAATGGCTTCCCGCCCCCGCGCAGGCCGCGATCGGGATCGAGTGCCGCAGCGGCGATGCGCAGACGCGCGCGATGCTGGCNGCGATCGACNACGCGCCCAGCCATGCNGAAGTGGCTGCCGAACGGCGGTTGCTTGAAGGGCTGGGCGGTTCGTGCAGCAGCCCGATTGCCGCGCTGTCGCGCAGCGGCGATGGCCGGATCGCGCTGACGGCGGCGATCTTCAGCCCCGATGGCACCGTCCGCATCGACGGCGAGGCCGAATTCGCCGCGGGCGACGATGCTGCGCCGCTGGCGCTGGCGCGCGATCTGCTGGCGCGCGCACCTGCGGCCGTGACCGAACATTTCGGACCGATATCGTGAAGCCGCTGTTCCTGATCCGCCCCGAACCCGGCTGGTCGGTCAGCGCCGAAACCGCGCGCGCGATGGGGCTCGACGTGCATGGCGCGCCGCTGTTCACGATCGAGCCGGTGGCCTGGGATGCGCCCGACTCCGCCGATTTCGACGGTCTGCTGGTCGGCAGCGCNAACACCTTTCGCCACGGCGGCAANCANCTGGCGAAACTCACCAAGCTGCCGGTCCACGCGGTGGGCGAGGCGACCGCCGATGCGGCGCGGGCGGCGGGGTTCCTGATCGGCCGCACCGGGCGCGGCGGACTGCAGAACCTGCTCGACGANCTGAGCAAGCGCGAATTGCGNCTGCTGCGCCTTGCCGGNGCGGACCGCGTGACGCTGCGCCTGCCCGACGGGATCAGGGTCGAGACGCGCACCGTCTACCGCGCGGTGCCCGAGGGGCTGGCCGAGGAAGACCGCGAATTGCTGCGCGGCGGCGGCGTGGTGGCACTGCATTCGGGTGCCGCGGCCGAGCGGCTCGGCGTCGAATTCGACCGCCACAAGCTCGACCGCGCCCGCGTCGACCTCGCGGTAATCGGTCCGCGCGTCGCGGAACTGGCCGGCGAGGGCTGGCGCTCGGTCTCGGTAGCCGATGCCCCGGGCGACAGCGAGCTACTGGCCTTGGCGGAAGCTTTGTGTCAGACCGATGCATAACGATAATACGGCGCCCCGGCAGGGCGACCGGGTTCGCGGAACGGAACAGATGGACACTTACACCAGCTCCCGGCGCAAGGGACCTTCGGCAAGGCCGGTGATGATCGCCGTGATCGCCAGCTTCGTGCTGGGCGGGGCAGTGGCGGGCTATGCGGTCTATTCGCTGAGCGACCGCGCGGAACCACAAGCGAGCGCCGCTGCGGATGACCAGCCCCAGGTGCTGGCCAGCCCGGCGGTCGATCCTTCGCCCACGCCCAGTGCCACCGCCAGCCAGGCCGCGCAGGAAGCGGTCGAGCGCGTGGCCGAACAGCAGGGCGGGCTCGACACCCGGCTGGCGGCGGCCGAACAGCGGTTGGCGCGGCTGGACCTGCAGGCCGAGGCCGCAGCCGGCAACACCGCCCGCGCCGAAGGGCTGCTGATCGCTTTCGCCACCCGCCGCGCGCTCGAGAAAGGCGCCGAGCTCGGCTATCTGGCCGACCAGCTGCGGCTGCGCTTCGGCGATGCCATGCCCAATGCGGTCGACACCATCATCCGCACCAGCCGCGATCCGATCACGCTCGACCAGCTGATCGCGCGGCTGGAAGGCCTCTCGCCGCAGCTCGCCGCACCGAGCGAACGGGACGGGTTCGCGCGCTTCAGCGAAGAATTGTCGCAACTGTTCGTGATTCGCCGCGAAAGCGCGCCATCGCCGCAGCCCCAGCGCCGGCTCGATCGCGCGCGGCTGTTCCTCGAAAGCGGGCGGACCGATTCAGCGATCGCCGAAGTGCGCAACCTGCCGGGGGCTGAAAGCGCCGAGGGCTGGCTGCGCGATGCCGAACGCTATGCCGCAGCGCAGCGGGCGCTCGACCTGATCGAAACCGCTGCCGTGCTCGAACCGCGCCGGTTGCGCGACGGGGCGGGCAACCGCGTCGAACAGCCGAGCCCCGCCGAAGAGGGCTAGGGCTTCAGGCCTTNAGCAGTTCGGGCAGCTCGCCCGAGACGCCGCGCGCCTCGTTCATGAAGAAGCCCTTGAGCCAGCTGGTGCGCTGGATNCCNGCCATGCCGAAGCGGCGCAGCGCGCTGGCGGTTTTCCCGCGAATGCCGAAAATGCGCGTGAGGCTGTCGGTCGCGCCCATCACCATCAGCGAATCGAGTGCGCGCCATTCCTCGTANTTCTTGAGCACCTGCGCATCGCCCAGATCGAGGCCGAGCCGCAGCGCTTCATCGAGAACTTCGACCAGCGCGCCGACATCGCGCAGACCAAGGTTGAGACCCTGGCCCGCGATCGGATGCATGCCGTGCGCGCTGTCGCCGACCAGCGCGAGCCGGTGGTCGACGATTTTGGCGGTATGCTGGAAGCTGAGCGGCCAGGACGAGCGCGCGCTGTTGAGCGTCAGCTCGCCCAGCAGGTCCCCCATCCGCTTGTGCACTTCGGCGAGAAAGGCGCGATCGGACAGCTTGAGCACGCCCGCCGCGTCCTTCTCGTCGACNGTCCANACCAGCGCGCTGCGATGNTGGCCATCGGGCCCGTCGAGCATGGGCAGCAGCGCGAAGGGGCCTTCGGGNTAGAAGATTTCCCACGCCACATTGTCATGCGGCTTGCTGTGNTCGATCCCGGCGATCAGCGCGCGGTGGCTGTAATCCCAGCTGGCCATCTTGAACCCGGCTTCCTCGCGGCTGGGCGAGCCGCGGCCTTCGGCGCCGACCATCAGCGCGGCTTCGAGCACGCGTCCGTCGCCCAGCGTGGCGGACACGCCGAACTCGCCGCGATCGCGCGCGGTGACTTCGACCGGCGCGTGCCATTCGATCAGCGGTTCGCTGGCCGCGGCTTCGTGGACTGCGAGCCGCAGCTGGCGATTGGCGAACATTCGCCCCAGCGTGCCTTCATGCGGTTCGGGGCGGAAATCGAGCCGGCCGGGCTTCATCTGGTCGAGCACCGCGATGGCGGCGATGTCGCAGCCATGCGGTTCGAGCGCCTGTTCGAGCCCGATATGGCGGAACAACCGCCAGCTGGCAGTCGATATGGCCGAGGCCCTCCCGTCGAACCCTNCGGCTGTCAGGCTGGCCGGATCGGCGCGGTCGACGAGGTGGCTCGAGAGCCCCTTTTTCGCCGCGGCCAGCGCCAGGGTCATGCCCACCAGGCCGCCGCCCAGGATCAGCAGGTCTCGCTTGTCTGTCATGGGGCCAATCCCTAGAGCCTGCGGCGTGACCGAGGCAAGGATAATGGAACGGGTCGGCCTGTGGCTGGCGCTGCTGGCGCTGGCCTTTGCAGGCCCGGTCCTTGTGACCCCTGCGTCTGCCCAGGGGCCCGGCAGCGACCGCATGCCGGTCGAACTGGTCGCCGAAGGCGTCCCGCAGCGGGGCGAGCGCTGGATGGTGGCGCTGCATTTCACGCCCTCGACAGCCGAATGGCACGGCTATTGGTCGAACCCGGGCGATGCCGGCCTCGGCATGCAGCTCGACTGGGAACTCCCCTCCGGCTGGAATGCGGGCGAGCCGCTCTATCCGCTGCCGCAGCGGCTGGTGATCGGCGGGTTGATGAACCATGTCTATGAAGGCGATTACGCGGTGCTCGTGCCCATCACGGTGCCCGAAGGTGCAGCGCTTGCCGGCGCCGGGACGATCGGGCTGACCGCCAGCTATCTGGCCTGTACGGATACGATCTGCGTTCCGCAGCAGGCGCGCATGACGCTGGATCCCGCGCGCGCCGGCGCCGACCCGCGGTTCGGTGAATGGCGCGCCGCCATCGTCCCTCCGCTCGACAGCGCGGCGCGCTTCGAATTCGCGCGCGACCGCTTGCGGATCGGCATTCCGATCCCCGCCGCGACGCAGCTCGGCGCGCCGCACCTGTTCCTCGCCACCGCCGAACTGGGCGGGGACGACNGGCCNGTCTATACCGGTGCGCAGACCTTCCGCCGCCAAGGCGACCTGCTGGTGGCCGAAATCCCGCTCGAGCAGCGGCCGCTCCCGCCGGGCGTCAATGCTGCCGGCGCGGCGCGACCGGAAACTATCGCGGGCATTCTCGATCTGGGCGATGGCCGCGGCGTGCGCTTTGCCGCGCAGCCAGGCGATGTTCCGCTCGAGGGTGTGGCGCCGCTGGAAGGCAGCAGCGACGCATCGCTGTGGCAATTGCTGCTGGCAGCGCTGGCGGGCGGCCTGCTGCTCAACATCATGCCCTGCGTCTTTCCCATCCTCAGCCTCAAGGCGCTGGCGCTTGCCAAGGCCGGGGGCGATGCGCGTGCTGCGCGCAGGGACGCGCTGGCCTATACCGCCGGGGTGGTGCTCGCCTGTTCGGCGCTGGGCGGCGCCATCCTGCTGTTGCGCGCAGCGGGCGAGCAGATCGGATGGGCGTTCCAGTTGCAGGAACCGCTGGTGGTCGCCGCCCTGTTCCTGCTGGCGCTGGCGATTACCGCCAATTTCCTCAGCCTGTTCACGATCCCCGGTTTCGCGATTTCGGGCGGCGCGCCGTCGCNGGGCGGTTCCTTCTCGACCGGGCTGCTGGCCGCCTTTGTCGCCACCCCGTGCACCGGGCCGTTCATGGCGCTGGCGCTGGGCGCGGCGCTGGTGATCGAACCGTTCCACGGCCTGCTGGTGTTCGTCGCGCTGGGTGCCGGGCTGGCGCTGCCCTTCCTGCTGGTCGGCTTCGTCCCGGCGATCCGCCGCCGCCTGCCGCGGCCCGGCGCCTGGATGGAGCAATTCCGGCGCTGGATGGCGCTGCCCATGGGGCTGACGGCAGCCGCGCTCGGCTGGCTGGCATGGCGGATCGGCGGCGGCGAATGGCTGGCGCTGGTGCTGGTACTCGGCGCCGCGGCAGTCGGCGGGCTGGCGCTGATCGGCCTGTTCCAGCGGCGCGCCCGCGGGGGAACGCTGCCGCTGTTCGCAGCCTTGCTGGCGGCGCTGGCACTGGGGCTCGCCCTGCTGCCCGAACCCGAAACACCGGTCGGCGAGGCGGGCGCGAGCCTGCTCGACCCGGTCGCCTTCAGCGACGCCGCACTGGCAGAGGCGCGCGGGTCGGGGCGCCCGGTGTTCGTCTGGTTCACGGCCGACTGGTGCGTCACCTGCAAGGTCAACGAACGTGTCGCGATCGAGCGCGAAACGACACGCGCCGCGTTCGAGCAGGCGGGCGTTATCGCGATGCGCGCCGACTGGACGCGCCGCGACGAGGAAATCTCGCGCATGCTCACGCGGCAGGGGGCCGCGGGCGTCCCGCTCTACCTGTGGTACGCACCCGGCGAGGAGGCCGAGCAATTGCCNCAGGTGCTTACGCCGGATCTTCTGGTGCAGCGGGCGCAGGCGGCGGATCGCTCTCCGCCGCCTCGGCCGTGACCGCCTGGTCCGGGGCGCGGCANGTCTCGACCAGTTCGCCGGGCAGCGGGCTCGAATTGAGGATCACGCTTCCCGCGCCGGGCACGGTGGCNTCGACCTGGCGCGTGCCGGTCAGCACGTCCATGCGGGCATCGTCNGCCGCCACCGCGCCTTCCCAGCGCCAGACGTCGCCGATCCGCACGGCGTCGATATGCAGCCGTGCGACATGGCCGTTGCCGATCAGCGCGAGCACNGCCTTGGCGCCCGGATCGGCGCGGGCAAAGCGGGTGTAGGCCAGCGTCGCCTCGNCGCGGTCGCCNTCGAGGCATTCGACTGCGAACAGCGGGCGTTCGCCCGGCGTGCCGTACAGCAGCCGCTGGCCGCTGGCGGCCGGGGCCCAGATCGCATTCTCGGTATCGGGNGAATCGATCGGTTCGGAGGGACCGGCGGCCGGCTCGCCGATCCGTGTCCGTTCGACGTAATCGTCCGACGCGGGCGGCTTGCAGGCCGCCAGTACGGTCAGCGGGAGGAGNGCGAGAAGGCGGCGCATGCGCGCGCTATGACACAGGCGTGACAGCGTTCAAGCGCGCGTGATGCGCTATCCTCAGCGGTTNCGGATGAAGGCGCGAATGTCGCGCGACAACTTCGCCCGGTCTTCGTCGCGGACATACATCATGTGCCCGGCATCGTAATAATGCAGCTCCACNCGGTCCTGCGGAATGCCCGTCCGGTTGAGCGAATATTCGGCGCCGAAGAAGGGCGTGGCGAAATCGTAATAGCCCTGCGCATTGAACACGCGCAGCTGCGAATTTTGGCGCATCGCCTGACCGATATAGGGCGCGACATTGAGATAGGCGCCGCGGCCCTGGCCGGTCGACCATTGCCAGTGCCGGCCCGGTTCGCGCCCGATCGACTGGTATTCGCGGGTCGTCTCGAACCCCAGCGTGTCGCGCGCCCAGCTGTTGATCGCCGCGGTGTAGCCCGCATCGATGCCGTAGAAGCTGGGGTCGTTATCGGGCGTCTCGCCGGCATTGTCGAAATCGCGCCCGGTGTAGCGCGCNTCGAGCCGTCCGATCGTCAGNCCGCGGTCGCGCAGCAATTCCTTGTAGAAGCGCTGCGNNGTGACGCGCAGGTCGGCCTGGTCGAGATAGCGTTCGGACAGGCCGGTCAGCCGCGCAAGCTCGGCNCGCACCGCNGCGCGTTCGGCATCGGGCAGGTCCTGCCCCTTGAGCAGCGCGGTGATGAAGGGGCCGATGGCGAACTGGCGCGCTTCCTCGACGATCGCCTCGACCGAGGGCGCCTGTACCTTGCCGTGATAATAGGCCGCCGCCGCCATGTTGGGCAGGGTAACGACATAGGCCATTTCATTGCCCGGCGTGGGTTCGCGCCCGGCGAAATCGAGAATGGTCGAGATCAGGATCAGCCCGTTGAGGCCCACGTCATTGAAGGTGCCGCCTTCGAGCTCGCGCGCGACCATCGCGGTGCGCGTGGTGCCATAGCTTTCGCCGCCGAGATATTTGGGGCTGTTCCAGCGGCCATTGTCGTTGAGCCACAGGCGGATGACCTTGGCCACCGCTTCCGCGTCCTGTTCGAGCCCGTAATACTTCTTCGGGTCGGTCCCTTCGGTAAGATAGCTGAAGCCGGTGCCCGGCGGGTCGATGAAGACGAGATCGGCGACNTCGAGCAGGCTGTCGGGATTGTCGAGCAGCGGNTAGGGCGGNGCGCCGTCGTCGCGNGCGTCGGAGGGGATTGCCACGCGCTTGGGCCCGAACGCGCCCATCTGCAGCCANACCGAACCCGATCCGGGCCCGCCGTTGAACAGGAAGAACACGGGCCGCGAGGTATCGCGCGGNTNCTTNACNTAGCTGGTGGTGACGANCACCGCTTCGGGCTTGCCGTCGTCCGCTTCCAGCACGGTCTCCGCNATCGTCGCGCGGTACGACACGCGCTGCCCGCCGAACGTCCCGACCATGTCGCGCGTCCTGACCTGCGGTTCGATNGCGGCCGGNGCGGCGGNCTCTACGCTGTCGTCCTGCGCGAGTGCGGCGTGCGGCGCCAATGCGACGGCGCTCGCGGCGCAGATGGCGGCGAGAATACGGCTCGATTTCATGCGGTTCNGTCCCCCTTTGCGGCCATCCTATGACCCCACCGNNCGACCNGCGTCAAATACGCCNGTCGATCACGGTTTNCCGCCCATCCGCTTGTAGCGTGTCTTGCCATAGCGCGTCTTGCGCGTTCCCGGGCGGCCCGCATCGCTGCGGCCGACNCGCGGNGCCTTCTTNTCTGCTATCGCCGAGGCCGAGTTCGTCGTTCTCCAGCTGGCGGATTTCNTCGCGCAGGCGGCCNGCTTCCTCGAATTCGAGATCGGCNGCGGCGGTGCGCATGCGTTTCTCGAGGTCCTCGATATAGGCGCGCAGATTGTGCCCGACGAGATTGTTGCGCTCGTCATCGCCCGTATCGACCGTGACCCCGTCCTGCGACGCGGTATGCGCGACGATGTCGGCGATCTGGCGGCGGATCGTCTGCGGCGTGATGCCGTGTTCCTCGTTATAGGACTTCTGCTTTTCGCGGCGGCGGTCGGTTTCCGCCATCGCGCGTTCCATGCTGCCCGTGATCCGGTCGGCATAGAGGATCACGTGCCCGTCGACGTTGCGCGCGGCGCGGCCGATGGTCTGGATCAGGCTGGTCTCGCTGCGCAGGAAGCCTTCCTTGTCGGCATCGAGGATGCAGACCAGCCCGCATTCGGGAATGTCGAGCCCCTCGCGCAGCAGGTTGATCCCCACGAGCACGTCATAGACGCCCAGCCGCAGGTCGCGGATCAGCTCGATGCGTTCGAGCGTCTCGACGTCGGAGTGCATGTAGCGGACCTTGACGCCCGCCTCGTGCATGAATTCGGTCAGATCCTCTGCCATCCGCTTGGTCAGCGTGGTGACCAGCGTGCGATAGCCCTTGGCGGCGGTCTTCTTGCATTCCTCGATGCAGTCCTGGACCTGGTCCTCGACCGGGCGGATGCCCACCGGCGGATCGATCAGCCCGGTGGGACGGATGACCTGTTCGGCGAAGACGCCGCCGGTCTGCTCCATCTCCCACGTGCCCGGCGTGGCCGAGACCGCGAAGGTCTGCGGGCGCATCGCGTCCCATTCGTTGAACCGCAGCGGGCGGTTGTCGATACAGGANGGCAGGCGAAAACCATGTTCGGCCAGCGTGATCTTGCGGCGGTGGTCGCCCTTCGACATCGCCCCGATCTGCGGCACCGTCTGGTGGCTTTCATCGACGAACAGCAGCGCGTTNTCGGGCAGGTANTCGAACANTGTCGGCGGCGGTTCGCCCGGCAGGCGCCCGGTGAGGAAGCGGCTGTAGTTCTCGATCCCTGCGCAGCTGCCGGTGGCGGCGATCATCTCGAGGTCGAAATTGGTCCGCTGCTCGAGCCGCTGCGCTTCGAGCAGGCGGCCTTCCTCGTGCAGTTCCTTGAGCCGCTCGGTCAGCTCGAACTTGATCGCCTCGGCGGCCTGCTTCATCGTCGGNCCGGGCGTCACATAGTGCGAATTGGCATAGACGCGNACCTTGTCGAGGCTGGCGCCCTTCTTGCCGGTAAGCGGATCGAATTCGCTGATTTCCTCGATATCGTCGCCGAAAAAGCTGATCCGCCACGCCATGTCTTCATAGTGGCTGGGAAAGATTTCCAGGCTGTCGCCGCGGACGCGGAAATTGCCGCGCGCGAAGGCNGCGTCATTGCGCTTGTACTGGAGCGCGACGAGCTTGCGGATCAGCTCNCGCTGGTCGACCGCTTCGCCCTTCTTGATGTCGAAGATCATCGCCGAATAGGTTTCGACCGAACCGATACCGTAGAGGCACGACACCGAGGCGACGATGATCACGTCGTCGCGTTCGAGCAGCGCGCGCGTGGCCGAGTGGCGCATNCGGTCGATCGCCTCGTTTACGCTGCTTTCCTTCTCGATNTAGGTGTCGCTGCGCGGGACGTAGGCTTCGGGCTGGTAATAGTCGTAATAGCTGACGAAATATTCGACTGCGTTNTCGGGGAAGAAGCTCTTGAACTCGCCNTANAGCTGCGCGGCGAGGATNTTGTTNGGCGCGAGGATCAGCGCNGGCCGCTGCAATTCCTCGATCACCTTGGCCATGGTGAAGGTCTTGCCCGACCCGGTCACGCCCAGCAGCACCTGCGTCTGGTCGTCNTCGCGNGCACCGGCGGTGAGTTCGGCGATGGCAGTCGGCTGGTCGCCTGATGGCGTATATTCGCTGACCAGCTTGAACTTCTTGCCCGGCATCGATTTTTCGGGGCGGGCGGGCTTGTGCGGGACGAAATCGCCAGTGGTGTCGGGTTCTTCGAGGCCGCGGCGGATGACGAGTTCGCTCATGCGCGCACATATGGGGAACGCGGGCGGCNGGCGCAACGGTGCTTGCCTCGCGCAGCCCGGCTGCTAGCCTCCTGCCTCGACCAGAAGGAGGGATTTTCCATGCGCCGTATCGTGACTGCCGCTGTCGCCAGCTTTACTCTCGCCGCTTGCGGAGGGGGCACCGCCGATGCCGNCGGCGATGGCGAGATCAGCATGGAAGAGGCCGCTGCGCAGACCGCAGACATGGTCCGCCCGCTTCCCGGCCAGTATCGCGCCACGGTCGAATTCGTNGATGTCGAACTGCCCGGGGCGCCGCAGCAGGTGCAGGACATGATGCGNGGGATGCTCGACCAGGGGCCGCAGACGCACGAATACTGCCTCACCGCCGAAGAGGCCGAGAAGGGCTTCGAGGAAATGGCGCGGCAAGCGCAGGAAGACGGCGACGATTGCAGCTTCGAGAAGTTCGACGCATCGGGCGGCCAGATCGATGCGGTCATGNATTGCGAAGTCGAAGGGCAAGGCGCCGCACGGATGACCATGAAGGGCAGGGGCGGNGAAACCTCGTCGGAAATGACCATGACNATGGATGCCGAGGCGCCCGGCGGNCAGACGATGACCATGACCATGAACAGTTCACAGGAGCGCATCGGCGACTGTGACGCTTAGAAGACNGGGAAGCTTTAAGGGGAGCTAAACCGTCCACGGTGCATTATTACACCGTGATGGCAGCGTTACCGTTCAAAGACACCGCACTCATCGACCGCGAGGAACTGGCCCGGCGCTGGGCGCTGGCGGCCGAACCTTGTCCCGATGATGCCCGTGGCCCGCGCTGGCAATTGCTGCTGCGCGAATTGCTGTGGCCGCTCGAACCGGTCCGCCGCGCGCTGGGCAAGCCGCTGGAGGTTGCCGCTGCCGCACATCCCAGGACCGTGATGCTGCTGCCCGGCTTCGGTGCGCATCCGATCCGCATGCGGTGGATGGCCCGCCATCTCGAACGCGCCGGCCATACGGCCAAGAAATGGGGTCTCGGCTACAATCTCGGCGCGACCGAGTCCCGCTTTCGCCAGGTCGAGCAACGGCTGGTCGATCTGTACCGCCGCACGGGCGAACCGATCCATCTGGTCGGCTGGAGCCTNGGCGGGGTTATGGCGCGCGAAATCGCCAAGCAGCATCCNGACAAGGTCGCCAANGTNATCACCATGGGATCGCCCTTCTCGGGNAGCCCGCGGGCCAACAATGGCTGGCGCGCCTATCAGGCGATTGCCGGGCACCGNGTCGACGAGCCGGAAATCGATACCGTGCTGCATGAAAAGCCGCCGGTGGAAACCGTCGCGTTCTGGAGTCCGAAGGACGGCGTNGTCCATCCGCGGGCGGCCTGCGGGCGTGCCGGCGAACGCGATCGCGCAGTGGCGCTGCGCTGTTCGCACATGGGGTTCGTGCTGACGCATGAAGCGGTGGAAGCGGTGCTGGACGAACTCGACCGCGACTGACGGGCGGCTGGCGGCTNCTGCCTCCCNGTCCGGTCAGCGGCAGTAATTGCCCTTACCGTATTCCAGATGGAAATGATCGTGATGCGCGCGGTTGTAATCGGGGCCGAGCACGGTCCCGAAGCGCTTGCACGCGCTCTTGTGGACGACCCGCAGGAATTCCCGCTCCTCGCGCGAGGCGTTCCACCCCGACAGCACCGACACGCGCCGCCCATCGGCCAGCACGAAGGCCGAAACGTCGATCGCCTCGGCGCGTGAATGCGCGCTGCGGCGCGCCGTGCCCGCGACATTGCGGCACGAATAACTGCCCATGGTCTCGATCCGCTGCAGTGGGCTGCCAAGGATCTGGCGCGCCGCCCGATCGACGCCGAAGCGCGCCCATCCGGCAAAATTGTTCGCCAGCGGACAGGCCACTGCGCCGAGATTGGTCACGGTGAAATGATCGCGATCGCCNCCGACGCCTTCCAGCCTCACGCTGTTGGCGGTCGAACAGCCCTGGCCGTAGAACTTGTCGGGCAGCGGGATGAAGCGCGATCCGGTCATGCCCAGTTCGGCGTGGCACTGCCGCGCCTCGGGGCNGGCGGTGCTGATCGCCGGCGAACCNGCCTGCCGNANGCCGCGATCGGCGGTCTTGCTGTCGGGTACGACGCCGCATCCCGCCANGATCAGGAGGAGGAGAGCAATGGCGGGATGCGGTCGCATGCCGCGATTATTCCCTCNACATCGTTAACATAGCGCTAACGATGTTCGCGCTGACTAAGCGGGGGNCTGCACCTGCTGCCACAGNTCGATCTTCACCCCGTCGGGATCGAGGATCCAGGCGAACTTGCCATAGCCTTCATCGANATGGCCGAGCANCTCGACGCCCTTGGCTTCGAGCNGCGCCACCATGCCGTCGCAATCGTCGACGCGCAGGTTGATCATGAACCCGCCGCGCCCCGGCTTGACGTATTGGTCGTCGGGAAAATGGCTGATCAGCGAATAGGGCTTGTCACCGGTTTCTTCGGACCAGTCCAGCTGCGGCCCGTATTCGCCGTCGATCCCCAGCACGTCGCGATACCATGCGCGCGTGGCGGCGGGGTCTTCCACCACGTAGAAGACCCCGCCCAGTCCGGTTACCTTGGCCATGTCGCTCTCCTTGTCAGGCGACCCTCAATAGCCCGATGCCTGCCCGTCCTTGCGCATTTCGGTGGCCCCCGTCAGCACGCCCGTCGCGGGATCGCGCGCGATTGCCTGGTAGCCGCCGAACATGATGCCGTTGTCGACCACTTCGACCGTATGGCCCATGGCGCGCAGCTGCGCGATCGATTCCGCCGGAATGCCGGGTTCGACATACAGCGTGCCCAGCGGATCGGCCGAGGGCCCGGCCAGTGCCTCGGTCGGCTGGCGGCCGCCGTCATGGTTGAAGCGCGCGGCATCGCCGGCTTCCTGCAGGTTCATGCCGTAATCGACGATGTTGACCAGCACCTGCACGTGACCCTGCGGCTGCATGCCGCCGCCCATCAGGCCCAGCGTCATATAAGGCTGGCCGTCCTTCTTCACGAAGGCGGGAATGATCGTGTGAAAGGGGCGCTTGCCCGGTTCGTAGGCATTGGGATGCGCCGGATCGAGGCTGAACAGTTCGCCCCGGTCCTGGAACATGAAGCCCGTGCCGGGCGCCACCAGCCCGCCGCCCATGCCGCGATAATTCGACTGGATGAGGCTGACCATCATCCCTTCGCCATCGACGACGGTGAGATAGGTGGTGTCGCCTTCACCCTCGAGCTTGGGCGCGACCTCGATCTCGCCCGGCGCGAATTCGGGCGTGGCCTTGGCGGGGTCGATCAGCTTGAAGCGTTCGGCGCCGTAATCCTCGCCGAGCAGTTGGGCGGGGATGGCGGCGAAGTCGGGATCGGCNTAGAAGCGCGCGACATCGGCATAGGCGAGCCGTTTCGCCTCGACCATGTAATGCAGCGCTTCCGCGCTGCCGCGTTCCCACTGCGAGAGGTCGATATTCTTCAGGATGTTGACCATCTGCAGCGCGGCGAAACCCTGGCTGTTGGGCGGCAATTCGCACAATTCGTAGCCGTCCTTGTAACCCACGCAGGCNGGTTCGACCCATTCGCTGCTNTGCCCGGCGAAATCGGCGCGGGTGAAGGCGCTGCCCTGCGCCTGCAGGTAATCGATCATGCCATCGGTCAGCGCGCTGTCGTAGAAGGCATCGCGCCCGTCGCGNGCNATCGCCTCGAGCGTGTCGGCCAGGTCCGGATTGCGGAAGATCTCGCCAGCCTCGGGCGCATTGCCATCGGCGAACCAGACCTTGCGCGCATTGCTGAAATCGAACTGGTCCTCGCGCGCCGAATAGGCCTTGAGCGAGCGGGCGAGATACATGCCGATGACCGGCGCGATCGGGTGGCCTTCGCGGGCATAGCTGATGGTCGGNGCCAGGTTGGCNGCCATGCTGCGCCGGCCGAAGCGTTCGTGCATCGCGAACCATGCGTCGACTGTCCCGGGCACGGTGATCGGCAGCGCGCCATAGGGCGGGAGCGCCTCCGCCTCGCCCAGCTTTTCGCGCAATTGCGCGAGCGTCTGGTTCNGCGGGCTGCGGCCCGAGCCGTTGATGCCGTGCAATTCGCCGGTCGCCGGGTCGTAGATAATGGCGAAAAGATCGCCGCCGATCCCGTTGCCGGTGGGTTCCATCAGGCCCAGCGCGGCATTGGCGGCGATNGCCGCNTCGACCGCGCTGCCGCCGTCCTTGAGCACATCGAGCGCGATCTGCGTCGCCAGCGGATGCGCGGTCGCCGCCATGCCGTGCTGCGCGATCACCGGGCTGCGCGCCCAGTTGGCGCCGACCGGACGGCCGCCGCCGCCGATCTGTTCCTCGACCGCGGGCCGCTCGGCGGTGTCCTGCGCNGTGGCCGGGATGGCGGTGAGGGCAAGGGCTGCAACGCCCGCCAGTAATGCTCGCATGTCCGTCTCCTGAATTTTGGAGACGGTGTGACGAATGCGCGTCAGGCTGGCAAGGGGCGGTCGCTGCTTCCGGCGGTTGCCTTGCTGACCAGGAAGATGGCCAGCCAGGCGGCGATGAAGCCGGGGACGATTTCGTACAATCCCTGGTCCATGCCCGGCAGCGCCGCATTCCAGCCCAGTGCGATCCACGCGATGACCACTGCCGCACCGGTGACGAGGCCTGCCACGGCGCCGGCACCCGTCATCCGGTCCCATGTCAGCGAAAGGATGATCAGCGGGCCGAAGGCGGCGCCGAAGCCTGCCCAGGCGTTGGAGACGAGGCCGAGCACCTGGCTGTCGGGATCGCTGGCGATGATGATCGCCGCGATCGCGACCAGCGCCACGCAGATGCGGCCGACATTGACGCTTTCGCGCTCCGAGGCATGGCGGCGGAAGAACAGCTTGTAGAAATCCTCGGTCAGCGAGCTCGAGGCGACCAGCAGCTGCGAGCTGATCGTCGACATGATCGCGGCGAGCAGCGCGGCNAGCAGGAAGCCGGTGATCAGCGGGTGGAACAGCAGGTTGGCGAGCACGATGAAGATCGTCTCGGGATCCTCGACGACGATGCCGTTGCGTTCGGCATAGGCGCGGCCGGCGATGCCGATGCCGATCGAACCGAGCAGCGCCACGCCCATCCAGGTCATCCCGATATTGCGCGCCGGGCGCACCTTGGCGACCGTGTCGATCGCCATGAAGCGCACGATGATGTGCGGCTGGCCGAAATAGCCCAGGCCCCAGGTTACCGCGCTGATGAAGCCGATCAGCGTCAGGCCGTTGGTCAGGCTCAGGAAGCCGTCGACCGGCACGTCGGTCAGCGACCCGCCCGCGCTGCCGCCTTCGCCGAACATCACCACCAGCGGCATCACCGCCAGCGCGACGACCATGATCAGGCCCTGCACGAAATCGGTGAGGCTGACCGCGAGGAAGCCGCCGACCATCGTATAGGCCAGCACCACCAGCGCGGTGATCCAGATGCCGAGCATGTAATCGCTCATGCCGATATCGCCGAACAGGCTGGCAAAGCTGGTTTCGAACAATTTGCCGCCGCCGACCAGGCCCGCGGCGGTATAGACCGCGAAGAACACCACCACGATCAGCGCNGAGATCACGCGCAGCGCCACTGCCTTGTCGGGGAAGCGGTTGGCGAGGAATTCGGGGATGGTCAGCGCATTGCCGTAGCTTTCGGTCTGCGCCCGCAGCCGCGGCGCGACCACGAACCAGTTGGCCAGCGCNCCGACNAACAGGCCGATCCCGATCCACGCCTCGACNAGGCCGCTGGCATAGAGCGCGCCGGGCAGGCCGAGCAGCAGCCAGCCGCTCATGTCCGACGCGCCCGCGCTCAGCGCGGCGACCGCGGGTGGAAGGTTGCGGCCAGCGAGCAGATACCCCTCGCTGGTGTCGGTCGAACGCTTCCATGCCCACAGGCCGATCGCGATCATCAGAACGAAATATAAGGCGAGTGAAATATATGTTCCCGTCTGCATGGGCGGGGCATCTAACAGATGCATGGTGCACTTGCCACTGCCGCGATTGCGCCGCTGCGCAGGCCCTCCGCCGGGGAGGGGGCCGAGCGGGCTGTTGCACATATGAGACACTTTGCCCGCAGCGCCGAACGGCGGTGGAACGGCTTTGCGACCCACGCGTCTAGCGGACAACAGGGTCCATATAACTCAAAGGTTTTCCAATGAAAAACTCGACAATTCTGGCCACCGCGATTCTCGCGGGTGTCGTTGCTCAGCCTGCTTACGCGCAGGATGCCGATCCCGATTTCTTTAACGGCGTCTATGTCGGCGGCAGCTTCGGGCTCGACGGGCTCGACGACGAAGCGGGCGAAGGCATCGTCTTCGACACCNATGGCGACGGCGAGTATGGCGACACGGTCCGCACCACGACCGGCGCCAATGCGTTCGGCCCCGGCTTCTGCAACGGCATTGCCAACGGCCCGCGTGCCGCTGACGGCTGCAGCGACGACAAGTCGCGCTTCGGCTACGGCGTCCGCATCGGTTTCGACCAGCGCATCGGCGATGGCCCGATCGTAGCCGGCCTGCTGGTCGANGGCGCGATGTCGGATTCGGAAGAATATTCGAACGGCTTCAGCACCACTCCGGCGAGCTACACCTTCAAGCGCGAGCTCGACAAGTCGGTCGCACTGCGTGGCCGTCTGGGCGTTTCGCCCGGCAGCGGCCGCGGTCTGATCTACGTCACCGGCGGTCTCGCCTATGCCGATATCGATCACGATTTCATCACCACCAACGGCGCCAATTCCTTCACCATGACGGATGATGACGATTGGCAGCTGGGCGGCCAGATCGGCGCCGGCGGCGAACTCTACCTGTTCGACAATGTCTCGCTCGGTCTCGAATATCTTTATTCGCGCTATGACGACAACGACGCCTATGTCGTGGTCGGCGCGGGCAGCGCACCGGCGACCAACCCGTTCCTGCTGGACTCGGGCCAGACGGGCCTGCGCCCCTCGGATCCGAACTTCGACATCCATTCGATCCGCACGACGCTGAACTTCCGCTTCTGAGCGAAGTCCCAGCCGAAACGAAAAGGGCCACCTTCGCGGTGGCCCTTTTTTTATCTGCTGTCGGCGCGGCGGTTACTGCGCGGCGCGTTTCGCGCGCTTGCGCTCGTGCGGGTCGAGGATCGCCTTGCGCAGGCGGATGTTCTCGGGTGTCACTTCGACCATTTCGTCATCGTCGATATAGGCGATCGCCTGTTCCAGCGTCATCACCCGCGGCGGGGTCAGCCGGATGGCGTCGTCCTTGCCGGTCGAGCGGAAGTTGGTCAGCTGCTTCGACTTCATCGGATTGACTTCGAGATCGTCGGGCTTGGCGTTTTCGCCGATGATCATGCCTTCGTAGATCTTCGCCTGCGGACGGATGAACAGTTCGCCGCGGTCTTCGAGCGCGTTGAGCGCATAGCCGACCGCTTCGCCCGGGACCATCGAGATCAGCACGCCGTTCTGGCGGCCCTCGATCACGCCGCGATAGGTGTCGTACTTCTCGAACAGGCGGTTCATGATGCCCGTGCCGCGCGTGTCGGACAGGAATTCGCCGTGATAGCCGATCAGCCCGCGCGACGGCGCGGAGAAGGTGATGCGGGTCTTGCCCTGGCCCGAGGGGCGCATTTCGGTAAGCTCGGCCTTGCGGCGCTGCATCTTCTCGACGACCGTACCCGAATGCTCGTCATCAACGTCGATGACGACCGTTTCGAACGGTTCCATGCGCTGGCCGTTCTCTTCACGGAACAGCACGCGCGGACGCGAAATGCCGAGCTCGAAGCCCTCGCGGCGCATCGTTTCGATGAGCACGCCAAGCTGCAGTTCGCCGCGGCCGGCCACTTCGAAGCTGTCCTTGTCGGCGCTTTCGGTGATGCGGATCGCGACATTGGTTTCCGCTTCGCGATACAGGCGATCGCGGATCATGCGGCTGGTGACCTTGCTGCCTTCGCGGCCGGCAAGCGGGCTGTCGTTGACCGAGAACTGCATCGCCAGCGTGGGCGGATCGATCGGCTGCGCGGCGATCGGCGTTTTCACGACCGGATCGGCGATGGTGTTGGACACGGTTGCCTTTTCAAGGCCCGCCAGCGCGATGATGTCGCCCGCCTCGGCATGTTCGACGGGGACCCGCTCGAGCCCGTCGAACGCCAGCAGCTTGGTCGCACGGCCGACTTCGACGACATTGCCGTCGGGGTCGAGCGCATGGATCGGGTCGTTGACGTCGATCTTGCCCGACTGGACGCGGCCGGTCAGCACGCGGCCCATGAAGTTGTCGCGGTCGAGCAGCGTCGCGAGGAAGCTGAACGGCGCTTCGGTGTCGAGCCCGGGGGCGGGCACGTGGTCAACGATCAGCTTGAACAGCGGCTCGAGATTGCCTTCGCGCGCATGCTCGTCCTCGCTTGCATAGCCGTCGCGGCCCGAGGCCCACAGGCTGGGGAAGTCGAGTTGGTCGTCATTCGCATCGAGATTGGCGAAGAGATCGAACACTTCGTCGAGCACTTCCTGCGGGCGCGCATCGCCGCGGTCGATCTTGTTGACCACGACGATCGGGCGCAGGCCCAGCGCAAGCGCCTTGCCGGTGACGAACTTGGTCTGCGGCATGGGGCCTTCGGCGCTGTCGACCAGCAGGATGACGCCATCGACCATCGACAGGATGCGTTCGACCTCGGCGCCGAAGTCGGCGTGGCCGGGCGTGTCGACGATGTTGATGCGGGTGCCGTTCCATTCGACGCTGGTGCACTTGGCGAGAATGGTGATCCCGCGTTCTTTTTCCAGATCGTTCGAATCCATCGCGCGTTCTTCGACGCGCTGGTTGTCGCGGAAGGTGCCCGATTGGCGGAAGAGCTGGTCGACAAGAGTGGTCTTGCCGTGGTCGACGTGGGCGATGATCGCCACGTTGCGCAGGTCGCGGGACATGGATTGTGCTTTCTATTGGCGTGCCGTAGCGTCAACGCATGGTGGGCACGAGACGTTTCGGGCGCGCCCCTAGCCGAGTTGCTGCATTGCGACAAGATGTTGTGGTGTAACGTCAAAGTCACAGTCGCCGGATGAGCTATCATCGCCGCCGCTAAATGCTTGAGAGGCTGGGCAAGTCTGGTAATCGGCCGCAGCTTGCGTGATTTTGGGGACTGCGCAGCAGACCAAAAATACGTCTTGAGAGAAGAGGACCATTCATGAAATTCAATGCTTTCGGCCGTTCCGCGTCCGTTCGTACCGCCCTGATGGCAGGTGCTGCCGCCATGGTGCTGCCCGCTGCAGCGCAGGCGCAGGATGCCGAAGACGAAGCCGATGACAGCGCCGTTGCCGCACCGGCCAACAGCAATGTCATCATCGTTACCGCCACCAAGCGCGAACAGACGCTGCAGGAAACGCCCGTCGCCGTCAGCGTGACCAGCTCGGAAGCGATCGAGCAGGCCCAGATCCGCGACGTCGCCGACCTTGCCACGCTGGTTCCCTCGCTGCGCGTCAGCCAGAACCAGAGCTCGTTCGCCACCAGCTATTCGGTCCGCGGGTTCGGCACCGACGGCAACAACATCGGTCTCGAACCGTCGGTCGCGATGTTCGTCGACGGCGTCTATCGCAGCCGCGCGGTATCGCAGATCTCCGACCTGCCCGACATCCAGCGTGTCGAGGTCCTGCGCGGCCCGCAGTCGACCCTGTTCGGCAAGAACGCCAGCGCCGGCGTGATCTCGATCGTCACCAAGGAACCGCAGTTCGACTTCGGCGGCATGGTCGAAGCCAGCTACGGCAATTACGACGCAATGGTCGTCAAGGGCTTCGTCACCGGTCCGATCAGCGATTCCTTCGCGTTCAGCGTGGGCGGCGGCATCAACAAGCGTGACGGCTTCCTGACCAACGGCGCCAATGGCGACGACATCAACGACCGCGATCGCTGGTTCACCCGCGGCCAGCTGCTGTTCGACAACGGCGGCCCGCTGCGTGTCCGCGTGATCGGCGATTACGACAAGATCGAAGAGCGTTGCTGCGGCGTGCTCAACGTGGCGCCCTCGGCCGAAATCGGTGCGATCCAGCTGCTCGGCGGCCAGGTCAACGATTTCCGCAACAACCCCGATGGCGATGTCGTGTTCACCGATGTCGATCCGATCAACAACGTCGAGAACTACGGCATTTCGGGCCAGGTCGATTACGACTTCGGCGCGCTGGGGCTGACCTCGATCACCGCCTATCGCAAGACCCAGCTGGGGGCCGACCAGGACGTCGACTTCACCAGCCTGCCTGCCGTGAGCGGTGCGAACATCGGCGATGCCGACATTGAAACCTTCACCCAGGAACTGCGGATCGCCTCGGATTTCGACGGCCCGTTCAACTTCCTGATCGGCGGTTACTATTTCGACGAGCGCGTCGATACCTCGGACCAGATCGTCTACGGCAGCGCCTTCCGTCCCTACGCCAACCTGCTCCTGCAGGGTGCGACCGGTGGAACGCAGACCGTCGATTCGCTTGAAGCCACGCTGTCGGCGCTCAACGGCACCGATTACACCGGCCAGTTCTTCGCCGAGGGCCAGGGCTTCTTCAACAACATCGTCCAGGACAACGAAGCGTTCTCGATCTTCGGTAATGTCGATTTCGAGATCACCGACCGGCTGGTGCTGACGCTCGGCGCCAACTACACCAAGGACAAGAAGCAGATCGTCACCAATTCGACGAGCACCGATGTGTTCTCGAACATCGATCTGGTGTCCTCGGGCAACCGGGCGATCTTCGCTCAGGGCCTGGCCACGGAGGTCGGCACGCTGCTCGGCCTCGGCCGTCCGGCCAGCCAGACCGAAATCGGTGCCTTCGCTGCGGCCAACCCGGCTGCCTTCGGCCAGGTTTCGGCAGGCGTGCAGGCCTTTGCCGACGCCAACCAGGCGGACCCGTCGGTCAACCCGTTCCTGGCGCTCAATCCGTTCCAGTTCCTGCCGCCGATGCAGAACTGCCCGAACGCGGTCGAGGATTGCTCGACCAATGATGACGACTGGAGCTGGAACGTCCGTCTGGCTTACGAAGTCTCGCCGACGCTCAACGTCTATGCCAGCTGGGCGACCGGCTACAAGGCGCCGAGCTTCAACCTGTCGCGTGACAGCCGTCCGCTGCCGGCCGATTTCGCCGCGCTGCAGGCCCAGGGCCTTGCGGTCACCAACCTGCGTCCGGGCACCCGCTTCGCCAACGCCGAGAATTCGGAAGTCTACGAAGTCGGGATCAAGGGCAATTGGGACCGTGCCGCAGCGAACCTGACCTTCTTCCAGCAGGCGATCGAGGATTTCCAGGCGAACACCTTCACCGGTACGTCGTTCATCCTGTCGAATGCGGGCAAGCAGGAAACCTTCGGGATCGAATTCGACGGCCAGGTCTACGCCAGCGACGCGCTGACGTTGAGCGTGGCGATGACCTATCTCGATGCACAGTACGACAGCTTCGTCGCTTCGCCGGTGGGCGATCTGACGGGCGAACCGGTTGCCGGCGTACCCGAACTGTCGGCCGTGTTCGGCGCGCAGTACAATCAGGAAATCAACTCGCGCGGTGACCGGGTCATCCTGCGGGGCGACTTCTCCTATGCATCGCCGGTGCAGGTCGTGGATGGCCTGACCAACTACATCGTGATCGATCCGGTCACCGGTGAACGCGACTTCGGTCCGGCGCGTGCCGCGGCCGCTGCGTACAAGCGCGAGGTCAACAGCCTCAACGCATCGTTCACCTATGCCTTCGACATGGGGCTGGAACTGACCGTGTGGGGCCGCAACCTGCTCGACGACCGTTACCTGACCACGGTCTTCCCGGCAGTGGCACAGGGCAGAGCGATCTCGGGTTACCCGAACCAGCCGCGCACCTACGGTGTGGCAGCCCGCTTCCGCTTCTAAACGAAGCCNGCAATCGAACAGGGGAAGGGGGCCTGCGGGCCCCCTTTTCTTTGCCTGAGGCGGATTCCGCAGCGCTGGTCCGTAAGTGCCAATTGCCATTCGCTGGGATAGAAGCAACGCAGGGTGCCCACTCGGCCTTGCGGCCGATCTCCAGCCCCAGGCTGCTATCGTGGAATGGCGTAAGAGAGGCCGGCCGTTTTGATGCCGGGCGGTGGGGCCTGCCCCGCCGCGCAACCCGCCGCGAAGCCCCGAGTTAGAGCGTCCGCAGCGCCTGCGCGGGCTTGGCGCGCAGCAGGGGCAGCGAGGCGCCCAGCGCGAAGGCCAGTACAGTGACGATGCCAAGGCCCAGAACGGCCAGCACCACCCCCCAATCGGGCAGCCAGTCGAATTCGAACAGCTGCGTGATGACCAGCCATGCAGCGAGGCTGCCGATACCCAGCGCGACCAGCGCCAGCGCCCCGGCCAGCGCGACATATTCGATCAACTGCATCACGAGGATCTGGCGGCGGTCCGCGCCAAGCACGCGCAACACCACCGTGTCGTAGGTCCGCGCGGCGCGCGCCGCAGCTATTGCGCCGAGCAGGACGGCAAGCCCGGCCAGCACCGCAACGCTGGCCGCCGCCAATGTGGCGAGGCCAACCTGTTCGAGGATCGTGCGGGCCTGTTCGAGCACGCCGCCCACCTCGATCACCGAAGTGGAAGGCAATGCGGCCACCAGCGACTGGAGCAGCGGACCGGTCGGCGTTCCCGCGCTCAGCTGGATGGTGGCGGCCAGATTGTGCGGGGCATCGCGCAGCGCGTTGGGGCTCAGCACGAAGACGTAATTGAAGCCGAGGCTTTCCCAGTCGATCCGGCGGAGATTGGCGACGCGCACCGTGCGTTCCACGCCCAGCACGCCGAAGGTCATCAGATCGCCGATTTCCAGACCTGCGGCCTGCGCGAAATCCTCGTCGAGGGACACCAGCGGTTCGCCTTCGTACATCGGTCCCCACCAGCTGCCGGCGGTCAGTTCGTTTCCGTTAGGCAGAGCGTCGGCATAGGTCAGCCCGCGTTCGCCGCGCAGGGCCCAGGCGCCATCGGGGATCTCCTCGAGCTCGGCCGTGCGGGTCATCGCCGTGTCATCGCNGAAGGCCAGCACCGAGCCGCGCAGCGCGGGTACGGTGCGCCAGCTGGCATCGGGATCGGCTTCGCGCACCAGCGTCTCGAACTCGGTCACCTGGTCGCGCGGAATGTCGAGCACGAAGTAATCGGGCGCGCGGTCGGGTACGCGTTTGGCGATATTGCCGTCGATCGCGGTCTGCACCGCTGCGAGCAGGACGAAGGCGGCCAGCCCGAAGCCCAGCGCGGTCACCAATGCGCCGGTCGAACTGCCCGGTCGGTGGAGGTTGGCCAGCGCATTGCGTGCAATCGGGCTGCGCGGGCGCGGGATGGCTCCCGCCAGCTTGCGGATGCCGAGGCCGATCAGCGCAAGAAGTCCCAGTACTGCGGCTGCACCGGCGAGGAAGCCGGCAGACAGCAGGGGATTGCTGGATGTCAGCAGGGCCAGCGCGATGATCGCGGCAAGCCCGCCGCCAACCAGCACCAGCGCCTTGGGATCGCGCGCCAGCGGGGCCACGCGCGAACGCATCAGCGCCATGGCCGGAAACTGCCGCGCGCGCAGCAGGGGCGGGGCAGCGAACACCAGTGCCACCAGCATGCCGTAAGCCAGCGCAAGCAGGATCGCCCCGGGATCGATCACCACGCTGCTCGACACGGGCAGCAGGCCCTGCAGCGCGGTCGCGAGGAGCGGGACGAGCGCGACCCCGACCACGATCCCCGCCAGGCTTCCGGCCAGCGAGGCGGCGACGATCTGCAAGGCATAGATGCGCGCGATGTCGCTGCTCGATGCGCCGAGGATCTTGAGCGTGGCGATGCCCTGCCGCCGGGCGTCGAGATAGGAGGTCACGCCGCCGCCGATGCCGATCCCGGCAATGACCAGCGCGGCGAGCCCGACCAGCGTGAGGAATTCGCTCATCCGGTCGACGAAACGGTCAGTGCCCGGCGCGGCGCGGTCGGCGGTGTCGATGTCGAAACCGGCTTCGGGGAAGCGGTTTTCGAGTTGTTCCTCGACGGCTTCGAGATCGCGGCCTTGGTCGAACCGGACGCGGGTCTTCGACTGGTACATCGAACCGGGCGCAATCAGCCCCGCACGCATCGGCAGGTCTTCGGCCACGATGACCGTCGGGCCGAGCTGGAAACCTTCGCCAAGGCGATCGGGTTCGGTCTCGATAATGCCGCCCACGCGCAGCGTCTCGGTGCCGATCGCGATCGCCGCGCCGGGGGCGACGCCCAGCCGGTCGGCGGCGCCCTGCGACAGCCATGCCTGATCCGCGGGAGGCGCGCCGACCGAGCGGCCGTCGGTTAGCGTCAGTTCGCCGTAGAGCGGATAGGCACTGTCGATGGCCTTGAGTTCGATCGGGGCGGCCTTGTCGTCGAACCGCGCCATTGCCTGCAGGCGCGTGCCGGCAGAAACATCGCCCAGTTCCTCCAGCGCGCCGCGTTCATCGGGGGACAGCCCCCGCTGCCACAGTTCGATCTGCAGATCGCCGCCGAGATATTCGCGGCCGTTGGCCTCGATCTCGCCTTCGATCGCCGCGGTCAGCGAACCAATGGCAGCAAGCGCGCCCGTGCCAAGGAACAGGCACACCAGCAGCAGCCGCAGCCCCTTGAACCGGGCATTGAGGTCGCGCCGCGCAATGCGCCATGCAGCCGCCCAGCTCATGCGGCAGTGTCGCTCGTAATGCGTCCATCGGCAAGCGTGAGCACGCGTTCGCAATGCTGTGCCAGTTCGGGGTCATGCGTGATGACCAGCAGCGTGGCGCCGGTTTCGGCGCGGCGCGCGAAGAGCAGTTCGACGATTTCGTGCCCGGTCGCAGCATCGAGATTGCCGGTGGGTTCGTCGGCGAAAATCAGGTCGGGGCGGGCGGCGATGGCACGCGCGATGGCGACCCGCTGCTGTTCGCCGCCCGAAAGCTGCTGCGGATAATGGTCGAGCCGGTGGCCGAGGCCGACCGCTTCCAGTTCGCTGCGCGCGCGGACCTGCGCGTCGTCTGCGCCGGCGAGTTCCATCGGCGTGGCGACATTTTCGAGTGCGGTCATCGTCGGCAGCAGGTGGAAGGCCTGCAGCACGATCCCGATCCGCCCGCGCCGGGCATGCGCCAGCGCATCTTCGTCCATCGTCGCGAAATCGGCACCGGCCACCTGCAGGCTGCCGCCGCTGGCGCGCTCGAGACCCGACAGTACGGCCATCAGCGAGCTTTTGCCCGAGCCCGAGGGGCCGAGCAGCGCCACGGTCGATCCGCGCGCGATTTCCAGATCGATACCGCGCAGGATATCGACCGGCGCTTCGCGCGTGCCGAGTGAAAGGGTGAGGTTGCGGGCGGAAATCGCGGGTTGAGAGTTGGTCACAGTGCTGCGATGGCAGGCAGCCCAAGGTTGCACAAGGAAACTCGCCGATGCGGATACGGCATTTATCGATAACGGTAATCGGTCTTTCGCTGGCTGCATGCGGGGGCGGTGCCGAAGATGCGGTGGTGCCGGCGGAAGCGCAGGAGCAGACGGTTGCCGCTGCCGAGCAGGAAGTCGCCGGGCCCGAGCGCCGTATCCTCGCGTTCGGGGACAGCCTCTTTGCCGGTTACGGGCTGGACGAGCAGCAGGGATACCCCGAACAGCTCGAGGATACGCTCCGCGCACGCGGCACAAATGCGCGCGTGATCGATGCCGGCGTATCGGGCGATACCAGCGCCGCGGGTCGCCAACGGCTGGCGTTCACGCTCGACGCGCAGGATACGCCGCCCGATCTGGTCATTCTCGAACTGGGCGGCAACGACATGCTGCGCGGTATCCAGCCCGACCAGACGCGCGCGAATTTCTCAGCCATGCTAGAGGAATTGCGCGCGCGGCAGATACCGGTGCTGCTGATGGGCATGCGCGCGCCGCCCAATTACGGAACCGAATACCAGCGGCAGTTCGATGCCCTCTATGCCGACCTCGCGCAGGAATACGGCACCGCGCTGGTGCCGTTCTGGCTCGAGAGCATCTATCAGGATCCCGCCCTGTTCCTCGACGATCGCATCCATCCGACCGCCGCGGGCATCGCCGCGCTGGTCGAAGATACGGTGGACGATGTGGAACGGGTCCTGCCGCAGGAGTAGCGCGGCCCGCCCGCAGGCGCAGGTCAGAGGCGTTCGACGCCGCCTGCGTCCACCCGCCATACCGCCGCATCCGCCGCAATGCTGCTGAAGGGGGCCATCTCGGTTCCGGTCATCCAGACCTGTGCGCCGCTGGTGCGCAACTGGTCGAACAGCGCGGCACGGCGCACCGGATCGAGATGCGCCGCGACCTCGTCGAGCAGCAACAGGCTGGCGCGACCTTCCGCGGCCAGCGCGGCATGCGCCAGCGTCATCGCGACCAGCATCGCCTTTTGTTCGCCGGTCGAGCTTTGCGCGGCAGGCACGCGCTTGGCCGCATGGATGACATCGAGCTCGTCGCGATGCGGCCCCGCCAGCGTGCGCTGCGCCGCACGGTCGCGCCTGCGATTGTCGAACAGCGCCTGCGACAGGCCATCGGCATGCCCCGGAGCGCCCGGGGCGTATGTCAGGGCCGGCCGGGCGAAGGGTTCGGCAGGCATGGTGGCGAGCCGCACGGCCAGCGTGTCGACCAATGTGGCGCGGCCCTGCATCAGCGCGGCGCCATGCTGGACCATCTGCGCTTCGACCGCATCGAGCCAGGCACTTTCGGGTTCGCGCAGGTCGGACAGCAGGCGATTGCGTTCGCGCAGCGCGGCGTCGTAACGCGCGGCATGGCTGGCATGCGCAGGGTCGAGCGCAAGTGCGAGCCGGTCCATGTAACGGCGCCGGTCGCCAGCCGGACCAGTGAATATCCCGTCCATCGCCGGCGTGAGCCACGTCACTGCCATCCATTCGCCAAGGCCGGTGGCACTGCTGTCGGCGCCGTTGATCCGCACGCGGCGCCGCGCGGGCAGGGGGCTGTCGGTGTAGGTCGCCAGCCGGACGGCCTCATCCTGCTGCTGGCGCAGGCTGGCCCCGATCCCGAAACCGGTCTCGCCGCCGCTGCGCACCAGATCGGCCAGCGCCGCGCGGCGCAGCCCGCGCCCGGGCGCAAGCAGCGACAGCGCTTCGAGAATATTGGTCTTTCCTGCGCCGTTTTCACCAACCAGCAGGTTGAACTGCGCGGTTGCTTCCAGCTCGGTCGCGGCATGATTGCGGAAGTCGGTAAGGGAGATGCGATCGAGCGCCATGGGTCGCCAGCGCGATAGCGCGCCCTTCGTTCCGCCGCTACTCGAAACGCTAGATTCCAACAGTTGGTAAAAATCACCAACCTTTCGGATTGATGAACGGCGCCCAACGCGAGCGTTCAGGCAAAAACCCCCGATTCCTGGGCTTCTTCAAGTTTGGCACACCCGTTGCAAAGCATGGGGCAACCCGGATGACCGGGGGGAAACAAACCAAGGTTCAAGGAGATTACGCAATGTCCATTCTCGAAAACGCCAGCAGCCGCGCTCTCGCCGCCGTCTTCGCTTTCGGCGTGTCCGCCATGTTCATGGCCGCCGCCATCGTCCCCGCCAGCCCCGCCGGCCTGATCGCCTGATCACCCCGCGCATAACTCGAACGGAAAGAAACCAGACATGTTCAACTCGGACAACAGCAGCAAGCTCTTCGCAGCGGCGTTCTCGCTCGCGATTTCGGCAGCCTTCTTCGCCACCGCCATCATCCCCGCCTCGCCCAATGGTCTGATCGCATGAGCAAGCTCGAATTCCGCGAAGACGACCACGCCGTCCGCCCCGCCAAGAGCTTCGCGCTCGATCGCCGCAACGGCAAGCTGATGGGGGTTTGCTCCGGCATCGCCCGCTACTTCGGTATCGATGCCACCTGGGTCCGGATCGGCTTCGTCGCAGGAACGCTGCTGGGCTTTGGCAGCTTCATCCTGATCTACCTCGCGATCGGACTGATCGCAGACTGACCACGGCCTTCGCGCTGACCGTCCCGGTTTTCGTGCCGGTCGTGGCTCACATCGAGAGAAACCGGGAGGGGCCAAGCGGCCCCTCTTGTGCATCCGGCTTCGGCAGACATCACATTGCCGATATACCGCCGTCGAGCTTGATCTCCGCCCCGGTCATGAACCGGCTTTCATCGCTGGCCAGATAGACCACCGCATTGGCGATATCGTTGGGCTCGCCGACGAACTTCAGCGGGATCTGCCGCGCCAGCTTGTCCATCAGATCGCCCTTGTCGATATTGTGGTTCTTCGCCGTCCCGTCGAGGATGGGCGTGTCGACGAAGGTCGGGTGGACCGAATTGCAGCGGATCTGCATGTTGTTCTTCGCGCAATGCAGTGCGATCGACTTGCTCAGCATCCAGACCGAGGCCTTGCTGGCGTTGTAGGCCGGCATGGTGTCGCTGGCGATCAGCCCGGCGATGCTGGAGATGTTGACGATCGAGCCCGGCGCATGTTCGCGCATCAGCGGCAGCGCCTTCTGGCAGCCGTGGAAGATCGAATCGACATTGATCGAGAAACAGCGCTTCCAGTCGTCGAAATCGCAGGTTTCGATATTGCCCGCCACGCCGATGCCCGCATTGTTGACCAGGACATTCAGCCCGCCGAGATTGTCGCGCGCGGCATCGACCGCGGCTTCCCAGGCGGCCGGATCGGTCACGTCATGGGCGATCGAGAAGGCCGTGCCGGCGCCGATCGCGTCGTTGATCAGCTGCGCGGTTTCAGCTGCGCCTTCGCCGTTGATGTCGGTGCACAGCACCCGGGCGCCTTCCTCGGCCAGCCGCGTCGCATGCGCGCGTCCCAGTCCCTGCGCCGCGCCCGTAACGAGGGCCAGCTTGCCCGCACACCGTCCTGCCATGTCTCACTCTCCTCCCAGTATGTTCTGTCCCAGCAGCAAAAGCATGCGCACGTCGATCCCGCAACCATCGGCACGCTTGGCGTCGATAAAGCTGCGGATGTCGGCCAACGGCACGCGGTGGACGGTAATGTTCTCCTCGCCCACGCCGCCGCCTGCTCCCACCTTGGCGAGATCGCGCGCGCGGACCAGCGTGAAGCTTTCGCTGACCATGCCGGGCGACGACCAGAAGCAGCCGAGGTCTTCGAGCACCGCGGCGCGGTAGCCGGTCTCTTCCTCGAGCTCGCGCCCGGCGGCGACGAGCGGATCCTCATCGCCGCGCCCGTCCTCGTCGCCGATCAGCCCCGCGGGGAGTTCGAGACAATACTGGCCCAGCGGCACCCTGTACTGCTCGACCAGCAGCACATGGTCATCGTCGTCGACGGCGAGGATCACTGCAGCGCGGATATTGCGCGGGCGCCCGACATATTCCCAGCGGCCGCGGGTCTTGGCGGTGATGTAATCGCCCTGCCAGACGATCCGCTCGTCGGCATCGTGGTCGGGGACGGGCACGATCAGACCTCGATCAGGCGATCGGGCAGTTCGTTCTCGTCATCCTCGGCGCGGGGGAAATGCTCGGACAGGACCTTGCCCACGTCGCGGACGCCCGCGGCGAGGCCGAGGGCGATATGGCCCTGTTTGATCTCCGCCAGCATGTCCGCCATCGCCTCGCCCCAGACCTCGGGGGGGACGATTTCGGCGATCGGTTGGTCGGCGACGATTTCCGCGCGGTGCTCACGCATCGACAGATACAGCAGCACGCCGGTGCGGCCATGCGTGCGGCGTTCCGCGCCAACCTTGAAATGCTTGATCGCGCGGGCATGCGCACGTGCGGTCTTCACCGGGCCCGGCGTCAGCGCAAAGCGCAGCGGATCCCAGCTCAGCAACAGCCAGCCGGCCACGAAAGCCACGAGACCGAGCGCAATGGTCATGCTGGCGAGTTCGCCGGTGGTCCACACATGCGACCAGCCGCCGACCAGCGAGTCCCACAGGTCCATGAAGGGCTGCGGCAGGACCGCGAACAGGCTCATGGCGGAGAATGCCAGCGCCGCGGCCCAGACCAGCACGACATCGTCATACGCATCGCTCCGGTCGGCCAGCACGGTAACGATCTCGCCGCTGGTGGTGAGTTCGGCCTCCGCGACCGCACTCGAAACGATCTCGTGATCGGATTGCGAGAGATATCCCATTACCACCCCCCGGAGGCGCCGCCGCCCCCGAAACTGCCACCGCCGCCGGAGAAGCCGCCGAAGCCGCCGCCGCCACCAAAGCCGCCACCGCCGCCCCAGTCATCGCCGCCGACACCGCGCGCGATCGCCTTGCCGGCTTCCCACAGGATGATGTCGCCAACGACCCCGCCGACACCGCCGCGGCGATAGCGCCGCCGCCGGCCGCCGCTGAACATCGGCAGGATGAAAAAGAAGAATATGAAGCCCAGCCAGATCAGCGCGCCGATGGGAAAGCCGCCCTCGTTGTCCCGCGCGGCAGTGCGTTCCTGCGCGACGCGGGCCGCTTCTTCGGGGGGAAGTTCGAGCTGGGTGACGATCTCGTCGGCCGCCCAGGCGATCCCGCCCGAATAGTCGCCCTGCCGGAAATAGGGCTTCATGCCTTCGACATATTCGAAGGCGAGCCCGTCGGGAATGACGCCTTCGAGGCCATAGCCGACCTCGATGCGCATCTTGCGTTCGTTCGGCGCGACGATGAGCAGTATGCCATCGTTGCGCTCCGCATCGCCCAGCGCCCATTCGCGGCCCAGCCGATAGCCATAGTCCGAGATATCGTAGCCCTGCAGGTCGGGGATGGTGGCGATCACGAACTGGCGCTGATTGTTTTCCTCGAACTGGTCGAGCTTCTGCGTCAGCGCCGCTTCGGTCGCGTCGTCGATNATGTTGGCGGCATCGACCACCGGCGCGGTGCCCCGCTCGGGGAAGTCCTGCGCGGCGGCGGGCNGGGCCAGGCCCAGCGCCGCCACCAGCGTCAGCATCGATTTCATCAGCAGGCGCATGTCAGCGCCCCTCAATTGGCCGCATCGTCATCCGCGCGCATGTTCAGCGTCGGCGCAACCTCGGCGCCTTCGGTCACTGCCGCATAGGGCACCATCGGTTCGGCGCCGTGGATGATGTTGGCACCGATCGTATCGGGGAAGGTGCGGATGGTCGTGTTATACTGGCGCACCGCCTCGTTGTAGTCGCGGATCGCCACGCGGATGCGGTTTTCCTGCCCTTCGATCTGCGTCATGAAGCGGCCGAAGTTTTCCTGGCTGCGCAGTTCGGGATAGGCTTCGACATTGGCCATCAGCCGCGACAGTGCGCCGCCGAAGGTGTTCTGTGCTTCCTGGTACTGTGCCATCTTGTCCGCATCGCCGAGATCATCACCGTCGAGCTGGATTTCCGGACGCGTGGCCGAGGCGCGCGCCTGGATCACCGATTCCAGCGTTTCGCGTTCCTGTTCGGCCGAGCTCATCACGATCTGTTCGAGATTGGGCACCAAATTGGCGCGTTCCTGAAACGCGGCTTCGACATCGGCCCACTTGGCCTTGGCCGTCTCTTCGGCCGCTGGCACCGAGTTAATTCCGCACGCCGACAGGACGAGGGCGGCGGCAGCAACGATGGAGGTGCGAAAGGCAACCAGGCGGTTCATGGAACATCCCTTTTGTGGTAAGTGTGTCTTGTCCAGATAGCACACCTTGGCCGCCATACAAGATTAACGCGGACTTTTCGCCGATCCTGTTTAAAGCGCAGACAGCGGCGTGTTTCAGCATGAACGCGCCTGCGACCAGACAACCCTTTGGCGGAAAAATCAGGGGAAATGCATGTTCAAGGAATTCAAGGCCTTCATCGCGAAGGGCAATGTCATCGACCTTGCGGTGGCAGTAATCATCGCTGGCGCATTCGGCGCCATCGTCAGTTCGCTGACCGATGATATCATCATGCCGGTGATCGGCGCGATTTTCGGCGGGGCCGATTTCTCGAGCTATTTCATCTTGCTGAGCACGCCCGAAGGCTATGATGGGTCGCTGACCGACTATGCCGCGCTGAAGGAAGCGGGAGCCGCCATGATCGGCTATGGCGCATTCGTCACCGCGATCATCAATTTCGTGATCCTCGCCTTCATCATCTTCCTCTTGGTCCGCTATGCCAAGAAGGTCATGGCCGAATTCGAGGAAAAGAAGGCGGCTGCCGCGCCCGCGGGGCCGACCGAAATCGAGTTGCTGACCGAAATTCGCGACGCGCTGAAGAAATAGGCCGGTCGGCCAGGCGCCCGTATACACTTCACATTAAGCGGGCAGGGCCTATATGGGTCCTGCCCGTTTCGGCGGGCTATGGCGATAAATGGCGCTGTGCAATAGGTACAACGGACCCGGGGGCAGTACCCGGCGGCTCCACCACAAACCGCTTCATTGGCGGGTTATGACGGGGCCGAACTAGGATCGACGTGTGCTGAAAGACAGTGTTTTTGCTCGGGCTGAGTATCCCGTAAAAATGTTCACAACACACAAGTGCCAACGATAACGAAGCACTCGCTCTCGCAGCGTAATTTGACGGCCTAACGGCCTGAATTTACAAAGCTAAAGCGCGGTTGGACCCACCGGGCAACAGAAGCGGATTCCGGGGCTCCGGGGGTAGCTAGCAACAGAAACCCCCACCTTAGCCTTATCGAATTGTGCGATTGCCCGCTTGGCGCGGCTCAAGGCTGCAGGCCGGCTTTCTCTGCCGTGTCCGCGCCGGCTTCGCGTGCCTCGCGTTCGTAACGCAGCGCGTCGAGGATCTTGGCGCCGCCGAGAAAGACCGCACCAGCGGTTGCTGCAAACAGCAGGTAACCGCCGACACCGGGGTATTGAACCGTGTAGTGCGCGCCGCGAGTCATGGCGCCGAGGGCAAGCGCAAAGATGATCAGATACGCTTCGAAGCGCGTCTTGATCACGAACAGCCGTTTTACCCTCGTCAGCGAAATCGTCCGGTCTCCACGGTTAATCCCTAGGAACTGCAATTCCCGTGCCAGCGTCGCGTTCCCGCGACTCGCAATGGTTAATGCGTCATTGAGTGTAAGACCCGCCGACGCGGCGGTCCAGAGGCGGACGACCAAACCGGGTCAGGCGAGCTCATCTAGCGAGAGCACCGCGAGCAGCGCCTCGCGCGCTTCAATCACGGTCTTGGCCAGCTTTTCCGATCCGATTTCTTCCGGTTCGATCCGTTCGGGCCAGGCCTGGGCGATGACCGATTCGATGCGCTGCGCCTTGGCTTCGTCGAGCAGGAACCGCGCGTCGACCGTGGCGGGATCGGCCACCACCCGCAGCCGCAGGCATGCGGGCCCGCCGCCATTGGCCATCGACTGGCGGACATCGACGGGGATCACCTGCCGGATCGGTCCGTTCGAGGCGAGCATCCGTTCGCACCATGCCCAGACGCTGGCGCTCTCCTGGCATTCGCTTGGGACGACTAAGGCCATCTCTCCGCTCGGCAGGCTGACCAGTTGCGCGTTGAACAGATAGGTTCGGATCGCTTCCTCGAGCGATACCGCGCTGGCCGGCACTTCGACGACGTGCAGCGCCGGGAAGGCGGCGTGCATCGCTTCATAGGCATCCTTGCGATCGGCAAAGGCCTGTTCATGCGTGAACAACACGGTTTGGTTCGCAACCGCGACGACATCGTTGTGGAACGCGCCCGCCTCGATCGCGGCGGGGTTCTGTTCGATGAAGACGCAGCGCGCAGGATCGAGCCCGTGCTTGCGGGCCACGGCGCGGCTGGCCTGTTCGTGCTGGCGCGCGGGGAAGCGCCCGCCGGGCCGGCCATAGACGAATACCTCCACTCCGGGCTGCCCGTGGCTTTCGCACAGCCGCATGTGGTTGGCCGCGCCCTCGTCGCCGAAACTCGGCGGGACCGCATCGTGCACTGCGAAATGGCGGGTATCGCCGAAGGCGAGCTTCAGCTGCGCCTGCGTATCGCGCCATTCCTGGCCGCGATGCAGCATGGTGACCAGATTGGCCGGGGTCAGGTGACAGCGCCCGTCCGCGGTATCGGGCGCGGGGCTGACCGTTGCGGCATTGGCGGTCCACATCGAACTGGCCGACCAGGCTGCGGCCAGCAGCGCTCGGTCGCTTGTGCCATCCACCGCGAGATCGTCCAGCAGTGCAAAATTGGGCCGCGGCAGCGGGAGCAGGAAGCCCTGCGCGAGCCCGCGTTCCATGTTCGCGCGCATCTTCGCCACGCCTTGCAGCGCCGCGGCACGCGGATAGGAAGCGCTGCCCTTGTGGCTCGCGCTGGCGATATTGCCGAGACTGAGGCCGGCGTAATTGTGGCTCGGCCCGACGATGCCGTCGAAATTGATTTCCCTGAGCATATGCTATCCGTTCGGTTCGAGCGAAGTCGAAGGCCAGCCGCGCCGCCGCGTCCCGACTCCGTTGGACGCGCGCGGCCATGTTCGCGTCAGCGGGCGACGCTCCAGACTTCGTCGCCTTCGCCCACTTCGAGCGTTTGCGCAGCCATCGCGTCGATCGCGATCGATCCGTCCTCCGCGATTTCGCGCATGCCGTAGACACTGCGGAAACTCGCCAGCGTGCCAGTGGCAATCAGCGCTCGTTCGCCAATGTCGAGATCGGTATCCGAAACCTTGCCCGGCTGCGCCTTGCGCACGCTGCGCACCTGGCTGGTGCGCGCGGTCATCGTCGGCCCGCCGTCAAAGATGTCGACATAGCCTTCGGCGGCGAAGCCCTCGTTCTCCAGCATCCGCATGGCCGCCCGGCCGGAGGGGTGGGGCACGCCGATCACCTTCTTCGCCTCCTCGTCGAGCATCGCGATATAGACCGGGTGCTTGGGCATGAGGTCGGCGATGAACTGGTTGCCGTTGATCGCGTTGAAATAATCGGCTTCCTGGAAGGTCATGCCGAAGAACCTCCCGGCAACGCCGTCCCAGAAGGGCGAGCCGCCGCGGTCGTCGATCACGCCGCGCAATTCGGCAATGACGCGATCGGCAAAGCGCGCCCGGTGCATGGCGATGAACAGGTATCGGCTGCGCGCCAGCAGCAGGCCGAACCCGCCGGCACGTTCGGCGGGATGAAGGAACAGCCCGCCGACTTCCGAACAGCCCTCGAGGTCGGTGACGAGGCTGAGCAGTTCGGCGCGCACGGTCCGGTCGAGTTCCTGGCTGTGCTGCGTCAGCGTGGTCATGCGGTAACTGTAGAAGGGCCATTGCTGCCCCACCTGGCTGAACATCTGGCAAGTGCCCCGCACCTGGCCGGTCTCGGTGTTTTCCAGCACCAGCGTGAACTGGTCGTCGCCCAGATCGTCATAGGTACGCGCAAAGGCTTCCTCGGCGCGTTCCAGCTTGCGCGTCAGCGCGGTACGGTCGGCGGGGAGGTTGGTGAAACCGCCGCCGGTCAGCTTGGCCATTTCGTAGAGTTGTTCGAGATCGGCGATTTGCGCGGCGCGCAGGCGAAAGGTCACAAAGGGTCTCCGGTCGAAAGCCTGGCCAGGACCAGCGCGGACAGGGCGGCGCGCTCGCGCAGGCTGGGGACGATCATGAATTCATCGGGCGAATGGATGGCGCCGCCGCGCACGCCCATCGTATCGACCACGGGCACGCCGGTGGCGGCGATATTGTTGCCGTCGCACACGCCGCCGGTGCTTTTCCAGCCGATCTGCTGGCCCAGTTCGGCGCCGCATGTTTTGACGAGATCGAACAGCTTCTGCGCCTTGGCATCGACGGGTTTGGGCGGGCGCGTCACGCCGCCGTGGCGATGGATGGCAACCTCGCGTTCGCTGCGGATCGCATCGAGGATCGCGTCGAGCTCGCCGTCGAAGCGGTTCATCGCATCGGTCGATTGGGGGCGGATGTTGAAGCGCAGGATCGCCAGATCGGGCACCACGTTGTTCGCACTGCCGCCTTCGATCTTGGCCGGGTTGACCGTGATGTCCCCGGCCTCGAGCGCCTTGATCCGCAGCACGAGGTCGCTGGCGGCGACGATGGCATTGCGGCCGTCATGCGGATTGCGCCCCGCATGCGCCGACTTGCCGGTGATCGTGATCGAATAATTGCCCGTCCCGCCGCGCGCATGCGCCAGCGTGCCGTCGGGCAGCGCGCTGGGTTCGTAGGTCAGCGCGGCATATTTGCCGCGCGCCAGTTCCTCGATCAGCGTGCGGCTGGCAAGACTGCCGGTTTCCTCGTCCGAATTGATCATCACGTCGTATCCGACGCGCGACGCGCCTGCCATCGTTTCGAAGGTCTGCAGCGCGTGGAGGATGACATTCAGCCCGCCTTTCATATCGGCAGTGCCGGGCCCGTTGATCGTCTCGTCGTCGAGCCAGCTGACCTGCTGGAAAGGATGATCCTCGGGGAAGACGGTATCCATGTGCCCCGTCAGCACGAAGCGCCGCTCCGCTTCCGGGCGCACGCGCAGCACCATGTGCCTGCCATGCGGCTTCTCGAACTCGCCGCCCTCCGGCGAGATCGCGGTGACCGTGGCGGGTTCGACCAGATCGACGTCGCCGGGCAGGGTGCTGAAGGCATCGGCGAGGATCCCCGCCATCCGGTCCAGCCCGGCGATATTGCCGGTGCCCGTGTTGATTGCCGCCCATTCCTGCACCTCGCGCAGCATCGTGTCGCCATCAATTGCGTCGAGCAGCGCTTGGGGGGCGGTATCCGGTTTCATGTGCAACGTCCTTAATCCTGCCTTGGCCCGAGTCCAGCCCGTGCCTTGCATTGATCAACGGCTGGCGGCATAGACCGTGCCACTCCTCCCCGGGTACGACATCGCCGTTCTACTACTGCTCGAGGAGTTCCATGACCGAATTTGTCACGCGCGCCGGAATCGAAGCCGATCCGCAGCTTGCCGCCTTTATCGAAACCGACGTGCTCGGGCCCCTCGGCCGCGACGTCGATGCCTTCTGGAAAGGTTTTGCCGACCTCCTGGGCAGGTTCGGTCCGCGCAACGCGGACCTGCTGGCCAGGCGCGAGGATCTGCAGGCGAAGATCGATGCCTGGCACACCGAACGGGCTGGGCAGCCGCATGAAGCGGGCGCCTATCGCACCTTTCTGGAAGACATCGGCTATCTCGTCCCCGAACCGGGCGAGTTCACCATCGGGACCGAGAATGTCGATCCCGAGATCGCGACCATGGCCGGCCCCCAGCTGGTGGTGCCCATCCTCAACGCACGCTTCCTGCTCAACGCCGCCAATGCCCGCTGGGGCAGCCTCTACGACGCGCTTTACGGCACCGATGCGCTCGACGCGCCCGCCGCACGGCCGGGCGGGTATGACGAGCAGCGCGGCGCCGCGGTCATCGCCGAGGCGCGCAAGCTGCTCGACGAGATCCTCCCGCTCGCATCGGGAAGCTGGAAGGATCTCGACAGCCTCGACACCCTCGAACTGGCCGATCCTTCGCAGCAGGTCGGGCAGACCGACAAGGGCCCGCTGTTCCGCCACAACGGCCTGCATATCGAGATCGTCGTCGATCCGGACAGCCAGGTTGGCAAGACCGACCGGCTGGGTATCGCCGATGTCAATTTCGAGGCCGCGCTGACCACCATCGCCGATTGCGAGGATTCGGTCGCGGCGGTCGATGCCGAGGACAAGCTCACCGCCTATCGCAACTGGCTCGGCGTGATCCGCGGCGATCTGGAGGAAAGCTTCGAGAAGGGCGGCAAGACGCACACTCGCAAGCTGGTGGGTGACAAGATTTACACCGGCAGCGACGGCGGCGAACACGGCCTGCCCGGACGCAGCCTGATGTTCGTGCGCAATGTCGGCCATCTGATGACCAACCCGGCGATGCGCTGGGACGGCAAGGAAATCCCCGAGGGGATCCTCGATGCGGTGGTCACCTCGGCGATCGGCGCGCAGGACGTCGCCGGGCTGGGGAAGTACGGCAATTCGCGCCGCGGCAGCATCTATATCGTGAAGCCCAAGATGCACGGGCCCGAGGAATGCGCCTTCACCAACGACCTGTTCGACGCGGTGGAAGACCTGCTCGGCCTGCCGCGCCACACGATCAAGGTCGGGGTGATGGACGAGGAGCGCCGCACCAGCGCGAACCTTGCCGCCTGCATCCACGCGGTGAAGGACCGCATCGTCTTCATCAACACCGGTTTCCTCGACCGCACGGGGGACGAGATTCACACCTCGATGCGTGCCGGTCCGATGATGCGCAAGGGCGAGATGAAGAACTCGGCCTGGCTCAAGGCCTACGAGGCGCGCAATGTCGGCATCGGTCTCGCGCATGGCCTGTCGGGCCGCGCGCAGATCGGCAAGGGCATGTGGGCGGCGCCCGACCTGATGGGGCAGATGATGATCGACAAGATCGGCCATCTGCGCGCCGGGGCGAACACCGCCTGGGTGCCGAGCCCGACCGCCGCGACGCTGCACGCGATCCACTATCACCGCGAGGACGTGTTCGAGATCCAGAAGGGCCTGCCCGATGCGGCGAAGCTCGACGAACTGCTTGCCATTCCGCTGGCGGACGGCACCAACTGGTCGGAGGACGAGATCCGCGAGGAGCTCGACAACAATTGCCAAGGCCTGCTCGGCTATGTCGTGCGCTGGATCGATGCCGGTGTCGGTTGCTCCAAGGTCCCCGACATCAACGATGTCGGCCTGATGGAAGACCGCGCAACGCTGCGCATTTCCAGCCAGCATATCGCCAACTGGTTGCTCCACGGCGTCATCAGCGAAGAACAGGTGATGGACAGCCTGCGCCGCATGGCCGCCAAGGTCGACGAGCAGAACGCGGGCGATCCCTTCNACCAGCCGCTGCTGGAGAACGAGGACGGCGCGGCATTCAGCGCGGCGAAGGACCTCATTTTCAAGGGTGTCGAACAGCCCAGCGGCTACACCGAACCGCTGCTGCACGCCTGGCGGCGCAAGAAGAAGGCTCAGGGCTGACCNCAGCCAGTCGCGATCGAAGGAAAAGCCCCGCCGACCAGCGGGGCTTTTTCGTTGAGCCTCACCCTTCTGCGGTGAGTGCGCGCGCGAGGGTCACGAATTCGCCGACCGTCACCGTCTCGGCGCGGCGCTGCGGGTCGATGCCGATNGCCTCCAGCGCGGCAACTGCACCGGGCACGCCCTTTAGGCTTTGGCGCAGCATCTTGCGGCGCTGGCCGAAGGCGGCTTCGGTCAGCCGTTCGAGCAGCCGGGCGTCGACCCCTTCGGGCATCTCCGCGGGTTCGACATGGACGATTGCGCTCATCACCTTTGGGGGCGGGGTAAAGGCGCTGCGGTGGACCTTCATCGCCAGCTTCGCGCGGCTACGCCACTGCGCCAGCACCGCAAGCCGGCCATAGGCCGAGCCGCCGGGCTGTGCGACGATGCGCTGGGCGACTTCCTGCTGGAACATCAGCGTCAGGCTGGTCCACAGCGGCGGCCATGCATTCTCGCTGCCCTTCGCCCCGGCGAGCCAGCGCACGAACAGCGCGGTGCCGACATTATAAGGCAGGTTGGACAACACGGCGAAGGGTTCTCCGCCCATCAGCTCGGCATGATCGAGCTTGAGCGCATCGCCCTCGATTACGCGCAACTGGCCCGGGAAGGCGTCTTCCAGCTCGGCCAGCGCGGGCATGCAGCGGCGGTCCATCTCGATTGCGGTCACGCGGGCGCCGGCGCGCAGCAGGGCGCGCGTCAGCCCGCCGGGACCCGGACCGACCTCGAGCACCTGCTTCCCGGCAAGATCGCCGGGCACCGCGGCGATCCGGTCGAGCAATTGCTCGTCGAACAGGAAGTTCTGCCCCAGTGCCTTGGAAGCGCTGAGGCCGTGGCGGGCGATGACTTCGCGCAGGGGCGGCAGCTCAGCCATGCGCGGACCGGTTGGCGGCTATCTGTCCCGCCATGCGAATGGCGGCGATCATCGCGCCGGGATCGGCGAGCCCCTTGCCCGCGATATCGAAGGCGGTGCCATGGTCGGGNCTGGTGCGCACGATCGGCAGGCCAAGCGTGACATTGACCCCCTCGTCGAAATCAAGCGCCTTGAGCGGGACCAGTGCCTGGTCGTGATACATTGCCAGCGCGGCATCGTAGGTCTGCCGCGCGCGCGGTGTGAACAGCGCGTCGGCGGGATGCGGTCCGGTAATGTCGAACCCTTCGCCCCGGAGGGTCTTGATCGCCGGCGCGATGATTCGCGCTTCCTCGGTGCCGAACCGGCCGTCTTCGCCCGCATGCGGATTCAGCCCACATACCGCGAGCCGCGGCGCGGCGATGCCGAAATCGGTCGCCAGCGCGCGCGCCACGATCCGCGCACGTCGTTCGATCAGCTGCTGCGACAGCCGGCCGGAGACTTCGGACAGCGCGCAATGGACGGTCAGCGGCACGGCGCGCAGACTGGGCCCGGCGAGCATCATTACCGCCTGGTCGGCTTCCATTCCGCAGACTTCGGCGAAGAATTCGGTCTGGCCCGGATGCTCGAAGCCGACCGCCGCCAGCTGCGCCTTGGCAATCGGCGCGGTGACGATCGCTGACGCGGTACCCAGGAGCACGCAGCGCGTCGCCTCGGCCAGCGATTGCAGCGCCAGCGCGACGCCCAATTCATCGGGCTGTCCGGGATACGCAGCGACATCTTCGCGGCCGAGCACCGGCAGCGCACGGCCGAACAGTCCCGGCACTTCGGCCGGATCGTCGATCAGGGCGATGTCGAGCGCGAGGCGGCGGCTGCGCGCCGCGGCTTCGAGCACGCCCTTGCCGCCGACCACGAAAAAGGGCGCGAGGCTCGCTTCGGAGCGCCGCGCCCAGCTTTCGACGATGATTTCCGGCCCGATCCCCGCCGGATCGCCAATCGATACGGCGAGGGGTGCCATGACGGGCGTCAGTTGTACTCGATGAAGGCGTCGTTGCGCAGGTCGCGCAGGTAGCGCTGGGCGCGTTTCTCGATGCGCTCGTCCTCGAGTTCGCCCATGATCTGGTTGAAGTCGGGGCCGGCGGCCACTTCGGGATCGTCGCGTCCGCACAGCATCAGCACGCGCACGCCTTCCTCGAACGAGCCGAACGGGGGCGTCGCCTGGCCGACCTGCAGTTGCAGCAGGATGTTCTGCAGCGCCTCGGGCAGCGACCGGACCCGGATCTGGTCGTTGGTGACGACATTGGCGCCCAGACGGGCAGCCGCGCTCTCGGCATCACCGCAACCGCGGATGTCGCGCACGCCTTCGGTGAAAGCCGCCACACGCTGCTGGGCCAGCGCTTCGCTGGTACCGGGTGCGAAGCTGATCTGGATCTGCTTGAGGCTGAGCATCGCATCGCGCGGATCGGCCATCAGCACCTGCCGCTTGTCGATCAGGTAGAGGATCGAAAAGCCGCCCGGGATCCGGATCGGGCCGACCAGCTGACCGGGGCTCATTTCCGCGGCCACCGTTTCCAGCTGCGGGTTCTTGAGCTGCGCCAGCTGGATCCAGCCCAGATCGCCGCCAACGGCTGCGGTGGAGGCTTCGGAGAACTGCCGCGCATAGGCCACGAAACTGCCGCCCTGGCGGAGCTGTTCGACGATCTTGCTCGCATTGGCCTCGACCGCGGCTTCGGTTTCGGGCGTGGCCGAAAGATAGATTTCGCCGAGCCGGAATTCCTCGGTCCCGCGCGAGGCCTCGAGCCGTTCGATCAGTTCGGTCACTTCGTCCGACGAGACGTTGACGAAGGGGGCGATATTGCGGCGCAGCAGGCGGTTCCACGCCAGTTCGCCGGTGATCTGCCGCTTGAGCGAGGCGGGCGAGGAGCCGATGGACCGCAAATATTCGTCCATCTGCTCGGCGGCCTGACCGAAATTGCGGGTCGCGACGCTGGTATAGGTCTGCTCGACTTCTGCTGCAGGGACTTCGAGCTCCTGCGCTTCCGCAGCCTGAATCTGCAGCGTTTCGTCGATCAGATTGCGCAGCACCTGCATGCGCAGGCGGACCAGCTCTTCCTCGCTTACCGGCGTCTGGTTGGCCGCCAGCAGCAACGCCGCCCGCTGGTCGACATCGGTTTCGGTCACGACATAGCCATTGACGACGGCGGTGGCGACGCGGTGGTTGGGATCGCTATCCTGCAGCATGCTGAGGTCGCTGGGCAGGCCGAGCAAATTGCCCTGGCCCATGGTCTGCTGGGCCTGGCCCGCAATCGGTGCGGCGACGAGGCCGGCCGCTGCGGCAAAGGAGAGCAATCGGGAAATCATGTGTGCAGTCACCTGTCGAACCTGTCTTGCGGCATCGCCGGGATGCCCGAATATGCCGGGCGTCTTGCAGCGGCGCGGCTTAACCAAAGCTGATGATTGCGCGCCGGATAGCGCGTTTGGGCCGGGGTGCCAATAAGCGCAGCCTAGCGGAAACCCAGATTTCTCAGGCTGAAGTAGAACTGGAAGGTATCGCCGCGTTCGGCATCTCCCGCGGTGATGTAATCGCGCCGCCAGGTAACGCCCAGTTCGAGGCAGTCGTCCTGATAGGCGATGCCCAGCCGGGTACGGATCGGATCGAACCCGTCCGATGCCAGCGTGGGGTCCTCCTCGCGGTCGGTCAGGTTGAACACGCCCGAGCCGAACAGCGACCAGTAATTGGCAAAAGCCACCCGCACCGCGCCGCGCAATTCCTCGCGGTCCTGCAAATCCTCTACCTGCGTGATATCGCGGTCGAGCCGGACGTAACCGATCTCGGCATAGGTCCGGCTCGACCCGACGGTGGCGTCGATCTCGTTCCGGCGGATCGCCAGATTGTCCTTGTCCAGCCGGAAGCGGTGGGTGAACTTCAGGAAGTTCTTGTACCGCACCTCGGTCCGGCCGACGAAATCGGAGAACCGTTCAGACAGGCCGGTCCCCACCGGCAGGATGTCGCGGTCGCTGTCGAGACGGTAGGATTGCCCCACATTGGTCTTCAGTTCCCAGTCCGGAATGCGCAGTGACCAGTCGAATCCGTAGGTGACCCGCGCGCCGTCCTCGACCCGGTCGTAGCCGGGGAAGCGGTTGAGCGCGAAGAGGTTGGAATCCTCGAGGTCGATCGCACGGGCATCCTCGTTGGGGATGGCCAGATTCTTGATTGGCGGGGTGGCGACGAATTGCACGCGAGGGGTGAACACCTGCGTGCCGCCGAAGGCTTCGCCGACGAAGGGCCATTGCACGTCGAGCGCGCCCAGCGCCACGCCGCGGTATTCCCAGCCGGGATTCCCGCGATAGCTCGGCGTGGTGGTGAGGTAATTCTCGTCCGAATGGTAGACGTCACCGCGCAGCATGCCGGTGAGCGTGACGACCTGGCCAAGCGCGGTCACGCGGCGCAGGTCCCATTGCGCGCGGGCGAAGGCGCGCTGCGTGTCCTGCCCGATATCGCGCATGATCGCGAGCGTGTTGCCCTGCAGTTCAAGCTGTCCGCCGAGGATCTTGGCATCGGGCCGCCAGCGCACGTCGAGCACGGGCAGCGCTATCGGCACTTCGCCTTGCGGCTGGTCAAGCCGCAGGGTCTGTGTGGCCCAGCCGGCCAGCGAGAAATAGGTGTTGCCGGCAATCCGCTCCAGCTCGAGCGTGGAGCGCAGCCGGTCGTCGCGGCTGATGTCGTAGCGGCGCAGGAAGGTGCGGTCGGTGGTGCGGCGGACCGATCCGGTCAGGCTCCAGTCGGGCGTCAGTTGGAACCTGCCATTGGCGAACAGGTAGCCGCGGAATTCCTCCGCGCTGTCGGCCACGCCGGTGAAAGTGGAAATTCGCTGCGAATGGGTGGCGTAACCGGTGATCTGGTAGGCGCCAGCTTCGGTCAGGTGGCGCCACTGACCCGCGACCATCGGTGCCGCCTCGGTATAGACATGGGTGGTCAGCGTAAGGTCTTTGTTGTCGCCGAAGCGCAGGTAATAGCTGCCCGATACCTCGACTCCGTTGCTTTCGGAAAAGCGCAGGTCGGGCACGAGGAAACCCGAAACCGCACCGCCATCGGTGCGGATCGTCAGCCCCGGCAGCGGCAGCAAACGCGCGCCGAACAATTCCAGATAGGCGCCCGAAAAATTGATCCGGCTGGTCTCGGGGTCGTAAACGACGCGCTCGGCGGTGATCCGCCAGCTCGGATCGCGCGGGCAGCCCTGCGGGTCGACCACGGCGCAGCCGCTATAGGCCGCTTCCTCCAACGCGACGGTGCCGTCGCTTTCGCGAATGCCGCGATTGGCGGCGAGCCGCCCGCCCTGCCGCAGCGCGAGCAGCAGATCGTCCATCGCGCCGGCTTCGAATTCGTCGGTCAGCTCGACCCGTTCGGAAAACAGCTGGTTGCCGTTTTCATCGACGAACCGGACGCGCCCCGTGGCGAGGATTTCGCCGGTCTGCTCGTTCCAGCTGACCGAATCGGCGCGCAGCGACCGGTCGCCGCTGCGCAGCACGACGTTGCCGCTGGCGGTTACGACATCGCTATCGGCACTGTATTCGAGGATATCGGCTTCGAAGTCGATCGCGCGGTTGCCGGCCGTATCCAGCCCGTCGTCGCCGGTGGGGGCGGGCGGTGGGTCCAGCCCGGCGCCGGGATCGGGTACAGTGAGCAGATCGTCGACGCCGGCGCCCTCGTCCAGCGTGGGCCGGTCGGGCTGCGGGTCGCCGGGCTCGCCCTGCGGGTCGATGACGTTGCCGACATTGTCGGCCGCGCGCTGCGCAGCGGCCGGGCTGGCCGCGCATAGCGCCAGCGCAATGGCAGTCAGAGTGGCGGGACGGATGGCCTCCCGGATGGCGTGCGGGGCTGTCTCGGCAGGCGGGAGCATCCCTTGCCTATCGCACCGGCCACGCCTAATCGCAATCGCCATCCTCGATGGGCGTGCGCACAGCGTATTGGCCCTGACCAAAGACAATTCCGGAGATCCCATGCACATTCAGTTCAGCCAGTCCCGCCCGCAGGTTGCGCGCCTTGTTGCGCAAGTTACCGACAAGGACAAGGTTCCCGCTGGGCTGGAAAAGCCGTTCGCCGAAGGCATGGAAGCCGCCCGGTTCAAGGGCAAGGCGGGGCAGGTGTTCGACGGCTTCGTCGAACGCGATGGCCAGGTCCTCCGGCTGGCGCTGGCCGGCCTCGGCGACAAGAGCGATGAAGCCCGGCTCGCCAATTGCGAGAAAGCGGGCGCGGCGCTGGCTGCCAAGTACCAGTCGAGCGGCGACGAGGAACTCGTCCTCGACCTCGCGGACAGCGGCCTGACCGCCGAACAGGCAGCCAGCGTCCTGCTCGGCCTGCGGCTGCGCAACTGGCGCTACGATGTCTATCGCACCAAGATGAAGGACGAGCAGAAGATCACGCTCGCCACCGTCACCGTGATCGGCGCTCCCGAGGGGACCGAGGCCGCGTGGGACGACATGGCGCATGTCGCCAAGGGCGTCGAGTTCACCCGCGTGCTGATCACCGAACCGGCGAATATCCTGTACCCGGAAAGCTTCGTCGAGCGCTGCCGCGAACGCTTTGAAGGCACCGGCGCCGAGCTGATCGTGCTGGACGAGGCGCAGATGGAAGAGCTCGGCATGGGGTCGCTGCTGGGCGTCGGTCTCGGGTCGGAGCGCGAATCGCGCATCCTCGCGATCCGCTGGGACGGCGGCGAACCGGGGGCCGCCCCGACCGCCTTCGTCGGCAAGGGCGTGACCTTCGACACCGGCGGCATCTCGATCAAGCCGGGCCCGGGCATGGAAGACATGAAGTGGGACATGGGCGGCGCAGGCGCCGTGGCGGGCGCGATGCTGGCGCTGGTCGGGCGCAAGGCCAAGGCCAATCTCGTCGGCGTGGTCGGGCTGGTCGAGAACATGCCCGATGGCAAGGCGCAGCGTCCCGGCGACGTGGTCACGAGCATGAGCGGACAGACCATCGAAGTGCTCAACACCGATGCCGAAGGGCGGCTGGTGCTGGCCGATGCGCTTCACTGGACGCAGGAAGAATTCAAACCCGCGCGCATCCTCGATTTCGCAACGCTGACCGGGGCCATGATCATCGCGCTCGGCCACGAGTTCGCGGGCGTCTTCTCGAACGATGACGCGCTTGCCAGCCAGCTGCACGATGCGGGCGAGGTGACCGGCGATCGCAACTGGCGCCTGCCGATCGGCCCGGCCTATGACAAGCTGATCAATTCGCCGATCGCCGACATGAAGAACATCGGCGGGCGCGCGGCCGGATCGATCACCGCCGCGCAGTTCCTGCAGCGCTTCATCGCCGACGGGACCCCGTGGGCGCATGTCGACGTGGCTGGCATGGTCTGGTCGGACAAGCCGGGCCGGACCTGGGGCAAGGGCGCGACCGGTTATGGCGTGCGCCTGCTCGACCGGTTCGTTCGCGACACGCTGGAAGGCTGACGGATATCATGGCCAAGGGTACCGGCAAGATGCGGCGGATGGGCGACTTGCCCAGCAAGACGTGCCTGACCTGCGGCTTTCCGTTCACGTGGCGCAAGAAATGGGCGCGGGACTGGGAAGGGGTCAAATACTGCTCGGACAAATGCCGCCGCAACAAGCCATCCTCGTCGGGTGAGGCGGCGGGCCCCGAATGACCACGACCCGCGTCGATTTCTACCAGCTCAGCCGCGATCCGGTGGACGTGACCGTGGCCAAGCTGGCCCGCAAGGTGTTGCAGGCGGGCGAGCGGCTGGTGGTCGTCAGCGGCGACGACGCGCAGCGCACGCATCTGTCGCAANTGCTCTGGCAGCAGGGCGGGGCGGCCTTCCTCGCCAACGGCATGGCCGGCGGGGCGCATGAAGCGCGCCAGCCGATCCTGCTGTCGGGCACCTGCGGTTCGCCCAATGGCGCGCGCATGGCCCTGATCGCCGATGGAAGGTGGCGCGAAGAGGCGCTGGAATTCGACCGCGTCCTGCTGCTGTTCGATGCCGCCCAGCGCGACGCGGCCGCGGCTTTGTGGCGCCGCTTCGCGCAGGACGAGACGATCGACAACCGCATCAACAAACAGGATGAACACGGCAGTTGGCGCGAGGGTCGCTGACGGAACCGTTGCGCGCTTCAAGCATCGATAGGGCATGACACGCAGCCCGCCCGCCGCCCGCCTCGCCGCTTTCACTGCCGCCGCGCTGGCAGTTGGGGCCTGCGGGGGCGAAGCCGAGAACGCGGGCGAGAATGGCGGTGACGGCGCCGAACCGCGCGGCTCCTACGATATCGATGCGGAAACGGGCGAAACCCGCGCGCGGCATACGGGCGACGACGGCACGGTCACGACCATGCGTTCGGGCGAGCGCGTCCCGGTCGAACTGCCCGCGGGGTTTGCCCTCTATCCCGGCGCACGGGTGACCAACAACACGCGGGTGGAACAGGCCGCTGGCGTGCTGGTCCTGCTGACGCTGGAGAGCGCCGCGCAACCGGCGGATATGNTGACGTATTATCGTGAACAGGCAGCCAGTGCCGGGATCGACGTGGCGACGTCGCTCGACAGTGGGCCGATGACGATGATCGGCGGTGAAAACGCCGACGGCACCAGCTTCTCCTTCACCGCGACGCGCGAAGGCGAGGTCACCCGGGCGCAGCTGTCGATCGGACGTGGTCTCGAATGAAACTTGCCCGCGCGGGCCCGCGGCGCTAGGGGCGCGCGCGAGAATTTTCTCCCCCGCATACTCCACGCAAGGAAATCACCATGGCGGCTACCCGCACCTTTTCGATCATCAAGCCCGATGCCACGCGCCGCAACCTCACCGGTGCGGTCACCAAGATGCTGGAAGAAGCCGGCCTGCGCGTCGTCGCCTCGAAGCGCATCCAGATGACCCGCGAGCAGGCCGAAGGCTTCTACGCGGTGCACAAGGAACGTCCCTTCTTCGGTGAACTGGTCGACTTCATGATCTCGGGCCCGGTCGTCGTACAGGTTCTCGAAGGCGAAGATGCGGTCAAGCGCAACCGCGACGTGATGGGCGCNACCAACCCGGCGGATGCCGATGAAGGCACCATCCGCAAGACCTATGCCGAATCGATCGAAGCCAACTCGGTTCACGGTTCGGACAGCGACGAAAACGCCAAGATCGAAATCGACTTCTTCTTCAACGAAGACGAAATCGTCGGCTAAAAGCCTCTGCGGCCATGTCTTTTGGCCGCACATCATTTGTTTATAGGCTCAGGGGGCGATCCGTTCTAGGATCGCCCCCACTATGGTCTTCGGCTTCTTGAACAAGCGCCTGTCGCGCAAGACCCGCGCGAAGATGGTCGGCCAATTGGTCGATGCATTGAACAGGTTCGATTACGAAGCGGTCGAAAGGCTGATCTCGCCCGACATGAAGGTCGTCGATGCGGGAGGGTACAGGCTGGAAGGCGCCGCAGCGGTTATCGACGCCGACCGCACCTTCCGCGAGCAGGCCGACCGCCCGCAGATCATCGTCGATACGCTCGATCACTGGGGCAAGGGAATGCTCCTGCGGGGCCATCTGGAAAGTCCGATGGCGGAAATTGACGGGCCGCTGATGTGGCGGATCGAATTCACCGGCAAGCGTATCGGCCTGATCGAAACCACCCGCCCGCTTGACCGGATGACAGCACCGATGTTCGCCTCCCGGCGCAGCGCCNAGGCGGCCCGCTAGGCGGCCTCGCCCGCGGCGAAATTCTCGATCTGCACCTTGTGCGCCGTATGGCTGCCCGCCGCGGCCTTGCGCTGTTCGCGCCGCATCGCGGCCAGTGCAGCGCCCGATAGCGGCATGTCCAATGCAGCATAGACGTGGCCGATCTCGGCTTCCCAGTCCGCATTCAGCCGATCGAAATCGACATGCGCAACCTGTCCGGCAAAGCCCGCCAGTGCGCGTTCGATCCGCTGCTGGCGCAGTGCCAGCTTGCGCTGCCATTCGGCGGTGATGGCGGACAGGTCGCGGCGTGTGCTCTGGGGCGCCATCTGGCTCGCCACTAGCGATACCGAACTCTCGACGATCGCGGCCGCGTCGCGGTGCGTCACCACCAGCCGCGCACCGGGGAAGTGCTGCAGCAGCGCGGGCAGGTCTTCGGCGAATTGCGGGCATTTCAGCACCCGCGGGCGGTCGGCATTACCCATCGTCGCCGCGTCCGTCCGCAGGATGCGTGCGAATTCGGCATAGACCGGACCGGGATCGCGCGCCTCGCTCCACGCCACGAAGGACGGGATGTGCCACTGTGCCTCGAAGGTCGCGGGCGATAGCGCTGTGGCAAGCCAGCCGATTTCCTCGTCGATACGGGTCGAACCGAACGGATGCAGGGCATCGAGCCAGGGATTGATCCGCCGCGCGATCGCCAGCGCCGCGGCGGCCTTGAGGGGGCGCCAGTCGGGCGTAACCGGAACCGGGTTGTGGCTGTCGCAGAACCGCGTACCGGCATGGTCCGGGTCCGCGGCCAGGAGCCGGTGCATTCGCGTGGTGCCCGCGCGCATCTGCCCGACGACGACGATCGGGGATGCGATGTCGCCCTGCGGCAAGCTCGGGTCGGTTCGCCATGCGCGGCCCAGTGCATGCCGCTTGCGGATGGCCGAGGTCAGCTGGCCATAGGCCATCGTGTGGCCCAGCGCATTGAGTTCGGCTTCGCCGCGCAGGCTGGCGCACAGGCGTTCGAGGCGCAGGCGGAAGTCGGCAACTTCTGCCTCGCTGCGGCCCGCATGTTCGTCTTGCGCGGCAAAACCGCGGCTGCCCACCTGCCAGAGATATTCGGGGTCGAGCGGCGGCTTGGCGGTGATGCCCTTGCGCCACAGCGCGCCCACCGCGCGGTCGGCCCAATCGGCGGCGCGGGCGGTGGCCAGCGGATGGGGGCGCGGCGGCATGGCCATCGTGCTCAGGAAGCGTCCGCGGTGTCGAGCAGGCCGGCGATGCTCTTCGGGGCTACCTGCTGCCAGCTGCGCCGCAGCCAGTGGGCGACATCGTCCCAGTCGAGGTCCGCCCGGTTGAGGATGACGCCGATCCATCCACTGGCGCCGTAATAGGCCGGCTTGTGATAGGCATGCGGCTGTGCCTCGACCAGGGTTTCCAGCTCGTCCAGCCCCGCGCATTTCACCAGCAGCGAGACGTGGGGGGCGCCGTGATGCCGGTCGGAGAAATGGGCGAAGAACTTGCCCGATTTCTCGGTCCCGACCCGAAAGCCCGGCGCACCGTGACTTTCGCGCTCATGTGTTTGCGGCAACGCCAGCGCCAGCGTGCGCACGCGGGCCAGCAGGTGTTGCGGGTCGTTCCAACGCGAAACGTAATCGGCCAGAACGCGGGGATAGAGCTGGTGCTCGGCCAGCCGGACTCGGGCGGCCAGCGCAGCGGGTGTGTCGCCGGGCTGGATCGCAATCGCGATCTGGCCGAGGATTTCGCCCGCATCGAGCTCTTCGGTCACCAGGTGGACGCTGGTCCCGCCGTAGCTATCGCCCGCCGCAATCGCGCGCGCATGCGTATCGAGCCCGGGATAGGCGGGCAGCAGCGAGGGGTGGATATTGAGCATGCGTCTCTCCCAGCGCCCGACGAAGCCGGGCGTCAGGATGCGCATGTACCCCGCCAGCACGATATATTGCGCGCCGGCATCGCGCGCCGCCCGTTCCATGGCCGCATCGTGGTCTTCGCGGGCCATGCCCGCGTGTGCCAGCGCGAAGGTGGGGACCCCTTCGGCCCGGGCCAGCGCAAGCGCGGGGGCGGCGGGATCGTTGGCTGCGACAAGTGCGATTTCATAGGGCGAACCGGGCAGGCGGCTGGCATAGAGCAGCGCCGCCATATTGGTGCCCGTGCCCGACACGAACACGGCGACCTTGGCGGTGGCCGTCGCGTGGTCAGGCAAGATGCGTCGCCGACCAGTCCTCGCGCGCGGCCCAGGTGCCGGCCGTGCCGTGCACGCTGCATCCCTTGTCGCCCGCCTCGATGCGGCCCACAGCCAGCACGGTTTCGCCCGCGTCCTCGAGACGGGTGCGAACGATTTCGGCATTGGCGGGCTCGACCGCGAGCACCATCCCCACCCCGCAATTGAAGGTCCGCGCCATTTCGGCGGGTTCGATATTCCCCTGGGCCTGGAGGAAAGCCATCAGGCCCGGTTGCTCCCAGCCATCGGCCTCGACATGGGCATGCGCACCCTCGGGCAGGACGCGGGGGATGTTTTCCAGCAGGCCGCCGCCGGTGATATGCGCCATGGCGTCGACCAGCCCGTCGCGCACAAGCGGCAGCAGGCTGCGCACGTAGATCCGCGTCGGTTCGATCAGTGCGTCGATCAGCAGGCGGTCGCGATCGAACAGGGCCGGGCGGTCGAGTTTCCAGCCCTTGTCCTGCGCCAGCCGCCTCACCAGCGAATAACCGTTCGAGTGCACGCCCGAACTGGCGAGGCCAAGCAGCAGGTGGCCGGGCGCGACGCGTTCGCCGGTCAGCTGTTCGCCGCGCTCGACCGCGCCGACGCAAAACCCGGCGAGGTCGTAATCGCCCGCGGCGTACATGCCGGGCATTTCGGCGGTCTCGCCCCCGATCAGCGCGCAGCCGGCCTGTTTGCAGCCCTCGGCGATGCCCGCGATGACGCGCTCGGCCACGCCGTTCTCCAGCTTGCCGGTGGCGAAGTAGTCGAGGAAGAACAGCGGTTCGGCGCCCTGGACGATCAGGTCGTTCACGCACATGGCGACCAAATCCACGCCCACCGTGTCGTGGCGGTCGCTGTCGATGGCCAGCTTGAGCTTGGTGCCCACGCCGTCATTGCCTGCGACCAGCAAGGGATCCTTGTACCCGGCTGCCCTGGGGTCGAAAAAGCCGCCGAAACCGCCGATCTCGCCATCCGCACCGGGACGCATCGTGGCCTTCACCAGCGGCCCGATCGCCTTGACCAGCGCATTGCCCGCCTCGATCGAAACACCCGCCTGTTCGTAGGTGTAGGAAGGGCTGCTGCTGCGCGGTTGGTCACTCATCTGACCCGCCTTACGCTTTCGCGCTTGGATTTCCAGAAGCCTTTCGGCAAAAGGCGCCCTGTTTTCCCCATGATCCGATCGATATCCTCCCCCTTCGCGTTCCGCCGCTTCGCCATCCTCGCCGTGGTCCTGGCCACGCTGTGCGCGCTCAGCGTGGTCGTATGGGCGCAAGTCGGCGGCGAACGCGGGATCGCCCCGGTGGCCTCGAGCAGCGATATCGAAGTGTCGGGAATCGAAGTCGATGTCCGTGCCGAAAGCGGCATCGCCGCGCGCGAACAGGCCTGGGAAGAGGCGCAGCGCAAGGCCTGGGACCGCCTCGAAGGCCCCAGCCTCAGTGATTCGCAGATCGCCGGCCTGGTTTCCGCTGTGGTCATCGAGCGCGAACGGCTGGGACCGAGGCGCTACATCGCCACGCTCGGAGTGGTGTTCGACCGGCAGCGCGCGTCGCGCTATCTTGGTTCAGAAGGCGAAGCGACGCGCTCGGCGCCGATGCTCCTGCTGCCGGTGACCGTGTCGGCAGGCACGCAGATGGTCTACGAGCAGCGCAATCCTTGGCAGCGCGCCTGGGCCGGCTATCAGGCAGGACAAAGCCGGATCGATTATGTCCGCCCGGCGGGTGCCGGGGGGGATTCGCTGCTGCTGACCTATGGCCAGACCGGGCGCCGCAGCCGCACCTGGTGGCGCAATGCGCTCGACCAGTTCGGCGCTGCCGATGTGCTCGTCGCCATTGCGAGCCTGCGGTACACCTATCCCGGCGGGCCGATCGAGGGCACGTTCACGGCGCGTTTTGGCCCCGACAACGCCTATCTCGACGGGTTCGACATGACCGCGGCATCGCCCGCCGAGCTTCCGACCATGCTCGAACGCGCCGTGGTGCGCTTCGACCGGATCTTCGAACTCGCGCTGGCCGAAGGCAAGCTGCGGCCCGACCCAACGCTCGACATCGGCACGCCCGAACTCGATCCCGCGCTCCAGCGGCTGCTCGATCTCGGCCGCGCACTGCGGGCGCAGGAGCAGGCTGCGGCTGCCGCGGCATCGCAGCCCACTGCCGAAAGCGGCGATGCGATCACCGCAGCGCCCATCCAGACGCCGCCGCCCGAAGGATCGGTCGCGCTCTACACCGTGCAGGTCGCCACGCCCGATGCCGCCAGTTTCGACGGCGCGGTCTCCAGTGTGCGCGGGACGCCTGGCGTGCGGGCAACGGGCATCCGCAGCACTGCGATCGGCGGAACCTCGGTGATGACGGTCAGCTATTCCGGTTCGATCGGCGAACTGGCCGATGCCCTGCGGGCGCGCGGCTTCACCGTCCGCCAGGGCAGCAACGCGCTCGCCATCAGCCGCTGATTCGCGGGCGATGACCTCGCAGATCGCTCTTCCGCTGATTCCGGCCGGCGCCGGCGAGCCGTCCTCGATCGTGATCGGATCGGGCAATCGCGCAGTGGTCGAAGCGCTGGCGGCGCCGGCCAGCTGGCCGTTCCGCACCGCCATCCTCCATGGGCCGCCGCGCGCGGGCAAGTCGCTGTTCGCGCGCTGGTTCGCCGCGCAGCAGGCGGGGGAGGCGATCGACGATGCCGAAACGCTTGATGAGACCGCGATCTTCCACCGCTGGAACCGCGCGCAGCAAAGTGGCATCCCGCTGCTGCTGGTGGTGGGCGGCGGGGGCTGGGACATCGCCTTGCCCGACCTGCGCAGCCGGATGGGGGCTGCATTGCAGCTCGAAATCGGGCCACCCGACGATGCGCTGGCGACCGACCTCATGCTGTCGCATGCCGCCCAGCGCGGCCTGGTCCTGGGCGAGGGTGCACCCGCCTATCTCGTGCCGCGAATGGAACGCAGCTATGCCGCGATCGAGAAAATCGTTGGCGAAATCGACCGGCTGAGCCTTGAACGGCAGGTTCCCGCCACCCTATCTGTATGGCGTGATGCACTGGAAGCGGTGCAAGGCCCGGACCAGGGACGCTTGCTTTAACCGCTTCCCGATGGGAGAATAGTGCCCATGTTCGAACGGCTAGTCGCCTATCTCGACAGCGTGAAGGCACGCGATCCGGCTCCCCGCAGCCGCTGGGAAGTGCTGACCTATCCCGGTGTCTGGGCGGTGTTCTACCACCGCATCGCGCATTGGCTGTTCGAAGCGGAGCTGTTTTTTCTGGCCCGGCTGGTCAATCACTGGAGCCGGATGGTCACTGCAATCGATATCCACCCGGGCGCGAAGATCGGCAAGAACCTGTTTATCGATCACGGCTTCTCGGTGATCGGCGAAACCGCCGAGATCGGCGACAACGTGACGATCTACCAATGCGTGACACTTGGCGGCACCAATCCGACCAACGGCAAGGGGGGCAAACGCCACCCGACCATCTCGGACGAGGTGATCATCGGCTCGGGCGCGCAGGTAATCGGCCCGATCACGGTCGGCCGCCGCGCGCGCATCGGGGCCAATGCGGTCGTCACCGACGAGGTGCCCGAAGGCGCCACAATGATCGGCCTCAAGGCGCGCAGCACGCTGGTGCCGGCCGAACAGTGGCTCAAGGAATTCATTCCCTACGGCACGCCGTGCGACGATCCGTGCGAACCCAGCCGGGATTGCATCGAGAAGCTCGACAGCGAGCTGAAGGCACTGCGCGCCGAAGTCGCCGCGCTGCGCGCAGAACGCGAACCGGCCCAGCGCAACGGGACTGCCGATTGATGAGTTCTTTCGGCGATACGGTCGTCGCCTTCCCGGGTCGCAAGCCGCTGCAGATCGGTTTCAGCCGCGAGGAGTTGACGCGGATCCTCGATCTCTACGGGCGGATGGTCGCAGCCGGGCAGTGGCGCGATTACGCGATGGATTTCACCAAGGGTTGCGCAGTGTTCGCCGCATTCCGGCGCGCGGCGGAACGGCCGCAGGCGCGGATCGAGAAACGCCCCGCCTTGCGCAACAAACAGGGCATGTGGACGCTGTTCGGCGAACATGGTCAGGTACTCAAGCGCGGTCATGAATTGCCCGGCGTGATCGCGCCGATGGAACGGCGCCTGCTCAAGACGGTCGACAGCTAGGCAGCGGCCGATACGAAAAGGGCCCGCGCCGCAGCACGAGCCCCTTCCTCGACAAATTGCAAAGCGGATCAGCCGCGGGCGCTGCCCGGGCCGGTTCCGGTGACCTTCTGCATCGCGGTCAGGATCGCGCCCGACTGCTCGCTGCCCGACTGCGGGGCCTTGAGGTTGGAGAAGTCGCTGATCTTGTCCCAATTGGCAGCAAAGCCTTCGACGGTGCGCTCTTCATCGGTGAGCCAGACCGCGTCGTTCATAACCGTCCAGGCCGAGTGGAAGCCGCCCGCACCCGCGCCCACGATGGCGTTGGTGGGCGCGTCTTCGCTGACGAGGAACAGCGCGGCCGGGACCACATTCACCGGGTCGAACAGCTTGAAGGCTTCTTCGGGGAATAGGTCTTCGGTCATGCGCGTGCCCGCCACCGGCGAGATCGTGTTGACCTTGATGTTGTACTTGGCGCCTTCGAGCTGCAGCGTCTTCGTCAGGCCGGCGAGGCCGAGCTTGGCGGCACCGTAGTTGGCCTGGCCGAAATTGCCGAACAGGCCGGTCGACGAAGCGGTCATCAGCACGCGGCCATAGGCCTGCTCGCGCATGGTTTCCCATACAGCCTTGGTGACGTTTGCCGAACCGTTGAGGTGGACGTCGACGACGAATTCGAAATCATCCATCGTCATCTTGGCGAAGGTCTTGTCGCGCAGCACGCCGGCATTGTTGATGACGACGTGGACGCCGCCCCACTTCTGCTTGGCGTCGGCAACCATCTTTTCCATCTGCTCGTATTCGGTGACCGAGCCGCCGTTCGACATGGCTTCGCCGCCGGCCTTCTCGATTTCCTCGACCACCTGCAGTGCCATGTCCGAATGGCCGGTGCCGTCGCGCGAACCGCCGAGATCGTTGACCACGACCTTGGCACCGCGGCGGGCGAGTTCGAGCGCGTATTCGCGGCCCAGACCGCCGCCTGCGCCGGTTACGATGGCTACCTTGTCCTTGAAATCGATGCTCATGGGGCTGCTCCTGCTTTATCGTTTACGTAAAGGTCAATTGCGCGGCTGCGTGGCATGTTCGCTTCGCACTTGCAACACCGGGTATGGCGGGCCGCCGTTCCGTAGCGGCGGACCGCTCAGCCCAGCCTGGCCAGCGCCGGAACCAGTTCCGCCAGCGAATCGATCTCCGCATCGGCGCCCAGCTCNCCNNGCGGCTTGTCGCAATAGCCGTAGCGNGCGCCGATCACGGGGACGCGGGCGGCGCGCGCTGCGGCAACGTCATANGAGCTATCGCCGACAAAGGCGAGGCTGCCGCCGCCGCCGCGCCGCTGCGCTTCGAAGATCGGGTCCGGCGCGGGCTTGGCCTTGCCCTTGCCCATGGTATCGCCGCCGATGATCGCGACGAAATGATCGGCGAGGTCGAGCGCAGCGAGGATCTGCCGCGCGAAGCTTTCGAACTTATTGGTCACCACCACCATAGCGATATCGCGTTCGCGCAGCAGCGCGAGCGTTTCGCGGGCATGCGGATAGGGCTGTGTGTGGACCGCGTTGTTGTCCGCGTAATAGGCCAGCATGGCCTTGTAGAGCTTGCGGAATTCGTCGTCGGGCAGGCCGCCCTGTTCGTCCACCGCGCGCTGCAGCATGATCTTTGCGCCGCCGCCGATGAGGTCGCTGGCGTGGTCCGCCGGGACGGGCGCGAAGCCGCCGAGATCCAGCGCGTGATTGACTGCAGCGCCAAGGTCGCGGTGGGTTTCGAGCAGCGTTCCGTCGAGATCGAAACCGATGATGGAAAAGGACAGGTCGCTCATGGCAGCGGCGGTGGCGGAAGGTTCTTCAAACTGCAAGCGAATGGTGGCAAGGCACCGCGCATGAACATGACACGCGATTTCGCCGCCATCGTCCTTGCCGCGGGCAAGGGCACCCGTATGAAAAGCGATCTGCACAAGGTCCTGCACCCGATTGCCGGTCGCCCGATGCTCGACCACCTGCTGGCGACCGTCGATGCGCTGCAACCGGCCAAGAAGGTCGTGGTGGTGGGCGCGGGGCGCGACCAGCTCGAAAATGCGCTGGCCGGCAGCGCCGAAACCTGCCTGCAGGAACCGCAGCTGGGTACGGGACACGCGGTCCAGCAGGCCGAGGAGAGCCTGGCGGATCACAGCGGCGATGTGCTGGTGCTGTATGGCGATGTGCCCTTCGTGAAGGGCGAGACGATGCAGGCCATGCTCGACCGTCTGCATGCCGAAGATCGGCCGAAAGTCGTGGTATTGGGCTTCGAACCCGACGATCCGGGGCATTACGGGCGGGTCATCGCCGATGCCGACGGGCGGATCGACAAGATGGTCGAATTCAAGGATGCAAGCGAGGAGGAGCGCGCCTGCCGCCTGTGCAATTCGGGCGTCATGGCAGCGCGCAGCGCCGACATGTTCGAGCTGCTCCGCCGCGTGGGCAACGACAATGCGCAGGGCGAATATTACCTCGTCGACATCGTCAACATCGCCAATGCGGACGGCGATAGCTGCGCGGTCGTATCCGCCGACACGCCCGCCGAGGTCACCGGCATCAACAGCCGCGCCGAACTCGCCCGCGCTGAAGCGCAGTGGCAGGAACTCAAGCGCGAGGAAGCGATGGCCGAAGGCGTCACGCTGACCGCGCCCGACACGGTGTTCTTCAGCTGGGATACCGACCTTGCCGCCGATGTGACGGTCGAACCGCACGTGGTCTTTGGCCCCCGTGTCAGCGTCGCCCGCGGCGCGCGGATCCGCGCGTTCAGCCATCTCGAGGGGGCGCGCGTCGGGGAAGGGTGCTCGGTCGGTCCCTATGCCCGCCTGCGGCCCGGCGCGGTAATGGAAAAGGACAGCTTCGTCGGCAATTTCGTCGAGATGAAGCAAGCCACGCTGGGCGAGGGGGCCAAGGCCAGCCACCTGACCTATCTTGGTGATGCCGAGGTCGGCGCGGGCGCGAATATCGGCGCGGGCACGATCACCTGCAATTACGATGGCTATTTCAAGCACAAGACCGTGATCGGCGAACGCGCGTTCATCGGTTCGAACAGCGCACTGATCGCGCCGGTGCGGATCGGGACCGATGCAATCGTCGCTGCAGGCAGCGCGGTCAGCCGCGATGTCGGCGACGGCGATCTGCGCATGGTGCGGGGCGAACAGGTGGTCAAACCCGGCTGGGCCGACCGTTTCCACGATGCGATGAAAAAGAAGAAGGCGGCGGACAGGAAGTGAGGGCGCTGCTCGGCTGCAGCCTGTTGCTTGCGTCCTGTGGCAGTGCCGGCGCGGGAAATGATGGTGAACCAGAGGAGCAGCGCGCCGAACAGGCGCCGCCGCCTGCTGGGCCCCTCTCGCCGGTACCGGCAACAACTACGTCAGGTTCGCCCGGCCGGACGGTCGAATGCGCTTCGGGCGAAGCCGAGGTGTTTTCGTGCAAGGTTGCAGGCGGCAAGCGGATTGCCATTTGCGGCACGGGGAGGGGCGAGGCCGAATACCGCTTCGGTGACGGCGAGCCCGAGTTGGTCCTCAGCGGCGGGCGCTGGGCCAGCGTGCCCTATTCCGGCGGCGGCGAAGCGCAGGTTGCCTTTGCCAGCGGCGATACGCGCTACGTCGTCTTCAGCCGCATCGTGCGGACCAATTTCGCTGCCGGCGAACCGAACGACCCGGCCATCAGCGACGGCGTGATCGTGCTCGAAGGTGAAGAGGTGATCGGCATCCAGCTATGCGACGATCCCGATGTCGCGGCAATCGACTACGATCTTGCCGAAGCCCATTTCGCCCGCGCCGACGATCTTTTCAGCTGGGAGACCGACCTCGCCGAACGCCGAACCCGATAACTGCTGGCTGTGCGGGCGCGCGCTCGGGCGCAAAGTCCAGCAGCATCATCTCGTGCCCAAGGCGAAAAAGGGGCGCACGACCGTACCGGTGCACCCGATCTGCCACCGCGCGATCCACGCCAATTTCACCAATGCGCAGCTGGCGCGGATCGGCACCGACCGCGACGCGCTGCTTACCGACGAGACCCTCGCGCGGTTCGTGGAATGGGTGGCCGACAAGCCGCCCGATTTCCACGCCCCGACGCGCAGGCCGCGCTGATCAGTCCGCCAGTCGCTGCAGAAGATAGACCATCTGCAGCGCCTGGATCTTGGCGCGCTGTTCGTTGTCGACGCCGCCCGAATGGCCGCCCGTCATGTCCTCGAAGTAGTAATACTCCTGCCCCAGTTCCTTGACCCGCGCGGCGCCCTTGCGCGCATGCGCCGGGTGCGTGCGGTCATCGGCGGTCGAGGCCCAGAAGAAGGGCGCGGGGTAGTCCTTGCCCTCGAGCAGCTTCTGATAGGGTGAATAGGGCTCGATCCAGGCGCGCTGCTCGTCGATGCGCGGATCGCCATATTCGCCCGTCCACGACGCGCCGCGCCCGATCACGTGATACCGCAGCATGTCGAACAGCGGGATNTGCACGATCGCCGCGTTGAACAGGTCGGGACGCTGGGTGAAGGCNGTGCCCACCAGCAATCCGCCCTGCGAACCGCCCTGGATGCCGAGATGGTCGGGACTGGTGATCCCGCGCGCGACCGCGTCTTCGGCAATCGCGAGGAAATCGTCCCAGGTGCGCTGCTTGTTCTCGCGGATCGCGCTCTGGTGCCAGCCGGGGCCGAATTCGCCACCGCCGCGCATGTTGCCGAGGATGTAGGCGCCGCCGCGTTCGAGCCAGATCTTCCCGATCGAACCGAGGTAGGAGGGCAGGCGCGGCACTTGGAAGCCGCCGTAACCGGTCAGCAATGTCGGATTGCTCCCGTCCATCACCATGCCCTTGGGCTTGACGAGGAAGTAGGGGATCTTGGTCCCGTCCGCGCTGGTCGCCTCGTATTGTTCGACTTCCATGCCTTCGGCGTCGAAATAGCTGGGCGAGGTCTTGATCACTTCGGGCGCGCCGCTGCCGTCCGAATAATATAGCCGCGACGGGGTGAGGAAGTCGGTGACCGAATACATGATTTCGTCCGACCCTTCCGATGCGGCAGCCACATCGAGCGTCGAATTGTCGGGCAGCTCGATCTCGCTCGAGATCCATTCGCCGTCGACGTGGTCGAATTTGAGCACCCGGCCGCGAACGTTGTCGAGCAGGCTGACGTAAAGGCTCTCGGCGGTGTTCGCCGCGCCCTGCTTGGTCTGCTTGTCCTGCGGGGCCCAGACCAGTGTCTTGGGCGCGCCATTGGGATCGGTCTTGAACTGTTCGAGATCGACCGACACCAGCGCATCGGCCGGGAAGGTCTGGTCGCCGACTTCCCAGTCGACATCGGTCGAGAACAGCAGCTGGCCATCGATCAGGCCGTAGGGCGAGGCCTTGAGCGGCAGCTCCAGCCGGAGCCATTCGCCGTCATGCTGCCAGAAATATTCGGTTTCGTGGAAGCTGACCGCGCGGAAGGCATAGGTGCCGTGAACCTCGCCCGTCTGATCACGCAGCAACGCCGCGCCCGACCAGACATCGGCTTCCTCGCCGCGCCAGATCTCTTCCGCCTGTTCGATCGGCGTGCCGCGTTTCCAGATGCGCGCTGTGCGCGGATACTGGCTCTCGGTCAGCGTGCCTTCGCCGAAATCGCGGCCCACCAGCAGCGTATCGGCATCGATCCACTCGATCCCGCCCTGGCTCTTCTCGTCGAGCACGAAGCCGCCCTCGACGAAGCTCTTGGTGGCCATGTCGAATTCGCGCAGCACGGTGGCATCCTCGCCCCCGTCGCTCAGCGCGATCATGCACAGGCGATCTTCGGGCGGCAGGCAGGTCGAGCCCTTGTACACCCATTCGCGCCCTTCGGCCTCGGCCAGCGCATCGACGTCAAGCACGGTTTCCCATTGCGGGTTGTCGGAGCGATAGCTTTCCAGCGTGGTCCGGCGCACCAGCCCGCGCGGGTTCTGCTTGTCCTGCCAGAAATTGTACAGGCCGTCCGGGCGGATCGTGACATAGGGGATGCGATCTTCGCTATCGTAAATCGCCAGCGCCTCGGCCTTGACCGCGTCGTAGCGCGGGTCGCCCGCGAGCAGTTCCATCGTCCGCTCGTTCTCAGCGCGGACCCAGTCGAGCGCCTTGTCGCTACGGGCTTCCTCGAGCCAGATGTAACTGTCCTGCTCGGGGCCGGGAATGCCGTCCTGCGCGGCGACGGGGGTGGTGCTTGTAATGGTCATGGCAGTGGCAATGGCCAGCGCGGATGCGAGTTTCAAGGGCAGCTCTCCAGATTTGCTGGAGCATGTTCTGCCCCGGCGTCAGGCCGGCGACAAGCCCTTCCCGGTCACCGGCTGGTGGAAAGAAGATCACGCCGNAGCCATACTGCGAGTCCGCGGTCATGGATGCGTTCTTCGGCGATCACGATGTACCCTTGCGGCAGCGTGGTCTCAACGTATTCGAGCGTTTCCAGGTTCTGCTGGGTGAATGGCCGGTCGGCGGTCACGACCACCGGCGGACCGGTATCNAGAATACGGCGGACCTCGTCGATCTGGCGCACCTCGAGAGAATTGCGCTCGAGCGCGTTGTTGAGATGGTCGGGGTAGATCAGCCGGGTGGGAAGGCAACTGCCGGTAGCGCTATAGAGCGCTGTAGGACCGTCGAAGACCCACAGACAGGCTTCCTGTTCATCGACATGCGGCTGGATCGCGGCGACCAGTCCATCCATCGCTTCGCGGTGGTTCTGGGAGGCTTCGTAGCGTTCGGGCAGATAGAGCAACCCGATGCAGGCCACGGTCGCCGCGGCCAGTGGGGCCAGCCCCGCCGGTCCTTGGCGGTGAAGGAAGGGCAGGGCGACCAGCAGCACCCCGGGGACCAGCGCGGCGAAGTAATAGGCATAGACGGTCGACGGCAGAAATACGGTTGCGACCGAAGCACCGAGCATGGCGCAAAAGAACCGATAGCTCCGCCGATCGGCGGGAGGAGACATGCGCAGGCTTGCGTAGAACCCGGCGAGAGCAAGCACGACGAGCGGCATCAGGAAGAGCGTATGCCGTTCTGCAAACCGCCCCATGGGGGCAGGTTCGCGCAGGAAGAAACTGACGAAATTGGCGAACCAGAATTGGTCCCATCCGCCGACGGCGAAATAGAACAGCCCGACGAGAAGCGTGGGCGCCAGACCCAGTGCAGCGAACGCGATGCCGACCGCCGACAGCTGCGCCAGCGATCGCCCCGAGCGGTACTGCCCCCACAGCGCCCAAAGCCCGAAGAAAACGCATTGTGGCACGACGGTGTACTTCACCTGCAGCGCCAGACCGCCGATCACCATTGCAAGGAGCGCACGCTGCAAGGCCTGAGGGTGGCCCGTATCGCGGACCAGCAATGCCATCCCTAGCATGGCCGGGACATGGTAGATCTCGCTCTGTGCCGAATGCGAGCCATAGATCGTCATCAGCACGATATAGAGAACCGCGGCCGCGCTTGCGGTGACGCTGTCCGTCAAATGGATGGCCAGATTGCGCAGCAGCACGGCGCCCAGCACTATGAAGCCCGTCGCGAGCAACTGGTACGACCACGGGGCGGGCAGCCCGGTGGCATCGGCAAGGCCGAACAATGCGAAGAGACCGAAGGGCTTGCGGTCCCACAGGTCCACGAAGGGCAACTGGCCCTGCCACATCTGGCTGCCGATCAGCGCATAGAGTTGTTCGTCGATGTCGGCATTGTGATCGCCAAGGAATGGAAACCGCACGGCCAGCGCGAACAGTGCGAGAAACAGGACCAGCCACAGACCACGCGCTGCATGGCGCCGCGTCGGCGGCACTTGTGCCATATCGAAGCTGATTGCCGTCATCGGACCGAATGTCTTCCCGCATGCATGCGGAAACGGCCCTCGCAGCTTGTGGTTAATTATCGGTTGCCACAGCGCAGGCTGCTGCAAACGAAAAGGGCGACCCGTGGGCCGCCCTTTGTAAGGTGCTGTATGGTTAAAGGGTCAGCCTTCGACGTGTTCGGCGAGGACCGTCAGCCCGTTTTCGCCGACCTCGGCAAAGCCGCCGCGGACTTCGATCGTTTCGGGTTCGGCGCCTTCGGTCTTGTAGACCTGCACCGCGCCGTCGCGGATCGTCGACATCAGCGGCGCATGGCCTTCGAGCACACCGAATTCGCCTTCCGAGCCGGGGACGACCACCATGTGGACGTCCTCGGAACGGACCAGCTTCGCCGGTGTGACGAGTTCGAAGCGGAGAGCCATGTGCTTACGATTCCTCGGCCAGCTTCTTGGCCTTTTCGACCGCCTGGTCGATGCCGCCGACCATGTAGAAGGCCGCTTCGGGCAGGTGATCGTATTCACCGTCGACCACCGCCTTGAACGAGGCGACCGTGTCTTCGAGCTGGACGAACTGGCCGGGAATGTTGGTGAACACCTCGGCGACGTGGAACGGCTGCGACAGGAACTTCTGGATCTTGCGCGCACGGGCCACGGTCAGCTTATCTTCTTCCGACAGCTCGTCCATGCCCAGGATGGCGATGATGTCCTGGAGGCTCTTGTACTTCTGCAGCGTTTCCTGGACGCGGCGGGCGGTGTTGTAATGCTCCTCGCCGACAACGCGCGGTTCGAGCACGCGGCTGGTCGAGTCGAGCGGGTCGACGGCCGGGTAGATACCCAGTTCCGAGATCGCACGGTTGAGCGTGGTGGTCGCGTCGAGGTGGGCGAACGAGGTGGCTGGGGCCGGGTCGGTAAGGTCGTCGGCGGGAACGTAGATGGCCTGGACCGAGGTGATCGAACCCTTGTTGGTCGAGGTGATGCGTTCCTGCAGGTTACCCATGTCGGTCGACAGCGTCGGCTGGTAACCCACGGCCGAAGGAATGCGGCCGAGCAATGCGGACACTTCCGAACCCGCCTGCGTGAAGCGGAAGATGTTGTCGACGAAGAACAGCACGTCCTGGCCTTCGACGTCGCGGAAGTATTCCGCCATGGTCAGGCCCGACAGAGCAACGCGGGCACGTGCGCCCGGCGGTTCGTTCATCTGGCCGAACACCAGCGCAACCTTCGAACCTTCCGAGATGGCATTGCCGTCGGCGTCCTTGGCGATAACGCCGGCGTCGAGGAATTCGTGGTAGAGGTCGTTACCCTCGCGGGTCCGTTCACCGACACCGGCGAAGACGGACACGCCGCCATGGCCCTTGGCGATGTTGTTGATCAGTTCCTGGATCAGCACGGTCTTGCCGACGCCGGCACCGCCGAACAGGCCGATCTTGCCGCCGCGTGCATAGGGCGCGAGCAGGTCGATGACCTTGATCCCGGTGACGAGGATGGCCGCGTCGGTCGACTGGTCGACGAACAGCGGGGCCTCGGCGTGGATCGGCATCGTCTGGTCGGCGCCGACCGGGCCGCGTTCGTCGATCGGCTCGCCGATGACGTTCATGATGCGGCCAAGCGTCTTCGGACCGACCGGGACCGAGATCTGCGCGCCGGTGTTGACGACTTCCTGGCCGCGGACGAGGCCGTCGGTGCCGTCCATGGCGATCGTGCGAACGGTGTTTTCACCGAGGTGCTGCGCCACTTCGAGGACCAGCGTGTTGTCGCCGTTCTTCGTTTCGAGCGCGGTCAGGATGGCGGGCAGTTCGCCTTCGAACTGCACGTCGACGACAGCGCCGATAACCTGGCTGATGGTGCCGTTGGGCGATTTGTTGAGTACGGGTGCGGTGGCCATGATCTATGTCCTGACTTGGGGTTTATCGCGTCTTAACCGACGCAGACATTTTCCGGATCGGCGAAGGTCCATTCGCCTTCGCCAGCAGTGAGTGTCGCCTTGTTGCGCAGATATTCGTCGTCGCCGAGGCCGAACTCGCACACGACGTCGGGCGAACCCATGCCGGCGCGCTTGCACATCGCGGTGTTGATCGGTTCCTCGTCCGGGCAGGCTTCGGCGTATTTTTCCGTCAGCAACGCCTGGTCGGGCGCGGGCAAGGTTTCGATCGGCTCGGGCGTCACGACCTGTTCGGGCGCAGTCTGGGCGGCGGGTTCTTCGCCGCAGGCTGCGAGCAGGGCGAGGGGCAGGAGGAGGGCAAGCTTGTTCACGTAGGGTCCTTAGAGAGCTTCCGCACCGGCGATGATTTCGATCAGCTCGGTGGTAATGGCGGCCTGGCGGCTGCGGTTGTACTGGATGGTCAGCTTGTTGATCAGATCGCCGGCGTTGCGCGTGGCATTGTCCATGGCGGTCATCGAGGCTCCCTGTTCGGACGCCTCGCGTTCGAGCAGCGAACCGAACAGCTGCGTCTTGACGTAGCGCGGCAGCAGTTCCTCGAGGATTTCCTCCTCACCGGGTTCGTAATCGACCACCGCGTCGCCGCCGGTCCCGGCATCGCTTTCGGGCGAGGGGACGGGGATCAGCTGGTCGACGGTCGGGTCCTGCGCCAGTGCCGAGCGGAAGACCGGGTAGATCAGGTGGGCAATGTCGAATTCGCCCTGCTCGAAGCGGCCGATCAGATCGTCGGCGATCGCTTCGGCTTCCTCGAACCCGGGGGTGCGGACCTCGGAGGTGTCGAAATGCTTTTCGATACGTTCGGCGAAATCGCGCTTGATGGGCGCGCGGCCCTTCTTGCCGACGAGATAGAAGCGCACTTCCTTGCCTTCGGCGATCAGCGCCCGGGCCTTGGCCTTGGCGGCCTTGACGATGTTGGCGTTGAGACCGCCGCACAGGCCCTTGTCGGTGTTGACCACCACCAGCAGGTGACGCTGGTCGGCGCCATTGCCGGCCAGCAGCTGAGGCGCGCTGTCGCCGCTGACCTTGCCGGCCAGCGATGCCATCACGCCCGAAAGCCGTTCGGCATAGGGGCGTGCGGCTTCGGCCGCAGCCTGCGCACGGCGCAGCTTGGCCGCTGCCACCATCTGCTTGGCCTTGGTGATCTTCTGGGTCGACTTGACCGAGTTGATACGGCCCTTGAGTTCCTTGAGGCTAGCCATTTCGGCTCCCTATCTTCGTGTCTCTGGGCTCAGGCGAACTGCTTGGCGAAGGTCTTGAGCGCGTCGACGACTTTGTTCTTGGTGTCGTCTTCGAACTTGCCGGTGGTGCGGATCTCTTCCAGCACGCCAGCGTGTTCCGTGCGCATGTAGCTGAGCATCTGCTCTTCGTACTCGGTCACACGGTCGACGGGGACGCTGTCGATATAGCCATTGGTGCCGGCGAAGATCGAGACGGTCTGCTCTTCGAACGGCATCGGCGAGAACTGCGGCTGCTTGAGCAGCTCCGTCAGGCGTGCACCGCGGTTGAGCAGACGCTGCGTCGCAGCATCGAGGTCCGAACCGAACTGCGCGAAGGCCGCCATTTCACGGTACTGCGCGAGGTCGAGCTTCATCGAACCCGAAACCTTCTTCATGGCCTTGGTCTGCGCGGCGCCGCCGACGCGGCTGACCGAGAGGCCGACGTTGATGGCCGGGCGGACACCCTGGTAGAAGAGGTCGGTTTCGAGGAAGATCTGGCCGTCGGTGATCGAGATCACGTTGGTCGGGATGTAGGCCGAAACGTCGCCCGCTTGCGTTTCGATGATCGGCAGCGCGGTCAGCGAACCGCCGCCCTCGGCCTTGCTCATCTTCGCCGCGCGCTCGAGCAGGCGGCTGTGNAGNTAGAACACGTCGCCCGGATAGGCTTCGCGGCCCGGAGGACGACGCAGCAGCAGCGACATCTGGCGATAGGCCACGGCCTGCTTGGAAAGGTCGTCGTAGCAGATCACGGCGTGCATGCCGTTATCGCGGAAATATTCGCCCATCGCGCAGCCGGTGTAGGGCGCGAGATACTGCAGCGGGGCAGGCTCCGAAGCGGTCGCGGCGATGACGATCGAATATTCCATCGCGCCGTTTTCTTCGAGCTGCTTGACGATCTGCGCCACGGTCGAACGCTTCTGGCCGACCGCGACATAGACGCAGTAGAGCTTCTTGTTCTCGTCGTCGCCGGCGTTCGCTTCCTTCTGGTTGATGAAGGTGTCGATCGCGACGGCAGACTTGCCGGTCTGACGGTCGCCGATGATCAGCTCGCGCTGGCCGCGGCCGACGGGGACGAGTGCGTCGACGGCCTTGAGGCCCGACTGGACGGGTTCGGAAACCGATTCGCGCGGGATGATGCCCGGTGCCTTCACTTCGACGCGGCGGCGTTCGGTCGATTCGATCGGGCCCTTGCCGTCGATCGGGTTGCCGAGCGCATCGACCACGCGGCCGAGCAGGCCCTTGCCGACGGGGACGTCGACGATGGTGTTGGTCCGCTTGACGCTGTCGCCTTCGCCGATTTCCTGGTCCGAGCCGAAGATCACCGCACCGACATTGTCGGCTTCGAGGTTCAGCGCCATGCCCTGAACGCCATTGGCGAATTCGATCATCTCGCCGGCCTGCACGTTGTCGAGGCCGTGGATGCGGGCGATACCGTCACCCACCGACAGCACGGTGCCGACTTCGCTGACTTCGGCTTCGGTCCCGAAATTGGCGATCTGGTCCTTGATGACCTTGGAGATTTCTGCGGCGCGGATATCCATGTTGTGTGTCCTTTAAGCCTTCATGGCTTGCGAAAGCGAATTGAGACGGGTGCGGATCGAGGCGTCGATGCGCTTCGAGCCGATGGTGACGACGAGGCCGCCGAGCAGATCGGGCTCGACCTTCGTGGAAAGTTTGACCGTACGCCCCTCGCGGGCGGTCAGCCTGGCCTTGAGATCGGCCAGCTGGGTATCGGTAAGTGCATGAGCGCTGGTGACTTCGGCCGTCACTTCGCCGCGCTGCGCGGCAGCGATCGAGCGGAAGGCGCGGATCACCTTCGGCAGTTCGGCAAGGCGGCGGTTCTGCGCCAGCACGCCGAGGAAATTCTGCGTCAGCTCGGTCACGCCGAGGATCGCGGAAACACCCCACAGGGCCTTCTGCGCATCGCTGCGGCCAACCTTGGGATTGGTGGTGACGGCGGCGAGCTCGCTCGATTCGGCGAGAGCGGTCTCGAGCTGGCCGAGATCCGATTCGACCGCAGTCACGGTTCCGTTTTCGCTGGCGAGATCGAACAGGGCCGAAGCGTAACGCCCTGCCAGGCTAGCCTGAATACCGGCGGAATTATCCACGCGCTTAAGATCCTCTCGGGTCCGGAAGAAAAGTCTGTGTGACCAAGCCGGTCATGGGCCGACGGGAGTCGCCCCGGAAGGTCGGCGCGCGCCTAGCAAAGCCCCCCGNCGATGGCAAGCCGCCTGCGGGTGGGGAATCTGGACTCCGGGCGGCGTTGGCGTAGAGTGGGTGGCATAAAACAACCGGTCACCGGGGAGAGAAACGTTGGAAATGGTGCCCTTGGCGCCCCGCTGCGGGGTGGAGATCAAAGATATGAAGCTGGCCGAGGCGCAGGGGCCGGTGCTCGATGCGATCCGGCAGGCGATCTACGAACACGGCGTCGCCTTGTTTCGCGGGCAGGACGATTTCACCCCCGAAGCGCATATCGCCTTTGCCCGGCGCTGGGGCGGGATCGACATCAACAATTATTTCCCGCTCACCGCCGAACATCCCGAAATCGCGGTGGTTCGCAAGCGCGCCGACCAGGTCACCAATATCGGCGGCGGGTGGCACACCGACCATTCCTACGACCAGGTGCCCGCGATGGGATCGATCCTCGTGGCGCGCACCCTGCCGCCAAGCGGCGGTGATACGCTGTGGGCGCATATGGGCGCGGCCTATGATGCGTTGCCGGACACGCTCAAGCAGGAGATCGAGGGGCTCGAAGCCTATCACACCGCCGACCATATCTATGAGGAAGGCGGGCTCTACGCCCAGACCGACATGGGCCGNGACCTGCGCGGNCAGTCGATCACCACCGGGGCCACGCATCCGGTGGTGATCCGCCACCCGCAGACCGGGCGCAAGCTGCTCTACGTCAACAGCGCCTTCACCATCAATATCGTCGGGCGAAGCCGTGAAGACAGCCTGCCGCTGCTCCAGCGGCTCTATGATGCGGCGACNGCGGCGGACAACACCTGCCGGGTGGCATGGGAACCGGGCTCGGTGGCGATCTGGGACAATCGCACGACCTGGCATCTGGCGATGAACGACTATCAGGGNCATGCCCGCGAAATGCACCGCATCACGCTGACCGGCGAACCGCTGGCGGCCTAGTTCCGGGCGTTACACTCGTACACCAGCCGCTCGTTGGCCTGCTGCGGCAACTGGCCCAGCACTTCGCCCTGCAACTCGCCCAGCCGTGCGGCGGCATTGTCGCTGCCGCATTCGGGCGCGGTGTATTTGCTGCGCGCTTCGCGGGCTTCGGTCATCGCGCTGCGCGGCAGCAGATAGCGTTCGGAGCGGAAGATGCGGCGGTCGGGGTCGAAGCTGTTGACCGAGACCGCGTCTTCCGAATTGGGCACGAACACCCGGCTCCAGCTGCCGCCGGCAAAACCGTATTGCGTGCGGGTGTTCACGCATCCGTCGGGCGTCCAGTCGAATTCGATATCCTCGACCTTGGCGCTGGTGATCCGGCTGCGTTCGGGGATCAGCCGGCACAGGAGCGCATAATCTTCGCCGCCAGCGGCGGGGCCGGGTTCGGCGGCGGCTTGCCCGTCCTGCATCGCGGCGGCGACGCGCCGGTCGATCTCGTCGAGCCCGGGACGGGTCAGATAGGCCGCCAGCGCCGCAAGCACGACCACGGCGGTCGCGCCCGCCGCGATCCGCATCCGGGTCTCGTCGCGCGGCTCTGCGCGCCACAGCGTCATCGCCCACTGGCCCAGCCCGAAGGCCACCAGCAGTAGGACGAACGACAGGAAGACGCGGTCCTCTCGCTCGACGATCACGCCCTGTTCGGCTTCGAGCAGCGCGCGCTCGCGCCGGGTGCGGCGCTCTTCGGCGCGTTCGGCCAGATCGGCGCGCGCAGCCATCTGTTCGCGCTCGAGCCGCTCGCGTTCGGCCTCGTCGAGATCGGCCATAGACCGGCAGGTGCTGGTGTTGATCCGCGGCTCGACATCGTTGGCGCGCAGGAAGGGCACCAGCTCGCGGTTCGATACGGCGAAGAAGAACTCGGCGTCGCCGCCGTCATTGTCCGCCCCGAAGCTGTTCACCCCGACCACCCGGCCGCACAGATCGAGCAGCGGGCCGCCCGAATTTCCGCGCGCGATGGGGGCGGTGTGCAGGATGGTGTCGAATTGGCGGCTGGGCCGCGCACCCGATATGAACCCACGGCTTTTGACCGGGGGCTGGCTGCGGAAGATATCGCTGATATCGAGCCCCTGCGCACGATCGACATTCATCGGATAGCCGACGCTGGTCACCTCGCCGCTGTCGGGCGGCATCCCGCCGGCCAGCGCCAGCGGGGGCAGGCGCAGGTCCCCGGTAATGCGGATGAGTGCCAGATCGTTGCGCGCCAGCACCGCGATGATCCGGCCATAGACCGCTTCGCCGCCGCCGGTCGGGACGATGCCGATCTGCATTCCCTCGTCACGCAGTGCATCGCGCACCACATGCGCATTGGTGACCACCGTATCGCCAGTGACCGCGAAGCCGGTGCCATGGCTGATCGGGAACAGTTCGCCGTCGCGCTCGCCCACGATCACCACCCGCACCACGCCGCGCGCGGCCGCGTCGATATCCGCGGGTTCGGCGTGGGCGGGCACGGACGCCAGCAGCGGCGCGAGCAGCGCAAGCAGCGCGGCGATAGGGGTGAAAAAGCGGGCCATTGCGGCGCCTTGTGACGATCATTCGCTTTGACCGCAAGGCGCGGGATGCCAGCGCAATTCGGTGCGGGCACAAGCGTTGCCCTTGCGCTATGAAGGGCACTGCGATGATCGACGACGATACAGCCTGGGCCGCCGTGGAGCGGCGCGACCGCACCTTCGACGGACGCTTCGTCACCGGCGTGCTGACGACCGGCATCTATTGCCGTCCGTCCTGTGCCGCGCGGCACCCGCGCCGCAGCAACGTGCGTTTCTTCGCCGATGGTACAGCGGCGCGCGCGGCGGGATTGCGCGCCTGCAGGAGGTGCCTGCCCGATGATGTCGGCCGCGACGAGGCGGCAATGCTCGCCGCGATCGACGAGATCCGCCAGGCCGGAGATGCGCCCTCGCTGGCCACGCTGGCGCAGCTGACCGGCTATTCGCCCGCACATTTCCAGCGGGTGTTCAAACGCGCCATCGGTCTTTCGCCTGCCGCCTATGCCCGCGCCTTGCGCGAGGAACGCGCGCGCGATGCGCTGTCGGTTGGCGACAGCGTGACCGGCGCGATCTACGAGGCGGGCTATGGCTCGGCCTCGCGCTTTTACGAGAATACGAAAGGACGGCTGGGGATGACGGCAAGCGCATGGGCGAATGGCGGGGCGGGAGTGACGATCCGCTGGGCGGTGGTCGACACCACGATGGGGCGGATGCTGGTGGCGGCGACCGACAAGGGTGTGTGCCGCCTGTCCTTTGCCGAAGACGACAGCGAATTGCGCCGCCGCTTCCCCAGGGCCGATCTGGTCGAAGGCGGCGCGGCGTTCGGCGAATTGCTCGCCGACGTCGTCGCCAGCGTCGAGGCGCCGGGCGACTTCGCGCATATCCCGCTCGACGTGAAGGGCACCGCTTTCCAGGAAGCGTGCTGGGAAGCCTTGCGCGCGATCCCGCCGGGCGAAACGCGCACCTATGCCGAAATTGCCGCGGCCGCGGGCAATCCCAAGGCGGTGCGCGCCGCGGGCAGCGCCAATGCGCGCAACAATGTCGCGGTGCTGATCCCCTGCCACCGCGTGGTGCGCAAGGGCGGCGATCTGGGCGGCTATGCCTATGGCCAGGACATCAAGCGCGAATTGCTCGAACGGGAGCGGAAATGATCCGCAGGATCGACGCATTCACCGCGCTGCCAGCCGTCCTTGTATTGCGATCCATTCGCATTAACTAGTGGCCATGAGCACCAGACCTCCCCCGCGGACGCTTACCGTCCTCTCGCGCCAGTCCCTTTCGCCCTCGATGATCCGGGTATCGCTCGGTGGTCCGGGTCTGGCGGGGTTTCCGCCCGATTTCGCAGGCGGCTACGTGAAGCTCATGCTGGCCCCGGCCACCGCGGGCAGCAAGCCCGTGATCCGCACCTATACCATCCGCCACCAGGCCGAGGATGCCATCGCGATCGATTTCGCGCTGCACGGCGGCGAGGCTGCCGGCCCTGCGACCCGCTGGGCGCTTTCGGCCACGCCCGGCGACACGATCGAGGTGGGCGGTCCGGGCCGGCCCAAACCGCTGCCGCAGGGGCGCGATTTCTATCTCGTGGCGGGCGACATGACTGCGCTGCCGGCGATTGGAGTCAATCTCGAAGCATTGCCGGCAGATGCGCGCGGGTTCGCCGCAATCGAGATCCAGAACGAACGCGACCGGCAGGATATCGCCGCACCCGAGGGTGTCGAGATCGCCTGGCTGGTCAATCCCGAGCCGGGGCAGCGGCCCGCGCTGCTGGTCGATGCGCTGCGCAATGCCGCGCGGCCCGAAGGCTCGCTCGCCGCATGGGCAGCGTGCGAATTTTCCGCCATGAAGCGGCTGCGCGAATATCTGCGCGGCGAACTCGCGCTCGCGCCCGCCGACCTCTACCTCTCCAGCTATTGGAAACACGGCATGATCGAGGACGAACACAAGCTCGCGAAACAGCAGGACGCCGCCGCGCAGCCTGCCTGAATCAAGACGGGGCGGACCCAAGGCCCGCCCCGCGTGATCCGAATTCGCAGCCCGATCAGAGGCCCGAGTTCATCCCGTCGACGCTCTTGCTGACGAGGATGTTGACCGCCACGCGGCGGTTCTGCGCCTTGCCCTGTTCGGTGGTGTTGTCCGCCGCCGGATCGGCCTCGGCCATGCCGGTGGGGGTCAGCATCCGGTAAGGTGCCCAGTCGCATTCCTGCTGGAGGAAGTTGACCACCCGCGAGGCGCGCTTTTCGCTCAGCTCCTGGTTGTATTCATAGTCGCCGGTCGAATCGGTGTAGCCGACCACCAGCAGCAGCGCGTTGTCGGTGTTCTTTGCCTGCGCCGCGGCCTGGCACAGCTCGTAGCGCGCCTGCTGCGACAGATTGTACTTGGCCGTGTCGAAATAGACGTTGGTCGTGCCCTTGATATTGTACTGGTCGATATTGGCGACGCGTCCGCGCAGCGCCTCGGTCGCGGCTTCATTGGCGGTGAAGCGCTGGTCGGTCCCGGTGTGGATCATCCGCGCGGTTTCGAGATGCTTGCTCTTGAGCGCGACCTTGGTGGCGATCAGCCCGCGATTGGCCCATTCGACCGTCTCGACTTCGACCGGCAGCCCATTGAGCAGGTCGGCGGCCGAGCGCTGGTCCTTGTCGAGACCCAGGAAACCACCGCTGCTGCGGATTTCGGTTGCGGGGCTGAGCGCAATTACGGTGCGCGTGCCATCGGCGCTGGTCACCTGCACCTTGTCGCCGTCGCGCGCCGAAATGACGCCTTCGAATTCGGGGCCTTCGGGCATGCCCGACAGGTCGCTGGGCGTCGTGCCGACAACGGTCATCGGTTCGCCGCCGCTATTCGCGCCGCCCTGGGGCTCAAGCTCCTGCGCCTGCGCACCGGCAGTGACGGGCAGGACGAGCGCGGCGAGCGCTGCGACTGTCTTCGAACTCTTGGACAAGGCAATCATATTCATACTCCTTCAATTCGAACCGACACGGGCCGTCGAGCGGGTGTGGAATGCCGCTTTCTCCCCAATTGCGCCTGTGCGGTCAATCAGCCCCCTTCATTCGGTAACGGCTTGGTCGAGCGGCGCGGGGCCGCAGGCGGGGGCTGGTGTTGCCCGCAGCCTGTCTCGCAAATGAACCGGGATGCGCAAACCTTTTGCCAAGCCGGTGGGCGGGGCAGGAAGTGCGATGAACCGACGCTTACCCGTTCCGCGCCCAGCCGGCGCGCGCCGGTTCGAGCCGGTCGAGGAAGGCCTCGGCGCTGTCGAGATAGTCGCGCTGGCGCTCCTCGCCCATGCGGTCCCAGGTCGCATAGATGCGCCCGATCCGGTGGTTCTGCTCCAGCCGCTCGCGGTGCCGGTCCATGAAATGCCAGTACAGCGGATTGAACGGGCAGGCGCCTTCGCCGGTCTTCTTGCTGGGCGAATAGGTGCAGCCCGCGCAGTAATTGCTCATCTTGTTGATATAATTGCCGCTGGCCGCATAGGGCTTGGACGCCAGCTTCCCGCCATCGGCATAAAGGATCATTGCCGCCACATTGGGCAATTCGACCCATTCATAGGCATCGGCATAGACCACGAGATACCAGTCCTGCACCTCGCGCGGGTTCACTCCAGCGAGCAATGCGAAATTGCCGAGTACCATCAGCCGCTGGATATGGTGCGCATGCGCATTGTCGCGGGTCGAGCGGATGCAGTCGGCGAGGCAGGCCATGTCGGTTTCGCCGGTCCAGTAAAACTCGGGCAGGCCGCGCTGCGCGTTGAGCGCATTGGCTTCCTGCAAGTGCGGCATCTGGTGCCAGTAGAAGCCGCGCACATATTCGCGCCAGCCGATGATCTGGCGGACGAACCCCTCGACGCTGTTGAGCGGCGCGCGCCCCGCGCGATAGGCTTCCTCCGCGCGGCGGCACAGCTCGAGCGGGTCGAGCAGGCCGAGATTGATGCTGGTCGAAAGCATCGAATGGAACAGGTCGTCCTCGCCCGCGACCATGGCGTCCTGATAGGGGCCGAAGCACTCGATGCGTTCGGCGAAGAAAGCATCGGCGGCCTCTTCGGCCTCGTCGCGAGTGACCGGCCAGCCGAATGTGTCGAGCGATCCGAAATGGTCGCCGAAGCGCGCCTCGACCAGCTGGATGACCTCCTGCGTCACGGCGTCGGGNGAGAATTTGGGGCGTTCCGGCGCGGCGAGCCCATCCTTGGGCGGCTTGCGGTTCTCGCTATCGTAATTCCACGCGCCGCCTTCGGGCTTGCCGTCCTCGGCCATGAGCAGCCCGGTCTTGCGCCGCATCTCGCGGTAGAAGAACTCCATCCGCAATTCCTTGCGGTCCTGCGCCCATTCGTCGAACTCGGCCTGGGTGCAGATGAAGCGGTCGTCGCGCAGGATTTCTATTTCGCAGGCGAACTTGTCCGCCCATTGCTCCATGTCCTGCCTGACGCGCCATTCGCCCGCCTCGACCACGCTGACCAGCCGCGGCTCGTGCCGTTCGATCGCGCGCGCGACNTCGCCGGTGAAGCTGCCCGCATTCTCCGGATCGCCAAGTTCGGTGTAGTCGACGCTCCAGCCCGCATCGCGCAATTCTTCGGCGAAATGGCGCATGGCGGAAAAGATCAACGCGATCTTCTGCTTGTGGTGGCGGACATAGGTCGCCTCGTCCCACACCTCCATCATCAGGATGACGGTATCGTCCTTGGTGCGCCCGCGCAGGCTGGCAAGGTCGCGGGTCAGCTGNTCGCCGAGGATGGGCACGAGGACGGGGCCGGGCATGGTTGTTCCAATGCCCGGCCCCCGCGATGGTGCCTTACAGCTTGGCGATTTCCTGCTTCGCCGCCTTCATGCCCTGTTCGATGGCCTCGGGACCGAAGCCCGCCTTCTCGACGCGGACGAAATGCAGATCGTCTACCCCNATAAAGCCGAAGAAGGTGGTCAGCAGGCTTTCCTGNTTCTCGGCCAGCTGGTCGGTCGAATATTCGCCGCCGCGCGCCGAGGCGACCACGACCTTGCGTCCGCCAGCGAGGCCCTCGGGGCCGTTTGCGCCATATTTGAATGTCACGCCGGGCACGCCGAGCCGGTCGAGCCATGCCTTGAGCTGGCTGGGAATGGTGAAATTGTACATCGGCGCGCCGACGATCACCACGTCGCTGGCGAGAAATTCGTCGAGCACCGCGCGCTGTTCGGGATAGGCTGCGGCAACCGCTTCCTCATGCGTTTCGGGCGGGGTGCGGATCGCGCTGGTGGTGATCGGGTCGATATGCGGCAACGGTTCGGCCACGAGATCGCGGGTGACGACCTTGGCCTCGGGATGCTTGGCAGTGAAATGGGCGAGCAGTTCGTCGGTCAGCTTGCGGCTGATCGACTGGTCGCCGGTGGTCGAGCTGTCGATACGAAGGATTTGCATAGGGGGAACTCCATAGTTACTGTTGATAACCTGGAGGCCATATGGAAACTGTACCCCACCCCGCGCAAGAAGGCACTTCGTTGTCCGATAGGGACACGGGTGTTCCCCTTGAGGTTCATAATGCGCCGCAATGCACTGCGGTGAACGACATCCTCGCGCGTGTCGGCGACAAATGGTCGGTTCGCGTCGTGATGGGGCTGGCCGACGGGTCGCGGCGGTTCAACGAATTGCGGCGCGATATTCCGGGTATTTCGCAGCGCATGCTGACGCGCACGCTGCGCGGGCTCGAACGCGACGGGCTGGTCAGTCGCACGGTCACCCCCAGCGTGCCGCCGCGGGTTGACTATGCGCTCACCGCGCTGGGGCGCTCGCTGTGCGATCCGGTGGCGCAGCTGGGCAATTGGGCGATTGCCAATATCGGCAAGGTCGAGGCTGCGCGTGCGGTCTATGACGGCGGGCAGGACTAGGCCGGAAGGTCGAGCTTTTCGCGCAGCATGTCGAGCGCGGCGCGCAGCGCGGCGATCCGTACGCCGTCGCGGCCGATCGGCCCGAAATGNTCTTCGCGGTGAGTCAGCGCGCCGGTTGTATCGGCGAGCGCAAAATGGACGAGGCCTTCCTCGTCATCTTCACCCCCGGGGCCAGCGAAACCGGTGATCGAAACCGCCAGCTGCGCATCCGATCGTTCAAGCGCGCCTGCGGCCATCGCTTCGGCGACCGCGCGGCTGACTGCGCCGCAATTCTCGACCATGTCACTTGCGAGACCCAGCAGATCGCATTTGGCCCCATCCGAATAGGACACCACGCCGCGGTCGAACACGTGGCTGTAACCCGGGACGTCGGTGAAAAGCGCAGCGAGCAAGCCGCCGGTGCAGCTTTCGGCGGTGGCCAGCTGCCAGCCGCGGTCCTTGGCGGCGGCAAGGATTCGCTCGGCCAACCGGCAGATGTCGTCGGGAAGGGCAGCTTCGAGTTCTTCGGCCATACGGCGGCAAACGTCCCACCGAAACCCCGGGTTCCCGAACTTGCGCGGCCCAAGCCTAGACGAAGCTGTAGGGATCGATGTCCACTGCCACACGCACGCCGGGAGGGTGGTCGAGCGCCCCCAGCCAACGGCGGATCACGTCCTGCAATTGCACGCTGCGTCGCGCGTTGATCAGGAATCGATAGCGGTAGCGGCCGCGTAGCAGCGCCATGGGTGCGGGCGCGGGGCCGAGGATCAGGCATTCGGCGACCTCGGGGCGGAAAGCGCCGATGCGGTTGGCGGCCTCCCGCGCTTCGGCATCGTCCTCGCTCGAAATGATGATCGCCGCCCAGCGGCCGAAGGGCGGCGCGCCCGCTTCGCGGCGCATCTCGGTCTCGGCCGAATAGAAGGCATCGCGATCACCCGCCGCGAGCGCCGCGATCACCGGCGCCTCGGGATGGCGCGTCTGGATGAGCACTTCACCGGGTTTCGAGCCGCGCCCCGCGCGCCCGGCGACCTGCGCGACCTGCTGGTAAGTGCGTTCGCCCGCGCGCAGATCGCCGCCCTCGAGGCCGAGATCGGCATCGACCACGCCGACCAGCGTCAGTTCGGGGAAATGGAACCCCTTGGTTACCAATTGCGTGCCGACGATCACGTCCACCTCGCGCGCTTCCACCGCAGCGATGAACTCGGCGGCTCTGCCAGGCGAGTTGAGCGTGTCCGAAGTGGCAACGAACACGCGCGCCTGCGGCAGGCGTTCGGCCACTTCGTCGGCGATCCGTTCGACACCGGGGCCGCAGGCGACGAGGCAATCGGGCTCTCCGCATTCGGTGCAGACCTGCGGGGCGGGTGCCTCGTGTCCGCAATGGTGGCAGGCGAGGCGATTGGTAAAGCGGTGCTCGACCAGCCACGCGCTGCAATTGGGACATTGGTAGCGGAAGCCGCAATTGCGGCACAGCGTCAGCGGGGCATATCCGCGACGGTTGAGAAACAGCAGCGATTGTTCGCCGCGCCCCAGACGTTCCTCGATCCCGTCGACCAGCCGCTGCGCCAGCCACATGCCCTGCGGCGGCTTTTCTTCGGTCAGGTCGATCGTATCGATGGCTGGGAGCTGTGCGCCGCCGAAACGGCTGGGGAGGTCGACCTTCTTATAGACCCCGCTCTCGGCCATTTGCAGGCTTTCGAGTGCGGGCGTCGCGCTGGCGAGCACCACGGGTACCTGTTCGAAATGGCCACGCATGACCGCCACGTCGCGCGCATTGTAGCGTACGCCTTCTTCCTGCTTGAAGCTGGTCTCATGCGCTTCGTCGACCACGATCAGACCGAGCTGGCGAAACGGCAGGAACAGCGCCGAGCGCGCGCCCACCACCACCTGCGCGCTGCCTTCGGACACTGTGCGATATGCCCGGCGCCGCTCGGTCGATTTGAGCGAGGAATGCCACAGCACCGGCGGCGCGCCGAACCGTTCCTCGAAGCGGTGGAGGAAATTCTCGGTCAGCGCGATTTCGGGCAGCAGGACGAGCACCTGCCGCCCCATCCGCAGCGCCTGCGCAACGGGTTCGAAATAGGTTTCGGTCTTGCCCGACCCGGTCACCCCGTCGAGCAGGAAGGGGGCAAATTCGGCCTTGCGCACCGCGCTGGAGAAGATGTCCGCCGCCTCGCGCTGCTGCGCGCTTAGCGCGATCTCGACGAAATCGGGCCGCGCGGGCGGATAGGGGCGGTCGCAATCGACCTCCACAGGTTCGAGTGCGCCGTGATTGACCAGCCCGCGCAGCACGCCTTCGGAAACCCCGGCGATCCCTGCCAGTTCGCGGATCGTCGCCTGCTCGCCTTCCAGCGCGCCCAATGCCGCCTCGCGCTGCGGCGTCATGCGCTCGGGCATCCCGCCGGTCAGGCGGTATTCGGTCATTGTTGCGGGACCCTTGAGCGCGCCGCCCGATGCCAGCGCCATCCGTGCCACGCTCGCCAGCGAGGCGACGTAATAGTCCGCGGTCCATTCGATCAGCCGCCTGAGCGCGGCGGAGAGCGGCGGCACGGGCAGCACGCCGCGCAGCGGGCGCAGCTTTTCGGCCGGAACCTCGGTTCCGGCAAGCCGTTCAGCTTCCCAGACAATTCCGATCACTGTGCGCGGGCCCAGCGGGCATTCGACCACGGAACCCGGTCCGACATCCATGCCCTCGGGCACCTTGTAGTCGAGCGGGCCGAGAGCGGCATTGAGGACGAGGCAGCGCACGCGGTTCATGGCTCGGCCATATGGGCGGGGGCAGGCGCGTGAAACAAGGGCAGGATGCAATGAGGACCAGCGATATGACCGATATTCTCGTCAAACCCACCGGACGGCGCGGCTTCCTTGGCGGGGCCATGGCCGGGGGCGGTCTGCTGCTGCTGCCCGCCTGTTCGACGATACCCGGTTTCGGGATGGTCGATGCGGTCCAGCGGATCCTGTTCCTATCGAGCGAGCGGGCGTTCGCGCGGATGCTCGAAGGCGGCGGCTTCTGGGACGAACAGGTCGCGCAGGTCGGCTTCGGCGAGCTGCTGGGCGCGCGCGGCGANGTGGTGTCGCGCATCCTCACCTCCGCATTGTTCAAGAGCCGGCTCGAAAACGCNTTCGGCGATATCGCCTATGAAGGCGCGCAGCGCGCGGCACCGCTGGTGACCGATGCGGTGCGCACCATCGGCATCCAGAACGCGATCGACCTCGTGCGCGGCGGCCCCACCGCGGCGACCNGNTTCCTGCGCGATTCGATGGGCCGNAGCCTGGTCGAGGCGATGGTGCCCGAACTGGGCGACGCGCTGCGCGTGGCGCAGGACCCGCTGGTNGCAGAGCTGGTGCAGGGCCTCGCCGGGGTCGATCTGGCGGGCGCGGTTACGCGCTTCGCAGGCACTATCGACACCACCATCTGGCGCGAGATCGGGNCCGAGGAAGCGGCGATCCGCCGCAACCCGCAGGCCACGCGCGATCCGCTGATCATCGGCGTGTTCGGCGCGGGCGCGCAGTACTAGCCGCAGGCCATATCGGGCGCTAAGGCTCTGCGGGAATCGCAATTCCCCCGGAGCCTTCGCGCATGAAATTCTTCGTCGACACCGCCGATATCGCCGACATCAGGGAAATGGCCGACACCGGCCTGCTCGACGGCGTCACCACCAATCCGTCGCTGATCGCCAAATCGGGCCGCGACTTCATGGAAGTGACGAAGGAAATCTGCGACATCGTGGATGGCCCGGTCAGCGCCGAAGTCGTCGCGCTCGATCACGACACGATGATGAAAGAGGCCGAAACGCTGCGCAAGATCGCGGACAATGTCTGCATCAAGGTGCCGCTGACGATCGACGGGCTCAAGACCTGCAAGAAGCTGACCGGCGATGGCACGATGGTCAATGTGACGCTGTGCTTCTCCGCCAACCAGGCGCTGCTGGCGGCCAAGGCGGGGGCGACCTTCGTTTCGCCCTTCGTCGGGCGGCATGACGACAACGGCTTCGACGGCATGGCGCTGATCCGCGATATCCGCCTGATCTACGACAACTATCCCAATTTCTCGACCGAGATCCTCGTCGCCTCGATCCGCAATCCGGTGCATGTGCTCGAAAGCGCGCGCATCGGTGCCGATGTCGCGACCATGCCCGCGGCAGTGATCAAGGGCCTGTTCAAGCATGTCCTGACCGAAAAGGGCATCGAAGGCTTCCTCAAGGACTGGGACAAGACGGGCCAGTCGATCCCCACCGCATAAGTGAGCGAACAGACTCCTCTCGACCGCTTCAAGCAGGCGCTGACCGGCGCCAGCCGCGCGCTTGCGCATGAAGCGGAGGTCGAGGTGGCGTGGAGTGCGGATGCGCCGACCCAGTCGGGCAAGAACTTCCGCGTCCCCCTGCCCGGCCGCAATCTTCCCCGCGAGCAGGCGGTCGAAGCGCGCGGCTTCGCCGACAGTTTCGCGCTGCGGCTACGGCATCACAGCGAAGCGCTGCATGGCAAGGGCGCGCCGCCCGAACCGATCGCGCGCGCCTGTTACGACGCGATCGAACAGGTCCGCTACGAAGCGATCGGCTCCACGCGCTATGCCGGCATTCGCGGCAATCTCGACGCGGCGGTCGAAATGCGCACCGCGTCCGATCCGATCGTACGCGCCGAGGCGGCGGGCGATGTCCCACTGCCCACCGCGCTGTCGCTGATGCTGCGCGAGGCGCTGACCGGCGAAGCGGTGCCCGAACGCGCCCGCGCGGCGGTTGATCTGGTGCGCGAGGATATCCTCGCCAAGATCGGCACCGACATGGACGGGCTGGCCGATGTGCTCGACGACCAGCGCGCCTTCCAGAACCTGACGCTCGACATCCTGCGCGATCTCGACCTGACGCTGCCCGAGACCCCCGAACCGACCGATGCCGAGGATGGCGAGGACGAGGAGGGCGAGAACCCCGAGGACCAGGACGAAACCGACGAGGAAGACGAGGGCGGGGCCGAACCCGATGCCGCCGATGCCCGTTCGGAAGTCACCGATGGCGAGGCCGAGGGCGACGCCGACCAGGACGTCGAGGGCGAACAGGAAATGTCCGATGGCGATCCGTCGGACGATGGCGAGGAGGGCATGCAGCCCGTCCGCCCCAATCGCCCGTGGACCGACTTTCCCGAAGGCTTCGACTACAAGGCCTATACCCAGAAATTCGACGAGGAGATCGAAGCCGCCGAGCTGTGCGACAATGAAGAGCTCGACCGGCTGCGCACCTATCTCGACAGCCAGNTGGCGGGCCTGCAGGGCGTGGTCACGCGGCTGGCCAACCGGCTGCAGCGCCGCCTCATGGCGCAACAGAGCCGCAGCTGGGATTTCGACCAAGAAGAAGGCATGCTCGATGCCGCGCGGCTGACCCGCGTGGTGGTCAGCCCCGGCCATGCGCTCAGCTACAAGATCGAACGCGATACCGAGTTCAAGGACACGGTCGTCACGCTGCTGATCGACAATTCGGGCAGCATGCGCGGGCGGCCGATCTCGATTGCCGCGATCAGCGCCGATATCCTCGCGCGCACGCTCGAACGCTGCGGCGTGAAGACCGAGATCCTCGGCTTCACCACCCGCGCGTGGAAGGGCGGGCAGAGCCGCGAGATGTGGCTCTCCGACGGGCGCCCCGCGAACCCCGGACGCCTCAACGATCTGCGCCACATCCTCTACAAAAAGGCCGACGAGCCGTGGCGCCGCGCGCGCCGCAATCTCGGCCTGATGATGCGCGAAGGCCTGCTCAAGGAAAACATCGACGGCGAGGCGCTGATGTGGGCGCACGACCGCCTGCTGCGCCGCCCCGAGGACCGCCGCATCCTGATGGTCATTTCCGACGGCGCGCCGGTCGACGACAGCTCGCTGTCGGTCAACCCGGCAGGCTTCCTCGAAAGCCATTTGCGCAAGGTGATCGACTGGATCGAGAACCAGTCACCCGTCCAGCTCGCCGCGATCGGCATCGGCCACGACGTCACGCGCTATTACAAGCGTTCGGTGACGATCATGGATGTCGAGCAGCTCGGTGGAACGATCATCGAGCAATTGGCCGATTTGTTCGAGATCGAGAAATAGGCCGCGCCTGTGCGCGCGGGGGCGACGGGCCGAGGGGCGGGGCCAGAAGCCGCAAATTGGGGCGCCTGCTTGCAGGCGAGGAGGAGAGACAAGCTACAATGAACGTTACCGAAGCCGTCCAAACGCGCCGTTCCGTCCGTGCTTTCACCGATCAGCCGGTCGAGCGCGAAACGCTCGCCCGCATCCTCGAGAAGGCGCAGCGCAGCCCCTCGGGCGGCAATACGCAGCCGTGGCACGGGATCGTCCTGACCGGCGAGCCGATGCAGNCGNTGTTCGACCGTATCGCGCAGGATTTGCNNAAGGGGCGCGCGGCGTTTGCGCCCGAATACAATGTCTATCCGCCCGAACTCGACGGCGCCTATGAACAGCGCCGCCGCGGGGTGGGCGAGGACATGTATGGCGCGCTCGAAATCTCCCGCGAGGAGAAGGGCAAGCGGCTAATGTGGTTTGCCAACAATTTCCGCGCCTTCGGGGCGCCGGTGCTGATGCTGGTCCACACGCCCAAGTACATGGGCCCGCCGCAATGGAGCGATATCGGCATGTGGCTGCAGACACTGGGCCTGCTCGCACGCGAGGAAGGGCTCGACACCTGCTTCCAGGAAGCCTGGGCGGTCTATGCGCCGCAGATCCGCGAAATGGTCGATATCCCCGAGGATCACACCTTCTTCTGCGGCGTCGCGATCGGCTACCGCGACGAGGAAGCCGCGGTGAACAATTTCGCCGTGAAGCGCGCCGGGATCGAGGAAAGCGTGCGCTGGGAAGGGTGGTAGTACCCTGACCAGTAGTCATTGCGAGCCGCAAGGCGAAGCAACCCATCACCCGACACTAGCGAAATACACCAGGTCGGAAGATGGATTGCCACGTCGCCTCCCGCTCCTCGCAATGACTGCTTGTTGACCGCCCCCCGCCTCCGCGCCATTGCGCTTCGCATGACCCAAACGCCGCTCAAGCTGTTCAACTCGCTCACCCGCGAGTTGGAGGAATTCACTCCCGTCCACCCCGGCGAAGCGCGCGTCTATTCCTGCGGGCCGACGGTCTACAACTACCCCCATATCGGCAATATGCGCGCCTATGTCTTCGCCGATGTGCTGGGACGCACGCTGAGCTGGAAGGGCTACGATCTCACCCACATCATCAANATCACCGATGTCGGCCATCTGACCGACGATGGCGATGCGGGCGAGGACAAGATGGAGNAGATGGCTGCCGCCAGGGCGCAGTCGATCTGGGACATCGCGAAGCACTATACCGAGGCCTTCTGGGCCGATGTGAAAGCGCTCAANATCCGCGAGCCGGCCAAGTGGTCGGTGGCGACCGATTANATCGANGAGATGATCGACTTCGCGAAGGGCATTGCCGACCGGCATTGCTACGAGCTCGACAGCGGGCTCTATTTCGATGTCTCGACCGTGGCCGATTACGGCCGCCTCGCACGAGCGGTGACGGAGGAAGGCGAGGGCCGGATCGACACCGTCGCGGGCAAGCGCAACGCCGCCGATTTCGCGATCTGGCGCAAGACCCCGGCNGGCGAGACGCGGCAGATGGANTGGGANNCGCCCGTGGGGCAAGGGCGCNCCCGGCTGGCATCTCGAATGCTCGGTCATGGGCGAGAAGCTGCTCGGCTTCCCCTTCGACATCCACACCGGCGGGATCGACCACCGCGAGATCCACCATCCCAACGAGATCGCGCAGAACCAGGCCTTCTGCGGCTGCGGCGGATTGTCGGAAGCGACCAATTCGGGCGCGAAGATCTGGATGCACAACAACTTCCTCGTCGAGCGCAGCGGCAAGATGAGCAAGTCGTCGGGCGAGTTCCTGCGGCTGCAATTGCTGATCGACAGGGGCTACCACCCGCTCGCCTACCGGATGATGTGCCTGCAGGCGCATTACCGCAGCGAGCTGGAGTTCTCGTGGGAGGGCCTCGGCGCCGCGCTGACGCGGTTGAAGCGGATCGTNATGGCGGTCGGACCACTGAAAGATGCCGCCTCGGGCACTCCCGACCATCCCAAATTCGCCCCGATACGCGAGAAATTCGCCGCCGCCATGGCCGACGATCTCAACACGCCGATTGCGCTGGTTGCGCTGGAGGAGGCGCTCGCGGTCAAGAAGGTCGATGCCNGAATCAAGCGCGCGGTCATCGCGGAAATGGACGCGGTGCTCGGGCTGGGCCTGTTCGACCTGTCCCGCGCCGACTTGCGGCTGCGGCCGGAGGGCGCGACCATCACCGAAGAGGAAATCGAGGCCGAACTGATCCGCCGCAAGCAGGCGCGCATGGCGAAGGATTTCGCCACTTCGGATGCGATCCGTGAAAGCCTTGGGGAAAAGGGTGTCGAGGTAATGGACGGCGACCCGCTGGGTTGGGATTGGAAGCTCTGACGATGGCCGACGCGCAGACCCTTCTCTGGCAACATCTCAAGGACGCGCCCCAGGGCCTTTCCTTCGTGCGCGATCACGATGCCGAAGGCTTCACCCTGCCGTTCTATTGCGCCGATGCGCATCTGGCGATCGAGGTCGATGATGATCCGTTCCGTCACAGGGANGACGGCGCGCGCGAACGCTGGCAGGAACGCCACCGCGTCGACATCATGCAGGTTCCGCCCAGCCATGTGCAGCGCAATGCCAGCGAAGTGGCCGAGGCGATCCTCGACATCGCCGCGCGGCGCAAGGAACGGTTTGCGAAATAATCCCTGAACGGCAATGGAGGTTTCGAGGGAGAAATCGATGACCAAAGCCGTCCTGTCCGCCATGATCCGCCCGCTGGTCGAACCGCGCCTGCCCGAATGGGTCGAGCCGCTGTGGTTTGCCAGCAAGGAACAGGCGCTCGAATTCGCACCGCAGGCAGAAATCGGCTGGTTTGACCTCAACGAGAAGGAGCCGATGGTCGAGATCGCCACCGCTGCCACGCAGCTCAAGTGGATGAACTCGATCTATGCCGGGCTCGATTTCATGCCGCTCGACCTGCTCGCCGAACGCGGCGTGGTGGTCACCAATGGCGTCGGCATCAATGCGATCACCATCGCCGAATATGTCGTCATGCTGATGCTCGCGCATGCCAAGGGCTACCGCGAAGTGGTGCGCGCGCAGGACCGCCACGAATGGCTGCTCGACAGCCCGGGCAAGCGCGAGCTGGCGGGCGAGCGCGTGCTGTTGCTGGGCATGGGCGCGATCGGATCGCTCATCAAGACGCGGCTCGAAGCCTTCGACATGAAGGTCGTGCCCGTGCGCCGCTCGGGCGCCGATGGCGCGCTCAAGCCCGGCGAATGGCGCGGACGACTGGGCGAATTCGACTGGGTGGTGCTGGCGGTCCCCTCGACCCCCGAAACGCGCAATATGATCGGNGCGGTGGAACTGGCCGCGATGCGGCCCAACGGCGTCCTGGTGAACATCGCGCGCGGGGATGTNGTCGACCAGCCGGCACTGGTCGAAGCGCTTCGGGANAACAAGATCGAGGGCGCGCTGCTCGACGTCACCGACCCCGAACCGCTGCCCGAGGATCATCCGNTGTGGGGCCTCGACAATGCGCAGGTCACCATGCACCTGTCGGGCCGCGCGCAGACCAAGATGTTCCAGCGCAGCGCGGACCGTTTCATCGAAAACCTCGCCCGCTGGCACCGCGGCGAAGCGGTGCAGCCGCAGCTCGATCTCGATCTGGGCTATTGACGGAACGCACCGCCCGCCCGGGCGGTTAAAGGGTCAGACCCACCCCCGGTCCCTCCCGCCCGCGGGAGGGTGGAGATGCCGATGCCCACGCTGAAGGATACCTACCCGCTCTATCTCAACAACAAGGCCGCGCAGCCGAACACCGATCTGGCGGTAACCGACAAGTTCACTGGCGAGGTGGCTTTTCGCACCGCGCTCGCCAGCCCCGAGATCATCGANGAGGCGATTGCGGGGGCGGTAAGGGCGGCCGAACCGATGGCGCGGCTTGCCAGCTATGAACGCCAGGCGGTGCTGCAGCACTGCGTCGACCGCTTTACCGAGCGNTTCGACGAGCTTGCCTACGCGCTGTGCGTCGAAGCGGGCAAGCCGATCAAGGACAGCGAGGGCGAGGTCACAAGGCTGATCGACACCTTCCGCATCGCNGCGGAAGAATCGGTGCGCATGTATGGCGAGGTCATGCCGCTGGATATCTCCGCGCGCGCCAAGGGCTACCAGTCGATCTGGAAACGCTATCCGATCGGGCCGTGCAGCTTTATCTCGCCGTTCAACTTCCCGCTCAACCTCGCCGCGCACAAGGTCGCGCCCGCGATCGCTGTGGGGTGCCCCTTCGTTATGAAACCCGCCAGCAAGACCCCGCTGGGCGCGATCATCATGGGCGAGGTGCTGGCCGAAACCGACCTGCCCGAAGGCGCCTTCTCGATCCTGCCCGCCAGCCGTGACGGGGCGGATTTGTTCACCGTGGACGAACGGCTCAAGCTGCTTAGCTTTACCGGCTCGCCCGGCGTGGGCTGGGATCTCAAGGCGCGCTGCGGCAAGAAGAAGGTCGTGCTCGAACTNGGCGGCAATGCCGCGGTGGTGGTCGATCACGATGCCGATCTCGACNATGCGCTCGAGCGGATTATCTTCGGCGCCTTCTACCAGAGCGGGCAGAGCTGCATCGGCGTCCAGCGGATCATCGTGCACGAAGACATCTACGACCGCTTCAAGGACATGCTGGTCGCCAAAACGAAGACGCTGGTCGCGGGCGATCCCAAGGACCGCGACACCTTCATCGGCCCGATGATTTCGGAGGGCGAGGCCAGCCGCCTCAAGGGCTGGATCGACGAGGCGGTGGCAGGCGGCGCGACGCTGCTGACGGGCGGCAGCTGCAAGGGCAACATGCTCGAGGCAACGCTGCTTGAGGGCGTGCACAAGGACGCCAAGGCGCTCAACGAGGAAGCCTTCGGCCCGCTCGCGATCCTGCAGAAGTTTGCGGACTTCGACGAGGCGCTGGCCGAAGTGAACCGCTCGACGTTCGGCTTGCAGGCGGGCATTTTCACGCGCGATTTGTTCAAGATGTTCGACGCCTGGGACCGGCTCGAGGTCGGCGGCGTGGTGATCAACGACGTCCCCAGCTACCGCGTCGACAACATGCCCTATGGCGGCGTGAAGGACAGCGGTTTGGGCCGCGAAGGCATCAAGTTCGCGATGGAGGACATGACCGAGATCCGGAACCTGGTGATCCGGCGCGGGTGATCAGGAGCGGGGCGGGGAAGGGCCGGTTCGTGCTTTGTCCGCCTGAAAGCAGACGGTCTGTAAACGACCCGATTGCGGACATTGGAGTTCGATAAGAAGGCAGTATATGTGGCTCGAATGACCTACATCAATCCGCGCAAACTGGTGGGCCTTACCGCTTTCTTCCTGCTTCTGCTCTTGGGGGCGGGCGTGAGCTATATCGAAGGAATCTCACAAGACGATTGGGACCCCCTTTGGCGATTGGCATACATCGCTTCCATATGCGTAGCCTTCGTCGTCGCGCTTTACGACAGAAAGAACGTTCCCGAGAAAACTTGGGACTTCAATCCAAAACGTGGAGTTCTTAATTTCGCTCTCGGCTGGGTCATTTTTCCTCTTATGATTGGAGCGGACGCGCTACTCGGAACGGACTTTTCGGTAGTCCGGATAGTGATGGGCACGTTTATGATGTCAATTTTAATTGGCGTGATTGGCACGTTCACTGAGAACGTAGGCATCTGAGCCGCAAAGTCCGCTTTCCACCCCAAATTCAGCCGTCGCCACAATACGTAACGCGTGACGAAAGCTGCCATGCTTACAGCGTCAGCTCTCTTCGAGAAGGAGCAATTCGCACCGGACCACCAGCCGTGGCTCGGGGGTCAGGCGGTGTTCGACTTCGACAACGCCCGCATCGGCCACCAGCTGGCCGGGGATGGCAAATTCGTGATCGGGCAGCACGGCGACGAATTCTTCGCCGGCCTCCACCGCCTCGTCGCCTGCGAACAGGATTGCGAGGCTGTGCCGCGTGCCCGCAAAGGTGATGCTGGCCCAAGCTTTCTCGGTATGCGTCAACACCTGACCGTGATGCGCGTGGAGGTCGGCCAGCGCGGCGCGCAGGCGATCGGCGGCGGTCCGGCGTGCGCGCGGCGCGCGGGGCGGGATTGTTTCATCCGACATGCGCGGTCTCTTGCGGGCGTGCCGCCTCGCGCGCGGCCTCGAACCCGGCCATGAAACCGCGGATGCGCTGTTCGGTGCGGTCGCGCGGTTCGCGGCCCATGCGCAAATCGAGCACGAAGCGCGGATCTTGCGCCGCAAGGCGGCCGAATTTGGTAGCCGCCATCTCGTGCTGGCGGAGGAATTTCTCGACGGATCGGATCAGCATCGCGGGCTCCCCAATAGGCTGGTCAGACATGGCGAATCGCTCGCCGTGTTCCTGATTCGTTCCAGTCGAAATCCTACTTGTCTAGGAAAAATCCTATGCTATAGGAATTTTCTCGCATGCTCCGTCCTGCGTGATGCGGGTGGGATGATGGCGGGCTTGAGGACACGGTCTTATGAGTGACGCAATGACGCCGGACCGCGCGAAGCTGGTCGAACTGGCCGAGGCCGGGCGCACCAGCCTTGCCTCGCTATCCGCCATGCTCGGCCGCAACCCCAGCTATCTGCAGCAATTCGTGCGCAAGGGTTCGCCGCGCAAGCTGGAAGAAGCGGACCGGCGGCGGCTGGCCGAGTTCTTCGGCGTTTCCGAGGTCGCGCTGGGGGCCGATCCCGACCATGTGCGCGCGTCTGCTCCGGACGAGTTCATCACCGTACCCCGCCTCCCGCTCGATGCCTCGGCGGGCCCCGGTGCGTTTTCGGCGGAGGAAATTTCCTTCGACAGCTTCCGCTTCAGCCGCCGCTGGCTGCGCGAAATGGGGCTGGAGGGCGCCGATCTCACCGCGATACGGGTGGAGGGCGACAGCATGGAACCCACGCTGCGCAGCGGCGACGAGATTTTCGTCGACCGCAACAAGCGTTCGGGCGAGGGCATCCACGTCGTGCGCATCGGCGATGCGCTGCACGTCAAACAGGTCCAGGCCAGCGCGCCGGGCCGCATCGCGCTGATCAGCGCCAATGACAGCTACGCCCCGATCGACCTCGCGCGCGACGAGGTCGAGGTGATCGGACGGGTTGTTTGGAAAGGGGGGCGGGTGTGACCCGCCGCCCGATCACGACGGGCGCTTGACGTAATCGTCCGAGCGCAGCGTCAGCATGTAGTCGGCAACCAGTTCGATATCCTCTTCGACCAGGTCGACATCCATCTGCATCGGGTAATTGTGCGCATCCGACAGGAAGGTCACCAGCGTCGCGCGCGTCAGGCCCGGGCTGTTGGCGATGTCGGCAAAGCCGGGGGCCTGCGGGTCGAGCGACACCGTATCGCTCGTCACGGCATGGCATTCCCCGCACACGCCGGTAACGAAGTCGGGCGCGGGCGCTGCGGCGCTGGCCACGGCGCCGCCCGGCGGGGCGGGGCGATCGGGATAGGTCTGGCATGCTGCCAGCACCGCGCAGCCCGCCGCGATGGTTGCGATATGCTTCATGAATCTGCTCCTCGACCGCGGTGTTAGCACTTTGCCGCAGATGCGGCTTGTTTTCGATCAAGAAGCCGACCATTTTTGCGGATATATGGAAACCGATACCCAAAAGCCCGCCACTCCGCCCATGAAAGCCGGTATTGTCCCGGTCACGCCGCTGCAGCAGAACTGCTCGCTGATCTGGTGCACCGCGACCAACAAGGGCGCGCTGGTCGATCCCGGCGGCGATCTCGACAAACTCAAGGCGGCGGTCGCCAAATCGGGCGTGGAACTGGAGAAGATCCTCATCACGCATGGCCATATGGACCATTGCGGCGAGGCGGGCGTGCTGGCGAAGGAATTGGGCCTGCCGATCGAGGGCCCGCACGAGGCGGACCGTTTCTGGATCAGCCGGCTCGAGGAAGACGGCGCGAGATACGGCATGCAGGCCGAGGTGTTCGAACCCGATCGCTGGCTGGTCGATGGCGACACGGTCACCGTGGGCGAACTGACGCTCGAGGTGATCCATTGCCCCGGCCATACGCCGGGCCATGTCGTGTTCTTCAACCGGCCGAGCAAGTTTGCCATCGTCGGCGACGTCTTGTTCCAGGGCAGCATCGGGCGCACCGATTTCCCGATGGGCAACCACCAGGACCTGATCGACGCGATCACGCAGAAACTGTGGCCGCTCGGCAATGACGTGACCTTTATTCCCGGTCACGGGCCGACCAGCACCTTCGGCCAGGAACGCCAGACCAACGCCTTCGTGAGCGATTACGCGTTGAGTTGATATTTGTGGGGTGCGCTATCGACCTCCGTCGATAGCTTGCGCAAGGTCGGGACGGATGTCCCGACCGTACGCCGCAAAATTTCCTTCTCTTACATCACGCCAAGCGTGATCAGCACCGCAACCACCGCGAGGCCGAGCAGCGTCAGCATCGTCACCAGCGTGCCGATCATGCGCGGCTTGGTCGCGCCTTCGCCGTCCATGCCGAAGCCGTGCGCCACGCGGCCAAGCATGTAGATCGCCGCCACCCAGGCCAGCCAGGGATCGCCCTTGCCGGTCAGTTCGATGGCCGCAATCAGCACCAGGACGAACGGTGTGTTCTCGACGAAATTGAGCTGCGCGCGCATCCGCCGCGTCAGCGGACCGCCCGCATCGTCGCCGTGGATGGTCTTGGTCGCGCCGCGCATCTGCCCGACTCGGATCGCAAGCCACAGGTTGATGATCGCCGCTGCAGCCGCCGCGGTCAGTGTAACCGGCAGGATAATGCCCATATTTCTCTCCCTCGCGTTCCCCGTGAACGCTACCCGCCTGCGTGCTAGGGCGAAGCCCGTCGCCGTGCAATCCCGCCGCGGCATGCGGAATCGGGTTGCATCGCCTGCAAATTTGGCTATTACGCGCGCCTTCACCGTCACGGTCGGGATTTTCGGGTTCACGCGCTCTTGCAGCGTGCCGGACCATCCCCTAGGGCGGCCACCGAAATTGATTGTAATTGTTTGAGGAACAGGTGCCGCCATGGCCGTCCCCAAGAGGAAAGTATCGCCCCACCGTCGCGGCAACCGCCGCTCGCATGATTCGCTCAAGGTCGAAGCTCATCACGAGTGCTCGAACTGCGGCGAACTCAAGCGGCCGCACAATCTGTGCCCGCACTGCGGATATTACAACGGCCGCGAAATCATCGCCGTCGGTCTGTAAGACCGTCAGCCAAGCCGGAGACAGCGCATGAGCCTGCCGCGTATCGCCGTCGATGCGATGGGCGGTGATGAAGGTGTGCGCGTCATGGTGGAAGGCGCCGCGCTTGCGCGTCGCCGCCACGACAAGTTCCAGTTCCTGCTGGTTGGCGACGAAACACGCATCAAGGCCGCACTCGACACGCATCCTGGCATGGCCGGGGCGTCCGAGATCCTGCATTGCACCGACGTGGTCGGCGGCGACGAGCTGCCGAGCCGCGCCTTGCGCCGCGCCAAGACCACCAGCATGGGCCTTGCGGTCAATGCGGTGAAGCAGGGCGATGCCGGCGCCGCGGTGTCGGGCGGCAACACCGGCGCGCTGATGGCGATGAGCAAGCTCGCGCTGCGCACCATGCCCGGGCTTGACCGGCCGGCGCTGGCCGCGCTGCTGCCGACGCTGACCGACGACGATGTCGTCATGCTCGACCTCGGCGCCAATCGCGAATGCGACGCGCGCAACCTCATTCAGTTCGCCATCATGGGCGCGGCCTATTCGCGCATCGTGACCGGCCGCGAACGCCCGCGCACCCGGCTGCTCAACATCGGGACCGAGGAAACCAAGGGCACCGAAGATATCCAGGCCGCCGCCGAGGCGCTGCGCGCCGCCACCGGACTGGCAATGGATTTCGAAGGCTATGTCGAAGCCGACAAGATCAACCGCGGCGAATGCGACGTGGTGGTCTGCGACGGGTTCTCGGGTAATATTGCACTGAAGGCGATCGAGGGCGCGGCGCGCTTCGTCACCGACCTGCTGCGCAATGCCTTCACCAGCTCGCTGCGCTCGAAGATCGGCTTCCTCGTCTCGCGTCCCGCGACCGACCTGCTGCGCCACCATCTCGACCCCAACAACCACAATGGCGCGGTCTTCCTCGGCCTCAACGGCGTGGTGGTGAAAAGCCACGGCAGCGCCAATGCCAAGGGCGTCGCCAATGCGGTGGAAGTCGCCGCGCGGCTGCTGGAGGACGACATCACCAACCGCATCAAACGCGATCTGGGCGAAATCGAAGCGGCGGGCGTTACCGCGAAATGATCCGTTCGGTGATCACCGGCACGGGTTCGGCATTGCCCGCCAAATGCGTCACCAATGCCGATCTCGCCGCCAGGGTGGACACCAGCGACGAATGGATCGTCGAGCGGACCGGCATCCGCCAGCGCTATATCGCGGACGATAGCGAGACGACCTCCACTCTCGCCACCGCGGCAGCGCGCAACGCGCTCGAAGCGGCGGGCGTCGATGCGCAGGAAATCGGCCTGATCGTCCTCGCTACCGCAACTCCCGACCATACCTTCCCCGCCACCGCCACGCAGGTGCAGGCGGCGCTGGGGTGCGGCGGCGGGGTCGCCTTCGACGTGCAGGCCGTGTGCTCGGGCTTTCTCTATGCGCTGGCCACTGCCGATTCGCTGCTGCGGACCGGGATGGCGACAAAGGCGCTGGTGATCGGTTCGGAAACCTTCAGCCGCATTCTCGACTGGGACGATCGCACCACCTGCGTATTGTTCGGCGATGGCGCGGGGGCGGTCGTGCTCGAGGCACAGGACGTCGCCGCGGACGGCCCCGGCATCCTCGCCAGCCGCCTGCATGCCGATGGGCAGCACAAGGACATGCTCTATGTCGACGGCGGGCCTTCGACCACGGGCACGGTCGGCAAATTGCGCATGAAGGGCCGCGAGGTGTTCCGCCACGCGGTCGTCAATCTCGCCAGCGTGCTCAAGGAAGTGCTCGAGGAATCGGGCACCAGCGCCGCCGATATCGACTGGGTGGTGCCGCACCAGGCCAATGCCCGCATCCTCGATGCCACCGCGCGCAAGCTCGACCTGCCGGCCGAAAAGGTCGTGGTGACAGTCGACCGGCACGCCAACACCTCGGCAGCCTCGGTCCCGCTCGCGCTCGATACCGCGATGCGCGATGGCCGGATCAAGCCCGGCGATCTGGTGATGTTCGAGGCGATGGGCGGCGGCTTCACCTGGGGCGCCTCGCTCGCGCGGATGTAAGGGCAGCCCCGTAGCCGCGGGAACCCGTTTGCCAGCGCGCTGCCAAACCTCTATATTGCTTGGTGAAGTTCGAGTTGGGGTCGCATTCCCGTTCAGGGTCGTTTCTGGGGGAAGGATAGAATGGATATGATGCGCTCCGTAGGCACGCTTACCCGGGCCGATCTGGCCGAGACGATCAACCGCAAGATGGGGCTGTCGCGCGCCGAGTCGCTCGACATGGTCGAAGCGATCCTCGGCAAGATGTGCGATGCGCTGGCCGACGGCGAGAACGTTAAGATTTCGGGCTTCGGCAGCTTCGTGCTGCGCGACAAGAAGGAACGCATCGGCCGCAACCCCAAGACCGGGGTCGAAGTGCCGATCACGCCCCGCCGGGTGATGACCTTCCGCGCCAGCCAGCTGCTCAAGGAGCGGATTGCAAACGGCTGAGGCCGGGACAAGGGTGCGCGATGGCNGAATTCGACGACGGCAAGGAAGAGGGCGCGCTGCGCACCATCGGCGAAGTTGCCCGCGCGACCGGGATCAAGGCGCATGTGCTGCGTTACTGGGAACAGCAGTTCCCCATGCTCAAGCCGCTCACCCGCAGCGGCGGCCGGCGGTACTACCGCCCCGAAGACGTGGCGCTGGTCGAACGCATCGACGCGCTGGTCAATCGCCAGGGCTATACGCTGAAAGGCGCCAAGGCCGCGCTCAAGGGCGCTCCCGATCCGCAGGCAGCCGCGCAGGCTGCCGATCCGCGCACCGCTCCGGTCGATGGCGACCTGGTCGCGCGCCTCAAGTCCATCCGCGCCGACCTGGCGGCTGCGCTGGCAGCCTGAACCCGGCTCAGTCGCTGGGGATCAGCGTCAGTTCGGTCTGGCGCCCGTCGAGGAAGCGCACCGTCTCGCCATCGAAGAACGCGTCTTCCTCCGAACGGAAATCGACCACCTGTCCGCCCCATTCGGGCACCGCGTTGTAGGACGTCAGTTCGATCGACCACGCGGTGTCGGGCTGGAGGATGTACTCGCCGCGCGGATCGCCGCCCTGATTGTCCCAGAACCCGATCGGCGTGCCCGCGCCGTGGCCGTGCAGCCCGATGGGGTGCGAATAGATCGAGGGATCGAGCCCCTCCGCAATCGCCCTGCGCCGCGCGCTGGCGAGGATTTCGTTGCCGCTCGATCCTGCCGCGAAGCTGCCGATCAGCGCGTCCTGCACGCGGTTGGTGGCTGCCAGCCCGGCGCGGAGGCCCGCGGGCGCCTCGCTCTCGCCCGGCTTGAGGACATAGGCGAGATGCTGCGTATCGGTGTTGAGCCGCAGGTAGGTGATGCCGAAATCGGTCCACAGCAGGTCGCCCGGGAGGATCACCGTATCGCCGCGGAGCATCCCTTCGGCGCCCTCGCGCTGGATGCCGACCGAGGGATGGAACCACGGCGCCAGGCCGTGCGCGGCGAGCGTGTCGCGATACCACCACTGGACATCGGCGGCCGTGGTTTCCCCCGGCGTGATGACCGCGCGCGAGAAAGCCTGCGCGATCAGCGCATGCGCGATTCGCACGACCCCGGGGTAAAGCGCGATCTCGGCGGGTGTGCGCGTTTCGAGCCAGCGGGTCGCCAGCTGCTCGCCCGACACGATCCGCTCGCGGTGCTCGGGCGCGAGCGCCTCCTTCATCATCCGGTACTGGCTCAGCGTCATGCCGTCGCCGAAGGCTGACAGATCGGACGTGTTGATCGCGATGTTCGCCGGATCGCGCTGCGCGATGATGTCCGCCACCGCCTGCCACTGGTCGGGCTGCTGCTCGGGATCCCAAGCTGCCTCGAACAGGTCGCCAAGCCCATAACGGCTGACGGTCAGCCGCTCGATTTCCTGCCCTTCGCCGGGATCGTGGAAGATCAGGATCGTCCGCCGCCGCGCATGCATGCTTTGCGCATCCAGCATCGTCGCAATGACCGGCTCCTCGAAATATTCGCGCGCCATCAGCACCCACATGGCGATGCCCTGTTCGCGCATGATTGCGGGAACGACCGTCTCCAGCCGCTGTGCCAGCACCGCGTCGATCACCTCGGCGCGCGCGCGCATGGAAAGGAGCGGCGGCATGGCGGGGGCCGCCTGTTCGGTTTCGCTCATGCCGATCTGCGTTGGCGCGGCGGACGCGGCGGCGAGCGCGGCGGGGCTGTGGGCGGCGCAGCCCAGCAGCAGGGCGGCAAGTGGCAGGCGCAGCGACATCATCGAATTCTCCCCCGTGGCAGCGCGGCTATTCGGCCGCGAGCAGTTCTTCGGCCGCGCCCAGATCGACGCTGACCAGCCGGCTGACGCCCTTTTCGATCATGGTCACACCAAACAGCCGGTGCATCCGGCTCATCGTCACCGCATTGTGCGTCACGATCAGATAGCGGGTCTGCGTCTCGCGCGTCATCGCGTCGAGCAGGTCGCAGAAGCGGTCGATATTGGCATCGTCCAGTGGCGCATCGACCTCGTCGAGCACGCAGATCGGCGCCGGATTGGTCAGGAACAGCGCGAAGATCAGCGCGGTCGCGGTCAGCGCCTGTTCGCCGCCCGACAGCAGCGTGAGCGATTGCAGCTTCTTGCCCGGCGGCTGCGCGAAGATCTCGAGGCCCGCTTCGAGCGGATCGTCGCTGTCGATCAGCGCGAGATGCGCTTCACCACCTTCGAACAGCCGCATGAACAAGCGCTTGAAGTGGTCGTTGACCTGTTCGAACGCGGCGCGCAGGCGTTCGCGCCCCTCGCGGTTGAGATTGCCGATCGACCCGCGCAGCCGGCTGACCGCCTCGCGCAGTTCCTCCTGCTCGGCGGCATTGCTGCCATGCTCGCTCTCGATCCGTTCGAGTTCTTCCGCGGCCACCAGATTGACCGGTCCGATCCGCTCGCGGCTGGCGGTGAGCCGGTCCATCTCCTCGCTCTCCGCCTCCGCTGCGGCAATCGCTTCCTCGTCGAATTCATAGCGCTGCGGCAGCAGCGGGGGCGGGCACTGGAAACGCTCTCCCGACACGCGCGCCATCTCGATCCGGCGGCTATCCTGGTTCTCGGCGCGCTCGGCCAGGCCGGCGCGGCTTTCGCGCGCCCTGGCCAGCGCTTCATTGGCTNCGGAAAAGTCCTTGTCGGCCTGCTGCGCCTGCGCGCTGGCGGCGCTGACCGCCTGTTCGGCTTCCGAAAGCGCGCGCGTCAANCGCTCGCGGACCTGGTCGCCCTGTTCGATCTCGCGCATCAGCCCCTCGGGCTTGGCCGCGGTCACCGCGCGTTCCTGCTCTATTTCCTCGGCGCGGATTTCCATNTCGGACAGCCGCCGCGCGGCATCGCCGCTGCGCGCCTGCCAATTGGCCATGTCGCTGCGCTGCGCTGCGGCGCGCTCGCGTGCGACCGCCAGCGCCTGGTCGTGGCTGGCGAGTTCGGCGGCACGCGCTTGCAACGTCGCCCGCGCCGCCTCGTTCTTTGCGCGC
>FUFK010064302.1_pt1 | contig 151149 bp, 157 predicted proteins | sample 1021851 | NCBI WGS metagenome assembly FUFK01 (sample SAMEA51879418, study PRJEB19060) | metagenome | reverse complement strand
GTTGTAGATTTACCATATCCAGAAAATAAAAGTTTTGCAAAAAAATGTTTTAAAAAATCGATATGTTTTGTTCAATTAATTTCTCCTACAACCTCATCTGATAGAATGAAAAAAATAGTTAAAGACTCTCACGAGATGATTTATTACATAAGTATGTTATCAACTACAGGAGGAAAGCTTAAAGTAAGGCCAGCATCAATCTTAAGAAACTACCAGAAAATTAAAAAAATTAGTAATTCTAAAAACTGTGTGATTGGTTTCGGCATTACAGAGAAAACTATAGGAAAATTAGGGAAAGCCGATGGATTAGTTGTGGGAAGTGCTATTTGCAGAGAGATTACTCGAAGCATAAAAAGAAGACAAAATCCTGTCACAAATGTAGGCAATATGGTAAAAAAATTAAAATCGAAAATAATATGAATTGGATAAAAAAAACACTTAAGATTGGCGAGAAGATAAAAAAGCTTCTTAAAACAAGACCGACAAAACAGGATATTGAAAATAGTGATTGGACATCATGTTGTAAAGGTCCGGTGCTAAAAAAAGATTTAGAAGATAATTTATGGACATGCCAATTGTGTGGAAAGCACCACAGAATAAATTGTAAGCAAAGATTTGATATATTTTTTGGAAAAAATAATTATCAAATTTTAAATACACCTATACCTATGGATGATCCATTAGATTGGAACGACTCTAAACCATACAAACAAAGACTAAAAGAGGCTAGAAAGAAAACAAATCAAGAAACTGCAGTACAAATTGCAAAAGGTAGAATAAATAATATTGAAGTAACAGTTGGAGCTATAAATTTTGACTTCATTGGAGGATCAGTTGGTGCTGCTGAAGGTGAAGCTATTATTTATGGTATTCAACATGCTATAGATAATAAAACACCCTTTATTTTTTTTCCATGTGGTGGTGGTCAAAGGATGTTTGAGTCTCCTATTGCATTATCGCAAATGACAAGAACTACACTTGCGATAAATGAATTAAAGAAAAACAAACTTCCATATATAGTATGTTTTACAGATCCAACTGCAGGAGGGATAACTGCATCATTTGCAATGCTTGGTGACATTTCTTTGTCTGAACCAGGAGCTTTAATAGCTTTTGCTGGAAAAAGAGTTATCCAAGCTACGGTGAAAGAAGATTTACCAGAAAATTTTCAAACTAGTGAATACTTGCTGAAATGCGGTTTTGTAGATTTAATTGTTGAAAGAAAGGATTTAAATCAAAAAATTGGACTCCTTTTATCCATATTATTGAAACAAAATTCTGATATAAGCCTAAAATCAGATGAGAGTTCAACAACTATTAAAGAAATTAGAGAAGCATCATAAAAAAAAAATTGATCTTAGTTTAGATCGAACTTTTAACTTACTTAACAAACTAGGTAATCCACAAAATAAACTTAAGAATGTAATAACAGTTGTTGGCACAAATGCAAAAGCTAGCATGTGTTATAGCCTTAAATCCATATTAAACCAGGCAGGATATAAGTGTAACTTATATACCTCACCACATTTACAGTCACTTTCTGAAAGATTTGTTTTTAATGATACTGAAATAGCTGAAGAGGACTTAATAAATTTATTAAATGATATTGAAAGATTTCTAGGAGCAGAAAATGCTAGTGTTTTTGAGATACTGACATGTGGATTTTTAAAATATGCAGAAAGCTTCAAAAATAATATCAATATTATTGAGGCTGGTTTATTTCATCAATTTGATAGTACAAACGTTTTCAAAGAAAATCTTTTTTCCATGATAGGCTATATTGGTCTTGACCATACCCAGTGGATTCAAAATAAAACTATTGATGGAATTATACATGAAAAAACTACAAAATTATTAAATTCAAACATTTTTGTAAATAAGCAAGAAACAACTGAAATAGCAAATAAGATTAAAAAAGCATTAGATAATAATTTGTCCAAAAAATATTTTTTTAAAGAGGATTTTAATATATCAAGAAATGAAAATAATTTTATACACTATCAAGATGACTTAGGGGAAATTTTACTACCTGAGCCAAGTATCCTTGGTGAACATCAGTTAGGAAATATTAGCACTTCTATAGCTGCAACAAGAAAAATTTTTCAAATTAAAGATGAATACATTAAACTTGGTGTTAAAAATATTAAACTAAAGGGCCGTCTTGAAGAGCTTAAAGAGGGTAAATTAAAAAAAGTAATAGGTAAAAATAAAATATTTTGTGACGGAGGTCATAACCTTGGCGCAAGTAGATCATTAGCTTCATGGATAAAACAACAAAATCAAGAAGTTCATGTTGTAGTTGGGATGATGAAAGATAAAGCCCATAAAGAATTTATTAATCATTTAGCTAATTTTGCAAAATCTATAACATTAATAGATATCCCTAACCAAGAAGGTTCAATTTCCAAAGAAGAATTTAAGAAAAAATTAGGTGATTTAGGAGATAAAATATTATTATCAAATGATATAAAAGATGTTTTAATTGAGTTATCTAAAAGAAAAAATTCTATCTGTTTAATTACTGGCTCTCTTTATTTAGTTGGAGAAATATATAATTTAAATTAAAGATTTTCTTTTAAAAAATCTCTCATTTGTTGCTCAGGAAGTCCGCCAACTTTTCTCGCTACCTCTACACCTTTTTTGTAGACTACAACGGTAGGCACTCCTCTTACGGCTGCTGCACTTGCAGAATTAATCGCTTTTTCATCGATATCAGCATAATAAAAATTTGCTTTTTCTTTAAATTCATCAGAAAGTTTTTCCATTATTGGCTTTAAAACTTTACAAGGCCCACACCATGAAGCAGAAAATTGTAAAATTGAAACCTCTTCATTTTTTACCTTACTGTCAAAATCTGAATCAACGAAATCTTTAAGCATTCAAACTATTTAATAATTATATTTTTAAAGTCAACTATGTATTTTCGTATTTTTTTTGGATAGACATAACAAAATCATTAAATTGATCTAAAAATTTTAGTTTATCCTCATCATTTTCCTCGGAATACTTATTTCTTAAATTATCAATTTCAAAATAACATTCTTTGACTGTCCACCATTTTTCTTTTTTTTCACTTAATATTCTTCTTGCAATTTCACTTTTTATTTTTTGGTACATGTCTTTTGGTAACACCTCTGGCGCCTCCTGATAAATTATTTTCTTTCCAAAACCTATAAGTCTTTCATCGTCAAATTTATCTAGTAATTTAAGTTTTTCCTTCCATGGTGCTGCATGCCACGATGGAAACAAAGCTGTATCTTTATTAGAGGTAAATTTTTTATATATACTTTCCTCTGCATAAATATCTTCTTGAGATTTTGACTGTTCTTTTTCTTCTGCTATTTCCCTTAAAGCTGTGAGAATTTTTTTTGAAAAATTTTCATTTTTTCTTATTAAATTTGCACGTTGTGTAATCAAACTTGGATCCATAGCATTATATGGTTCAGCTTTCATCCCATATTCTGCACCAAGTATAATTGGAGCTTTATTTGATCTAATTGTTCTTAAAAATTTTGGAGTTTTCTTCATTTCAGACTTGAGGTCATTAATTGACATATTTAGTAACGGCTCAACATCAACTCTTAAATCTACTGCTTGTCCCCACTGATATACTGGATGAATACAATGATTTGGATGCAAAGGTGCGCAAAGATATAATCTCGACTTACCATAAAAGTATTCATTTAGAGTTATAATACTCTCTTTTTTAAATAATGTTTCAGTATCAGACTTATTTGCAGTTTTTAAAAAATTATCCCAAGTTTTTGGTTGTCTTTTTTTAATTAAATTTAACACTTTGCATGTAAGTTGAGAATCAATGAGTGCGCTGTGGGCATCGCTTGAATCAAATCCATTCATTCGACTTAAAGACTCTAGTTTAAAAACTGGGTTATTTTTCTCATTAATTTCAGTTTCTAATACTTCTGGATCAACCGCATAAGCGCCTCTAGCAATATTAAGTCCATCATGTCTTTTATTAGGACTTGCATTAGTTATATATGGGTATCTTATTCCTTTAAAAAATTCTTTTCTTATCATCTCATCATCAAATCCTATATTTGACCATCCTAAAAAGATTGCAGGACTCCATTTTTTAAATATTTTTTCTATTTCACCAAGCATTTGGTAATGACTTAGGTTAACTTTAGTTAACTGATCAATGCTAGTTTTGTTTACTATAAGGGCCATTGCTTGAGGAATTTCACCTTCTGGTAATCGACATCTTAAATTAAATCGATCTTTTTCCTTAAAATTTTCATCCACCAATACGCCACCAATTTCAATAATGCTTCCAAAGTCTGTATTGGCGCTTGATGACTCGATATCCCAAATAGCTAAATTCATATTTTTTAAATTACATAGCTATGTTTGGATTTTGGCTTTGTGAGTTAAACCATCTGCATCTAAACGAGTAGCTATTAGTTAACTATATCGCTTTTAATATTTGAATGATCAAAGTCAAGTAATATTATTTATTTCATAAAATTTTTTGACTCTTCCTAAGAATAAATTTTGATACATTTCTAATTCAGCTCCTTCTATTTTAAATTCTTGAAATAAGTTATCCACAGTACATAAAAGTATTATTCCAGCTTTCATTTTAGTTCCATGAACAACGTCGTGCGCTAAAGTATATGCTCCAAGTTGTAAAAAATAATCTTGAATATAATCTGATTTTTTTGGTCGATTTGATTGTTTAAAATCAATCAAAACATCATGGCCTTGATACTTACAAATTAAATCAGCGGTGCCAGCATATTTTTCTGGATAATATAATGTTTCTTCCATTCCATAGATTTCATCTATTTTTCCCTTTATCCCCTTTTCAATAATTTCTTTAGCCATATTTTTGTATTGCTCATTACTATCAAAAAAACTTTCGTTTACTCTTCCTCGTAAATAATCCTCAATATAACTATGCATTGAAGAACCTCTGCTACTAGCCTCGGTTTTTATTCTATTTGCTTCTTTATAGCCTACCCTTTTCTTCCATAATTCGAGTGACGCTTTATCCTCCTCAGATTTAGTAGCACTTAAAATAGCGGTAACACTTGGAAGTTTTTGGTCTCCAAATAAATATTTTCTTAATCCATCTTCATTTGATCTTGAATATTTCGGATAAATATATTTATTATTCCATTTCATCCTTAATATTTTATCAGGATACTTTTCTTTTATCTACTTGTCCGTATGTTCTTACTGGTGATGGTGAGTCTGGATTTGGATCATCTTCATCCTCTTTATTTTTTATATTCTCTAATGATCTAGAAATTGATCTTGCGTCTTTTCCAAAACTATCAACAACAGACATGGCTTCCTCTAATTTTTTTCTTAATAAAAAAACATTATCAAAATGCTTTGAAAATCTCGTTGAAATAGTATTGAGATCATTAAAAATTTGTGTAGCATTTTTCTGGATTTTAAGACTTGTAAAGCCTAAATGAAAAGACTGGATTAGTGCACAGATAGTATTAGGTCCTGCGATAGTTACTTTATATTTCTTTCTTAATTCTTCAATTAATAATTCTTTTGTTTTAGGATCTCTATAACTTACAAGTTCGGCGTATAAACCTTCTGTGGGCACAAAAATGATTGCGAAATCACATGTTATGGGAGGATTAATATATTTTTGATTAACAGCTTTCGATTTGGTTCTAAATGCTGATGCAAGCTCATGTCTAGCAGATGCAAGAGCCTCTTTATCTTTGTTTTGGAAGGCTTCGTCAACTGCTTTATATTTTTCGATTGGCCAATGACTATCAATAGGACAAAGGACATCATTCTGGAGTTTCACTGCAAACTCTACTAAATCTCTTGTTTCATCAGGTTTCATTTTTGCGTTTGCTATATACTGAGATGCTGGAAGTAAGTCTTGCAGTAATGTTGCCAAGCTAAATTCACTCAATCCACCATACTGCTTTACCCCAGCAAGAATTCTGCTAAAATTATTTTGACTTGTTTGAATTTCTTGAACCTGTTTATTAAAAGAAGCTACTTTCTCATCAACACGAGACAAGGTTCCAGTCATGTCTTTGGAAACTTCTAAGCTCATTTTGCTAAAGGATTGGTTTATAGAGTCTTTTAATCCGTCAAAATCATTTTTAATCTTATCTAATTCATTTTCATCATTTTTTGGCTCTTTCTTAAACCTAATAAAAAAAATAACATTAAGAATTAAAACAGCCAAAACTAAAATTATTAATAAACTATCCATGATTCGTAGGATATACGTGTATGATATAAAATCAACTTATCTCGATAGCTTTTTTATGATTTTTTTCACATCTTTAAAATTTTGAAATTTTTTAGATGTAAAAAGACATGCTGAGGAATTTAAAATTACTTCAACAATTTTTAAATTATTTTGACGTAAAGTTTCACCTGTTGAACTAAGATCAACAATGAGATCAGATTTTCCAATAATATGTGAATTTTCAGTAGCACCAAGTGATGAAATAAGTTCATATTGCGTGATGCCTTTATCATTAAACCATTCTCTACTTAGGTTTTTAAATTTTGTTGCAACTCTCATAAGTCTTTTCTTTTTTTTATAAAATTCAAAAGATATTTCCTCTAAATCTGCAGAGTTTACACAATCAATCCAAGCTGTTGGAACTGCAACCACAAGATTTGATTTTCCCCATTCAAATTCTTTTACTAATGATACTTTAGATTGAATACTCGGTTCACTTTCACGCCATAAATCTTTTCCACTAATACCTATTGCACAAATACCTTTTCCCAGGGCTTCTATAATTTCAGTTGCATTCATGTACATCACTCGTACAGTTGGGAAACCTTTGATTGAACCAATTAATGATCTTTCTGATTTTGATATAATTTTCAGACCATTTTTTTTAAAAACTTTTTCTGCTTGATCTTTAAGTCGTCCTTTAGACAATGTAGCGATATTAATTATCTCATTTTTCATAACAANCTCATATCAATAGCTGCACCAACTGCGGTTGTATTCTTTTTGCTCCCAAGATTTTTTAACAATCCATCATAACGCCCACCTGAAATGAGTGAGAATTTTTTTCCTTTTTTATTGACTGTTATGTTAAAAACCATGCCAGAATAATACTCAAGTGAACGGTTTATATTTGAAGAAAAATTTATCTTAATTTTTCTATTGATGGTTTTAACGACTGGAAAATAATCATCGCTTATAAATAAATTTAATTTATTTTTTTTGAAAAATTTATTAAGTGTGCTAGGTGCGTTATCTATTGAACATGAGATTTTTAAATAATTTTTAATAATTTTTACACTTTTTTTATCTGCTATTGATCTAGGTTCTTTAAAGTTTTTTAAATCAAAACGTTCCAAAATATCTTTAAGTGCTCTACCAGAATATAAAGTGCTTGGTTTTTGTTTTCTAAATTTTTCGGCAATTTTTTTATCTTTTTCTACCTCAGCAAAATTTATATCTGTATCACTTGAAAGCTTCCTTAATAATTGATTAAAGTAAGCTTCTCGGCAAAAGTGTCGTTTGATTCTTTCTTTCCAACGTAAAGCTAGCGATAATCTATCTATTAATGCGTTAAATATTTCAATATTGCTTATATTTAATTCACCCTTTTTAAACTTTGATTTTTTGAAAATCTCAATTGATGTTTGAATAATTTCTTTATCATCTTTAATTTTATCATTTGAGGCAAATATCTCAAAACCAGTTTGGTTAATTATTGGTGCATTATAATTTTTATTTTGTTTGCGGTATGCTTCACCAGTGTAAAACCATTTGGTTTTAGTATTTATTTTATTCTGGATGAATTTGACAACGCTGCTAACAGATAAATCAGGAACCAAAGACCATTCTTTTTGATTTTGATCGTAAAAAGAAAAAAGGAATTGTCTGTAACTACCTCCTGATCTTTTTAAAACATATTTAGACTCAATAATATTATCAAGTTTTACATTCTTAAAACCTTTTGATCTAAGAATTTTAAACAAATTTTTTGATTTCATTAATTAAATCAGATTTTGGAATTGTTTGATTATTTTTACCTTTTTCTCCTNTAAGGTTTTTGATCGTAATTGTGTTATCTTTAAACTCATTTTCTCCACAAATGATTGCGACCGCTAATTCGCGCTTATTTGCTAGATCAAGTTGCTTACTAAGATTTTTTTTCGTACTAAGAAATACTTCAGCATTTATATTATTATCTCTCAATAAATCGACTATTTCATAGTAATTTTTCAGATATTTTTGCTCCATNACACAGACTAAAACAGGTTTTTGATCCTCTATTTTAATTTGATCCAATTGAATTAAAGCAAATAATAATCGATCAATACCAAAACTAATGCCTGTACCAGGAACATCTACCCCTTTAAATCTTGATATTAATTTTGCATATCCTCCCCCTGAGCAAATACTGCCTAGGTCGACACGTTTACCTTTATTNTTTGTAACTTNAAAATTTAGATTTGTTTCTAAAATAAAATCTGAATAGTATGCAAGGCCACGCACAATTGTAAAATTTGTTTTTACTTGATTTGAATTAGATCCGTAACTTATTACCTCAAATACTTCCTCGAGTTCTTTTATTCCTTCTTGTGATAATGGATTTTTTAAATTTTCTTTCAATTCTTTTAAATCTTTCATTTTTAAAAAATTTAATATTTTTGCCACTTGATCATTAGTTAAATCAGCTCCTTTAGTTACAGCACCACTTTGATCTTTTCTTTCTTTTTTAAGAAGATCTTCAACTCCTTTTAAACCAAATCCAGGCTTATCTAACTTATCGATTGCTCTAATTACTTTTAATTGTTTATCTTTTGAAATCTTTAAATCATCAATTAACCCTTGAACTATTTTTCTATTACTTACATTAATTGTAAACTGATCTTTATTAAGACCGATGTCTTTAAGAGTGGTAGATATTAAGTTACATAGTTCGGCATTTGCCTGTGCAAAATTAACATTTCCGATAATATCAAAATCCCCTTGTAAAAATTCCCTGTAGCGTCCGTTAGAAGGCTTCTCGTTTCTAAAGACATTTTGAATTGCATATCTTTTATAAATTGAAGGCAGTTCTTGATTATATTGTGCATAAAATCTTGCTAAGGGACTTGAGAGATCATATTTTAAACTGATTCTATTATCTCGATCGTCGTAGGTAAAAATGTCAGACATAGGATTATCCTCATCCTCTGCTAAAAACGATCCAATATTTCCTGTATACTCAAAGGATGGAGTTTCTAATGGTTCAGCTCCAAACCTTATAAAATTTTTTTCAATCACTTTTATAAGCTGTTTTTTAAGAACTAGCTTCTTGCCCCAACGATCTTCAAATCCAGATGGTAAGGATGGATTGAGTTTATTTTCTTTATTCATGTTTTGGTACCTTGGGTAGGTTACGCTCCTACGACTTCGGATCCACAAACCGACGTGATACTATTTCACCACCAAGGCGTCCTCTTTCTTTTTATACTAATTGTTATTAAATTTAAATTTTAAAATGATTAATAGCTGGCTTAGCAGCCATGTAGATTATGTCTGTGTGTTTCTTTAAAGGTGTTTATATTCTTAATCATTGCAATGCTATTTAACACTTAAATAGATTTATGCAAGAGTAAATTGTATAGGGTACTAGTCNTATGACTAGATACTCCTATACAAGTTTTATTTACTGAAAAATTAAGATTTTTTTTGAAGCTTAACAGCTGAAGGTCCCTTAGGGCCATCTTCTATTTCGAACTGCAGTTCATCACCTTCATTTAAAAAACGAAGTCCTGCATCTCTTACAGCGCTCGCATGAACGAACACGTCCTTCTCTTTGTCTTCTCTTTCTATAAATCCGTAGCCCTTTTTACCGTTGAACCACTTGACCTTCCCGTTTAATGTACTCATACTTATTTTACTCTTTCTTCTTATTGTTAACTTATAGCTAAATTAGCTGATGATTAACTATTAGATTTTAAAATTTATTGCAAGAGTATTATTTAAAGCAAAATAGATGGATTAAGGTGGGTCCCCCTGGAAACGAACCAGGTCCTAACGCTTTTCAGGCGTTCGTGCGCACCAGCTACACCAGAGACCCATGTATTAAAACCTAAAAATGATTCTTCCTTTTGTTAAATCGTATGGAGTCACCTCTACGGTAACGTTATCTCCTTGAAGAACTCTAATACGATTTTTTCTAAGTTTGCCAGCCGTATGTGCGGTTACCATATGTCCGTTTTCCAATTTTACCCTGAACATTGCATTTTTCAGTAACTCAATTACTTGACCATTAAATTGCAACAGATCCTGTTTTGACAAATTTAGTTTCTCCTCATTCTTGATTTTATACTTTTAGTGTGAGCATGTAACTTCTCAAACTCGGAAAGAGTTATAGCTGGATTTCCAATTTTTTCTACCCCTAATTTACTTAAAGTTACAATAGATATTTTTTTAACAAATTCGCTTAAACTAAGACCAGAACTAAATTTTGCTGAACCTGATGTTGGCAAAACGTGATTTGTACCTACAGTATAATCTGAAAGGCTCATTGGAGTATACTGACCGTTACAAATACTTCCAGCATTTATAATTTTATTTACATACTTTTTAAAATTTCTTACATTTATTTCTAAATGTTCAGGTGACACCTCGTTAATTACTTCGGTTATTTGCTTATCGGATTTTACTTTTATAATTAATCCATTCCTTTTAAGGGAATTGAAAGCAATTTTTTTTCTTGGAATAGTTTTTAAAATACTTTGAATTCTATTATTAACTTCTTTAATTAAGCTTTTATCTTTTGTAACTAATATGCATTGACTATCAGGATCATGCTCTGCTTGAGACACTAGAGAGGTAGCAACTTGATTTATATCAGTATATTTGTCCGCTAAAACACAAATTTCAGAGGCTCCACAGTACATTGACTCTGTGCCAACTAAATTTGTTGATAATTGTTTTTTTGCTTCAGCAACAAACTTATTTCCTGGTCCAACTATTTTATTAACCTTCTGTATGAAAGCCAAGCTTGCAATAGCTTGGGCACCACCCATTGAGTAAATTTCGTTAATACCAACTTTTTTTGCTGCATAAAGTACCGCTGGGTTTAACATTCCATTTATTTTAGGTGTAGCTAAAACTAGTCTTTTTACTTTTGCTATTTTAGCTGGAATAGTATTCATCAAGAGCGTTGATGGTAAATTACCTGGAACATAAAATCCAACGGAGCTAATTGGAACATTTTTATATTGTAATTTATTTCCATAACTATCCCTATAAAAAATATCTCCAATTATTTTTTTTTGTTTTAGATGAAAATTAAATATTCTTTTATATGCAAAATCTATTGCTTTTTTCACTTTTGGATCTAAATTTTTTATGGATTTTTTAATCTGATCTTTTGAAATATTTATTTGTGTATTATTACCAAATCTTAACTCGTATTTTTTTAAAGCCTTAACCTTATTTTTTTTTATATCTTTTAATATATTCTGAACTATGCCGATGTCTTTATTCTCAGCAAATCTTCTTCTCTCGAGAAAGGTTGATAATTTTTTAAGAGATAAACTATTTTTATAATTCAGTATTTTTATCATTTAAACTTTTTTGGTCCTCTAAAATAACTTCTATTATTTCTGCGGTTAAAGTTATAATTTTATTATTTAAAAACAATAGTGTTATTTCAAAAATATTATTTTTTTTGAATATATCAATCGATATAAGCTCCAATTCCTCATCTTGATTTTTTTGGTCTATATTTTTTGATTTTGAACCCTGAATATACTCAAATCTTATTATACTGTTTATTTTGATTTGAGATTTTTCTATTTCTTTTGCATGTCGATTAATCGATATTAAAAATATTTTATTTTTTTGTAAATATTTTATGTCACTTACTTTTACAATNCCTTCTGAGCAACATGCTGAAATTATTTGTAAATCCTCTGGAGTTTGGGCAATAATTTTTTTTAAATATGGCTTATTCATCAAGATATACGTTTGATATTAACACCAATCTTTGTAAGTTTTTTTTCAATTTTTTCGTAACCTCTATCTAAATGGTAAATTCTATTTATTGTAGATTTACCATTAGAAATCATTGCTGCCAAAACTAATGCAACTGAAGCTCTCAAATCACTGGACATAACTTCTGCACCAACAAATTTTGTATTACCCCGAATTATTGCTTTATTCTTTTTTACTTGTATATCGGCACCAAGCCTTTGAAGTTCTCCAACATGAAGAAATCTATTCTCAAAAATATTTTCAGTAATAGTACTTTTCCCATTTGCCCTGCACATTAGAACCATTAATTGTGATTGCATGTCAGTAGCTACACCAGGCCATTCTTTTGTAACAATATTTTTAATCGGTTTTATTTTTTCAGGTCCAGCTATTGATAATAATTTTTCATTTATTTTTATTTTTGCTCCGACTTTTTTAAGAAGGTTTAATTCTGTATTTATTAATTTTGGATCAAAACCTTTTATTTTTAAATTTCCTTTTGAAATTGTGGCTGCTACACAAAAAGTTCCACATTCGATTCTATCTCCCATAACCGAGTAACTTATTTTCTTCAAAGATTTTACACCTTTTATTTCTACTGTTCTTTTTCCAATCCATTTAATTTTTGCACCTGCTTGGTTTAAAAAGTTGGTTAAATCATTTTTTATCTCTGGTTCAATAGCACAATTTTTTAATATTGTTTTTCCATTAGCTAAGGTTGCAGCAAGGATTGCATTCTCAGTTGCTCCAACTGATATTTTGGGGAAAAAAATATTTGAGCCGGTTAATTTTGACTTTGCAAAAGCATTTACATATCCCTTTTCAATTTTATAATTCATTCCAAGTTTTTTAAGAGCGTTAAGATGATAGTTTATTGGTCTCGCCCCAATTAAACATCCACCTGGGAGGGATGTTTTTGCTTTTCCAAATTTTGTTATTAAAGGGCCTAATACTAAAATACCAGCTCTCATAGTTTTTACTAAAGAGTAAGATGCAAAAGTATTTATTTTTTTTGATTTCTTAATTACAACAGAATTTGAATTTTTATTTTGTTTAACGTTAAATCCAAGTGATTTTATTAACGACAGCATTGTATCTATATCTCTTACATTTGGTAAATTTTTAATTTCAACCATTTCATCAAATAATATAGATGCTGCTAAAATGGGGAGAGAAGCATTTTTGCTACCAGATATATTCACTGTTCCCTTGACTTTACAGGGACCTTTAATCAAAAACTTATCCATTATACTTTAGGTAAAGTTACTCCCTGCTGGTCCATATATTTTCCATTTCTATCTGAATAGGTAGTATTTGGTCTTTCGTCTCCTTTAAGAAATATAAATTGACAAGCTCCCTCATTTGCATAAATCTTTGCAGGAAGTGGTGTTGTATTTGAAAATTCTAAAGTCACATGTCCACACCATGATGGTTCTAATGGTGTTACATTCACAATTATTCCGCATCTTGCATAAGTAGATTTTCCAAGACATATTACCAATACATCTTCTGGAACTTTAAAATATTCGACTGTACTTGCTAGCACAAAAGAATTTGGCGGTATTATGCATTCTTTTCCTTTTTTACTAATGAAGCTTGTAGGTTTAAAGTTTTTTGGATCTACTATCTCAGTATTTACATTGGTAAAAATCTTAAATTCATCAGCTACTCTTGCGTCATACCCGTACGATGAAACTCCGTAAGAAATGCTGTTTCCTCTAATCTGTTTTTCTTCAAATGGAGAGATCATACCTTTATCTTTAGCCATTCTCGTAATCCATTTGTCTGAAAGGACTGGCATTTATTTATTCTTTTTCTTATTTTTTTTTTGGAAAATTTTTCTTTTTCTTAAATTTTTTTTTAATGCATTACTTAATTTAAGGTCCCTGCTTTTATTTGTCATTTTTTTTTTCAGGGTTTGTTAAGTCTTCAAGTGTAATGGGTTTTGCAATATCATGCATATTAGATTCACTTTTTGTTTGTTTAAAACCTTCCTTAGCAGCTCTTTTCGCTCTTCTCTCAGCAAGTTTTTTCTCCCTTTTGGCTTGCTTCTCCATCGCTTTAGCTCCTCGAGTAGATTTGTAATCGTAGTGAATTCCCATAACATATCCTTGAATATTTATAGACTATTTTTCACAAAAATTAAGGCAATAATTTGAAAAAACTAATTTTATACAGTAAATATATCGTTTCCTAAATGCCCCTTTAACTCAGGTAGTAGAGTATTTCCATGGTAAGGAAAAAGTCGTCCGTGCAAGTCGGGCAAGGGGCACCACTACCTTTTAAAAAAGTATTTTCTCAAAATAAATGTAATTCCAAATAAAAATATTATTGCAAATATGGGCAAATAAATTTCTTTAGACTGTAAAAGATCCAAAATTTTTGGAAGGTTGTCGCTCTCGTAAATTTTTTTTTCTATTGCAGATCCAAGTGAGCAAACTATGAAAGCTTGTATAATTACTCCTATTAAAGTTCCAAAAAAATAAAACTTTAATTTTATATCAAACAAAACTGGAATTAGGTTTTGTATTTGAGTTGGTATACCTCCTATAAATCTTAAAATAGCAACAGCAAAAAATTGATTTTCTTTTATTTTATTATTNAAATATTCAAAATTATTTTGGATTTTTTCTTTAATAAAATCTTTGAAAAAAAAGTTTGCAACTATAAAAGTAACACTTGCACCTAATGCAAATGTCAAAGAAAATATTGCAGTTCCTAAATATGGTCCAAAAATAAAACCACAAATTAATCCTAGTGGGAAACCAAATCCTTGAAGTACAGATATCCAAATTATTCCAAATATTACAAAACTTATAAATGTATAAATTAAATTGTTTTGTCTAAATTCTATTAAATACTCTGTATTTGATTTGATGAAACTATAGGATGTAAGCTCCTTTATACCGATTTTTGTTATTAGCAAATATAAAAATATTCCTAAGAATACAATATATGAGATGCCTAATATAATTTTTAATTTTTTCATTGTTTGCATATTATAAATTTTACATTATAAGTACTAAAAATTTTAATACTACTTAATTGAAATCTTATGAAAAGAACCTATCAACCAAGTAAATTAGTCAGAAAAAGAAGACATGGATTTAGATCAAAAATGAATTCTAAGGGTGGTAGAAAATTGTTAGCAAGACGAAGGGCTAAAGGTAGAAAAAAACTAACTGTTTGATGAAATCTAAGATAGTTAGTCTTTCTAAAAATACAGAATTTTTATCACTTTTGAGTGGAAAAAAAATTGTAAATAAATATTCAACAATATTTTATAAAAAACTTAAGAATAAAAATTATAAATTTTTAAATATAAGTTTTGTTGCTAAAAAAAAATTGGGAAATGCAGTAATAAGAAATAAAATTAAAAGAAGATTAAGAAATATATTTGACGGAATAGTCAAAAATAACGAGGTGAACTTTGAATATTCCTATTTATTTATAGCAAAAAAAAATGTTTTTGATGATGATTTTGAAAAAATTAAGGGTATTTTAACGTCTGATTTAAAAAAAATAAAAAAGTAAAATGAAGTTTATTATTATAAAAATAATTAAAATCTATAAGTTATTTATATCTCCATACATTGGTAATAATTGTAGATACCTTCCAACATGCTCGGATTATTTTATTGATTGTTTAAATGAGTTTGGACTTTTTAAAGGTTTTTTTCTGGGTTTAAAAAGAGTTTTATCATGCCATCCAATTAAATTTCTTGGGGGTGGTCAAGGGTTTGATCCAGTAAAAAGAAAGAAAGTTAAATAATTATGGACTCAAAAAATGTAATTGCAGCAATTTCATTGAGTGCAGCTGTAATAATTTTATATTCTCTTTTCTTTGCACCAAGTCCGCAGGAACTTAATAAAATAAATAAAGATAACGTTAAAAATGAATTAAGTTCTGAAACTCCTATGCTTGAGGAAAATAATAAGTTAACTGAAGTATCAAGGATAGATGCTTTAAATTTAAATAAAAGATTTAGTTTCAAAAATAAACAGATGACAGGATCAATATCATTAATAGGTGGAGTTATTGATGATTTAACTTTTGAAAACTACACGCAGACACTCAATGGAAACGATAAAATTGTATTATTAAATCCAAAACAAGTTAAAAACGGTTACTTTGTTGAGACAGGATGGGTAACAAATAATAAAAATATAGATATTCCTAATTCCAAAACAGAGTGGAGTATTAGTGGTAATAATAAACTTACACCAAATAATCCTGTTACATTGGTTTGGAAAAATAATCAAAATTTAGAATTTCAAAAAACTTTCAATATTGATGATAATTTTCTATTTAATGTTGACCAAAAAATCATTAATAAATCTGAAAAAATATTTAATTTCTATCCATATGGCCAGATCATAAGAAATGAAGCTCCAGATGTTACAAATTTTTATATCCTGCATGAGGGACTTATAGGTGTTTTTGATGAAGAACTTGTTGAAGAGGATTACGATGATATTGTAGATAAAAAATTTTCAAGAAATGCAGATCAAGGTTGGTTTGGAATTACTGATAAGTACTGGATCACAACACTTATACCAGATAACAACAAAGAATTTAGATCAGACTTTGATTTTAAAAATAAATTTAGAGCTAGCTACATAGAAACCGAGCCAATGGAAATTGATGCAAATAGTACTATTACAAGTAATACGAATATAATTATCGCAGCTAAAGAAGTAAATATAATTGATGGTTATGCTGAAAGTTTAAAAATAAATAAGTTTGATTTAGCAATTGACTGGGGTTGGTTTTATTTTTTTACAAAAAATTTCTTTTTCGCTATTGATTATTTTTTCAAGCTAACTGGTAATTTTGGTATTGCAATTGTATTAATAACAATTTGTATAAGAGTCGTTTTCTTTCCACTTGCAAATTACTCGTTTAGATCGATGGCAAAAATGAAAGTCCTTCAACCTGAGATGACCAGATTAAAAGAGCTTCACAAAGACGATAAGATGAAATTGCAACAGGCTATGATGGCTTTGTATAAAAAAGAGGGAGTTAATCCTGTTTCTGGTTGTTTACCTATTTTTATACAAATACCTTTCTTTTTTGCCATTTATAAAGTTTTATTTGTTACACTCGAAATGAGACATCAACCATTTTTTGGATGGATTAAAGATTTATCAGAGCGCGATCCAACTTCAATTTTTAATTTATTTGGATTAATACCCTGGGACCCACCCTCTTTTTTAATAATTGGGATTTGGCCATGTTTAATGGGACTAACGATGTATTTACAACAAAAACTTAATCCAACTCCTCCTGACCCTATACAACAAAAAATATTTATGTTCTTTCCTTTGTTTTTAACAATAATTTTAGCTCCTTTTCCTTCAGGATTAGTTATTTATTGGACAATAAATAACGTGCTAACTATGGCTCAGCAGCTAGTTATTATGAAACAAACAAAAGTTAAAACTAATTAAAATTGATGGATCTCCAAAAAATTTTACCTGAGGCAGGACCTCCAGCTGACCAAGTATCAAAATATATTGAGAAGTATAAAAATGATTTAATAGTCATTAAATATGGAGGAAATGTTTTTATAGATAGAGAAATATTTAATAACTTTATTGAGGATATAAGTATTCTCAGCAAACTAGGTATTTCAATAGTTATAATTCACGGTGGAGGACCAAGAATAAAAAGAGAGCTTGATAAATCAAATATTGAGTCAAAATTTATTAGAGGTTTAAGAGTAACTAGTGAAAAAATTATAAATATTGTTGAAAAAGTCTTGATCGAATTTAATAAAGATATTGTATCTTCATTAAGTGAAAAGGGAATCAAAGCGATATCTTTAAACACCCAAGAAAATAATGTAATTAATGTTGTGCCTGAGTCTGAAGAGCTAGGTTTTGTTGGGATACCTGATAAAATTAACGTTGATATAATTAAAGATAAAATTAATCAGAAATTAATTCCGGTTATTTCTCCTCTAGGGTTAGGAAAGAATAATCAATCATATAATATTAATGGAGATAATGCTGCTGGAGCTATCGCCAAATCTTTAAAATCTAGAAGACTACTATTGATGACTAATGTCGAAGGAGTATTAAACAAAAATAGCAAATTGATAAATGAAATTTCGTCTTTAGAGATTACAGACATGATAAAAGATGGAACTATTACTGAAGGAATGATTCCTAAAATCAATACCTGTCTAGATGCAATTAATAATGGTGTAACTGCTGTTGCAATTATTGATGGAAGAAAAAAACACTCTGTATTATTTGAAATTTTCTCCGACAAAGGTTCAGGAACATTAATTCGAAAATGAATTTAAAAGATAAAAAATACCTTTTGCTTGATCTTGATGGTGTTTGTTATGGAAAACATAATAACTATTCTTTAGAAAAAGTTTTTGGTCAGGTTTCAAAAAGAATGACAAAATTTATATCTGAAAGACTTAAAATAAATATGAATGATGCCAAAGAATTACAAACCAATTATTTTTACAAATATAATACCAGTTTAAATGGCCTAATGATACATCATGATATACCCCCTGAAGAATTTTTATCTTATGTTCACTCTATTGATTTAAGTTTTATGAAAGAAGATAAGATTATGAGAAATGAGTTAGTGCAATTAGATATGGAAAAATTTATTTTTACCAATGGTAGTGCAGAACATGCAAAAAATATATTAACCCATCTCGGAGTATATGATTTATTTGGAAGAGATAAAATTTTTGATATTCAGGATGCAGGGTATGTTCCAAAGCCTGAAGCAAAAACTTTCGATTTAATGGTAAAAAAATTTGGCATTAATCCAAATGAAACTATCTACATTGAAGATATTGCCAAGAATCTGAGTATTGGTCATGAAAGAGGATGTACAACTGTTTGGTTGATTAATGACGAGCATTTTGGAAAGATGGACTCTGATAAAGATTATATTTCCCACAAAATTGAAAATCTGTCTTTATTTCTTAAAGAAATAAGGTTATTAAAAAGTAAATAAATTGTTATGACATTAGAAAAAATTATAAATGACGCTTGGGAGAAAAAAGACCAAATAAACCAAAACTCAGATCAATCGATTAAAGATGCTATAAATCAAGTTATAAAGGATTTAGATAGCGGTAAAGCTAGAGTTGCTGAAAAAATTAATGGAGAATGGAAAACTCATCAACATCTTAAAAAAGCTATCATGCTAAGTTTTAGAATATACCCCATGGAAAACCTAAATGGCCCTTACAGTAGCTGGTATGACAAATCACATTTATTGAAAGGTAAAACAGCAGGATGGTCAAAAGAGGACCATGAAAAAGCTGGCTTTAGAATGGTTCCTAATTCTCCGGTTAGGAAAGGATCGTTTGTTGGTAAAAATGCTGTGTTAATGCCATGTTATGTAAATATTGGAGCATATATTGATGAGGGAACAATGATAGACACATTTGCAAGAGCGGGTAGCTGCTGTCAAATTGGAAAAAATTGTCATATCTCAGCTGGATCAGGAGTTGGTGGAGTTTTAGAACCAGCACAAGCTTTGCCTACAATAATCGAGGACAATGTTTTTCTTGGAGCTATGTCAGAAGTAGTTGAAGGAGTTATTGTTGGAGAGGGTTCAGTTTTAAGTATGGGTATGTATATTGGTCAATCAACCAAGATTGTAGATCGAAAAACAGGAAAAATTACTTATGGAAAAATACCACCTTACTCGGTAGTTGTTCCAGGTTCATTGCCTGATAAAAATAATCCATCTGCTCCATCTTTATATTGTGCTGTAATAATAAAACAGGTTGATGAGAAAACTAGATCGAAAACATCTATTAATGATCTATTAAGAGATTAAAAATGAAAATTTTAAATGAGTTACAATTAGCAAAAGAGCTAATTAAATTTCCTTCAATCACTCCGGTTGATGCAGGTGTAATGAAGTTTTTAGAAAAAAATTTGAAAAAACTTGGTTTCAAAACNAAAATAATAGAATTTAAAGAAAAAGGTTTTCAACCTGTTAAAAATTTATATGCAAAATTAGGTACTAAAGAACCAAATTTATGTTATGCAGGTCACTTGGATGTAGTGCCTCCAGGAAATATAAAAGATTGGACAATAAAACCGTTTAGCCCATCAGTAAAAAAAGGCTATTTGATTGGAAGAGGTGCAAACGATATGAAAGGCTCTATAGCAGCGTTTGTTTCTGCTGTAAGTACTTTTTTATCAAAAAATAATAAATTTAATGGATCAATTAGTTTGCTAATTACAGGCGACGAAGAAGGTGATGCAATCAATGGTACGAGAAAAGTAGTTGAATATTTAAAAAAAAAAAGAGAGAAAATTAATTTTTGTTTAGTTGGGGAACCAACAAATCCAAATGTATTAGGTGAGATGATAAAAATTGGTCGTAGAGGCAGTTTGACTGGTAAATTAACTATATTGGGTCTACAAGGTCACGTAGCGTATCCACATAGAGCAAATAACCCTTCAACAATAATTGTCAAAATTTTAAAGGAATTAAAAGAGATAAGATTTGATAAAGGTACAAAAAATTTTCAACCTACAAATCTAGAAGTGACTAAAATAAATATAAATAATACCGCTGACAATGTTATACCAGCAGAAGCTGAGGCAACATTTAATATAAGATTTAACAATAAGCATTCTTCTAAATCTTTAAAAAAAAGACTTAATACAATTTTCAAAAAAATAAGTAAAAAACATAAATCTAAATTTAAAATTGAGTATAGGGTTTCAGGTGAAGCTTTTTTGACTAAGCCTAACAAGACAACATTTATGGTTCAAAATGTAATAAAAAAAATTACTAAAATTAAGCCAAAATTGTCCACCACAGGTGGGACTTCGGACCTACGTTTTATAAAAGCTATATGTCCTGGTCTTGAATTTGGTTTGGTTGGTAAAACGATGCACAAAGTAGACGAGGCAGTATCTTTGAAAGATTTGAAAAAACTGACCAAGATTTATTTAAATATTTTACAAAATTATTTTAAGTGAAGACTGCAATCATTAGCTCTGACTCTTATGAAAAACATATCACAGGAGATGGTCACCCTGAACAACCAAAAAGGGTGATTGCAATTAAAGAAAAATTAAAGAAGAGAAAGGATCTAATATGGGAAAAACCAGACAAAGTGCCAGAAGAAATTTTATCAATGACTCATTCAAAAGACTACATTGAAAATTTAAAAAATTCCTTCCCGCAAAAAGGTCTTAAATTCTTAGATGGGGATACAGTTGTATCACCTGATAGCAAAGATGCTGTTTTTGATGCAGCAGGTTCAACAATTAGAGCAATAGATGGAATTGAAAATAATCAATTTAAAAATGCTTTTTGTTTAGCGAGACCACCCGGACATCATGCTGAAAAAAATAAAGCTATGGGATTTTGTTGTATTTCAAATGCGGGTGTCGCAACAAACTATTTAATAAATAAATACAAATACAAAAAAATTGCTTGTGTTGATTTTGATGTTCACTGGGGGAATGGAAATTATGATGTTATGCGAGGTAATAAAAATTCTTTATATATTTCTACTCACCAACATCCTTTTTACCCAGGAGGCGGGACAGATAAAGATAAGGGGGACTTTAACAACTCTTTAAATATCCCTTTGCCTGCTGGTACTAACTCTGAGGAATACTTTAATGCTTTTGATAGAGTTTTAGAAAGGTTGGTAAGATACAAACCCGACTTTCTTTTGTTTTCTGCAGGCTTTGACGCACATAAAGACGATCCCCTGGCACAGTTTGAGTTAAGCTCAAAAGATTTTTATGAAATAACGAAAAGAACATTAATTGCAACTAACAAATTTACTAATGGGAAAGTCGTTTCTATTTTAGAGGGAGGATATGACTTAAACGCACTTGCTGAAAGTGCTAACGAGCATGTTAACGCACTTTTAGAATTTTGTTGATTAAATAAATATTCTTAATAGATAAGACACATGAAGCTATATAAAGTTATAAAATCAAATATAGATAAAAAGGGATTAGTTGCAGCTAAAAATATTAAATCTGGAACTAGAATAATTCGCTATAAAGGAAAAATAATTTCAAATAAACAAGTTGAAGAAAATCCAAAATTTGACAACACTAAGGACATTTATTTGTTCGATTTAAATAAAAAATTTTCTTTAGATGGAGATTTTTCTTGGAACACAGCAAGACTTATTAATCATTCGTGTAGTCCAAATTGTGAAGTTGAGGGTACTGGATTTAAGATTTGGGTAACAGCAATTCGTGATATAAAAAAAAATGAGGAACTTACGTATGACTATGGATTTAGCTATGACTCTGATTATAAACAATTTCCTTGCAAATGTAGATCTAAAAATTGTTGTGGATATATAGTACGAGAAGAAAGTCGATGGAGAATAAACAAAAAATATAAGAAGAGCTTACGAATTAGTAGATAACCTTTTCCAGAAATAATCCATACGGTGGTGCTGGTGGAGCACACAATTTTCTTTTCTTTGAAACTAAAACAGCTTTAAATTTTTTTATATTCCACTTTTTTTCTCCTAAAACTTTCAAACATCCAACCATAGATCTTACTTGTTGTTGTAAAAAAGACTTAGATTTGAATTTTATCACGATCAAATTTTTACTTTTTTTTACTTTGACATAATTCATGGTTTTAATTGGACTTTTTGCTGAGCATGTAGAGGCTCTGAAAGTAGAGAAGTCTTTTTTTCCCTCTAATAACTTTGCTCCTTTTTTCATTGTTTGAATATCTATTTTATTTTTAATGTGCCATCCTCTATTCATGAAAATTGATGGATTACTCTCTCTATTAAATATTATGTATTTATAAATCCTAAATTTAGCCGAATATCTTGCGTGAAAATCATTTTTTTTTTTTATTATTGAAATAATTGAAATTAACTTTTTTTTTAAAAAGTAATTCAGAGAATTTAATAACTTTTTTTTATTATTAATAATTTTAGTAGTTTCAAAATGTGCTGATTGCTCTAATGCATGCACCCCAGCATCAGTTCGCCCAGCTCCTATCAATTTAACTTGTGTTTTAAGTAACCTAGATAGTATTATTTCAATAGTTTTTTGAACAGAATTTCCTTTTTTTTGTGTTTGCCATCCAATAAATTTTGTGCCCTCATACTCTATCAATATTTGGTATCTATACATTGCTTAAAAAAAGACCTTTTTTAATTTGAGAGCCTAATAAGAATTCTGCTGTTTTTTGAGGCTTTTTTCCCTCTCTCTGTATCATCATGACTTTAATAGACTTTTCTTTACAAGCAATCTCTAAACTATCTCCAATAATTTCACCAGGCTTTCCACTCAGATTATTTAATTCAGCTTTAAGAATTTTGTATCTAGCTCCTTGGAAGATAAAATGAGCACCATTTAATCCATTTATTTTTGCGATAACACTCTTTGCTGGTGTGTTCCAATCAATACTACTCTCTTTTTTATTAATTTTTTTTGCATAAGTAGCCTTGCTGTGGTCTTGATCTTTAAATTTAGCTTTATCATCTAATATGTCATCGATATCATCTAATATTTTTTCAACTGCTAAATCAGATAATTTTTCTGATAAATCATCTGAGCTATCCTTTTCATTGATATCAATTTCATAAGACTTACATACTGGACCTTCATCTAATTGAGAATTAATTTTCATAATACTTATTCCAGTTTTTTTTTCTAAATTCATTATGGCTCTTTGAATTGGAGCAGCTCCTCTATATTTAGGAAGTAAAGACGCATGAATATTTATAAATCCTTTTTTTGTTAAATTTAAAAAACTTTCAGGAATGATTTGACCATATGCTATCACTAGGCACATATCAGCATCTATATTTTTTAAATACTCATACTCTTCTTGATTATTCTTTAAAGTGACAGGTGTTCTAACTTCTAAACTCAAAGTTTCAGAAATTGAATGAACAGGAGATTTGGTTACTCTCATACCTCTATTAGATTTTTTTGGAGCTTGTGTATAAACAGTAGCTATGGGATATCCATTCTGATAAAGAGATTTTAATATTTTTACAGCAAAAACAGACGTACCCATAAAAATAATTTTTTTAAGCATTTCAAACAACTATTCTATCTGGATCTTGTTTAGTTTTTGAAAGTTTTTTAATTATTATATCTCTTTTAAGTTTCGATAAATAATCAATTATCAAACGACCATCCAAATGGTTTATTTCATGTTGAATACAAGTTGATAATAAATCATCACATTTAATTTCTTTTTTTTTTCCATCTATATCAATATATTCAATCCAGCAAAGTTTTGGTCTTTCAATTTCTATAAAAGTATCTGGCAAACTAAGACAGCCCTCTTCATAAACCGATTTTTCATCGCTTTGTTTTTTAATTACAGGATTTATAAAACATAAGGGGTCTTTTTTTTTCTCATCTTTGGATACATCTAAAACTATTATTCTTTTTGGTATACCTACTTGGATTGCTGCAAGACCAATTCCTTTATTGTGGTACATAGTTTCAAATAAATCCTTAATAAGTTTTTTTTCCTCCTTACCAACGTTTTCTAATGGTGCAGATATTTTTCTTAAAGTTTCACTAGGAACAGTAATTATTTTTTTTAAGGGCATAAATATATTGTATTATTAAATTTATGCTTTTAAAGGTATAGTTTTTAAAATCATATCGTTTCTAATTTTATCTATACCTAGTTTATTTAATGTAGATATTATAAAATAAAGGCTTTCTGTGCCTAAATCTTTTAAATTATCCTCGCCTATAATCTCAACCAATCTAAGTAATATCATTGCTATTTCACCATCGTTAATCATGACTTGAATATCCGTTGGTATATTTGCACTATCTAATTCGAAATACTCTTTATTTTTTTCTGAAATTTGAACACCGTCAGATATAAGAGCCTCAATTACAATTAAGTCTTTAGTAGAAAAGTAATATTTTTGATTTTTTTTTATTTTCTTTAACATTTTATTAAGTTCTTTTTCAGCTTTTTCAACTTCCATATTATTTTCAAAATATCTAACTAATTTCGATTGATGAATTATTTTATTATTTATTTTTATTTTTTTATTTTGGTTTTTTTTTTCAGCAAGATGGTAATTATAAAATTCCAAGTATTCTGATGGGATATTTTTTTCATCTATTTCCTCCAGCATTTCAACTAATTTTTTATCTAATGCATTACCAATTTCACTTTTATCAAAACTATTTTTTAAAATTTCTAAAATTTTGATTTTGTAAGCGTCATCTTTTGAGAGCAAATAACCCTGATATAACAATGCTCTTGACTGATTTTCAGGAAGTAGTTTGTAAGACTCTTCAATAGAAATGAGCTGATTAATATTAAATTTATACCTAGTGTATAAATTTAACAAATCACTTTCTGAGTAGTTGCCCTTATGAGTTTCTTTTTCAATTGAAATAACCTTTGCATCATCTTCAATTACAACTTCATCTACACTAATTAATAAATTATTATTTCTTAGATAATTCCAAATAAGCTGATTTGTAGTATCTTTTGGTATATACGAAAAATTTGGATTTGTTTTGTGAGATAAATGGAAATCTAAAATATTTTTTTCTGATATTGTAGCATCAATTTCGTTTGAATAACCCATTAAATATTCAAATTTTTTTTCAAAAAATTTATCTTTGAAACCATTTTCCTTTAAAAGATCAAATTGCATTTGAGCAATTTCATTTTGATCTTTATAAATAAAACAATAAACTTTGAATTTGGCCAAATATTTATCCTCATCAAAAGACTCTAAATTTGAAAGAATTTGGCAAGCATCATTTAAATTATTGTTTGATAAATTTTGTTCCAAATAATACTTAACTAAATCCTGGTCAATTTTTTCAGAATTTTTTAATAAGAATTCCTTTATAAGATTTAAATCATTTACTCTTATAAGCCAATTAGTCTTTAGTTTAAGAAATTCATCTATAGTTAAATTATTTTTTGGTGGAAGAGCATTGGTTAAAATTAATTTATTGTATAAATCTTTTGCATCATTTGACAAATTAAGTTTATTTAGTTTTTCAATAATATTTAATATTTTTTCTCCATCTGATAATTGCCACATGTTTAAAGTTAAATCATGTTCTGCAGGATCAAATAATCCTACAAGATAATTTTTTTCGTCTACATTTATTTTATTATCTAATTCGATTGATGTGGTTGATTGATTATTAAGTGTTTGTATAATTAATGAGTCACCTTCTAGTTCCTCTAAATTATTTTGCTCAATACTATTCTCATTATTTGAGTTATTATTGATACTCCATATATCTACTGGCTCATTTGAAAAGAGGTTTGTAAATAATAAGAAAGAAAATAAAATTTTAAATAATAAAATTTTATTTAATAACTTTAAGATTTTCATTAGGGATTATTTTTTCAATCTTTTTATTTGGAGAGGGAAAATTAATTTGATCTACTAAGAGTAGTATTATAAAAAATAAAAAAAATACTAAAGCAATTTTAATAATTAACTTTATTAAATAGTTAGACTTACCAATTGCTTGCTTTTTTTGAAAATACATATAACGTTTTTATAATAAATCAAATTAAGACAATATTATGTTTTTTCAATAGAGATATTTATTTATATGAAAAAAAACCTTGTTTTATTAGGCATGCCTGGATCTGGAAAAAGTAGTTTGGGTAAATTGTTGGCTAAAATTACTGGTCTAAAACTTTATGATATTGATAAATTAATTATTGAAGAAATTGGTTTAGAAATTGCAGAAATTTTCCAAACCAAAGGTGAAGAGTTTTTTAGAAAAATTGAGGAAAAAAAAACTTTAGAAATTCTAAAAAAATCAAACAATATTATTGCATTAGGAGGGGGAGCATTTCTAAATGAAAAAATCAGGTCAAAAATACTTAAAAATGATTATTCAGTATGGCTTAAATGGGATAAAGAAACTCTAACTTCTAGATTAACAAAGAGTAAAAAAAGACCTATTACTTATAGTTTAAAAAAGAATGATTTAATCAAATTGATCGAAAAAAGAGCTAAAATATATTCTTTGGCAAAATTTAAAATTAATTGTGATAAACTATCAAAACAAGAAATTACCAAAAAAATTTTAGAAAAATATGAAAAATAATAAAATTATAATCAGTACAGCAAATTCTAAATATGAGATTTTAATTGGATCAAATCTAATAAATAAACTTGATAAAATTTTAAAATCTAAATTACCCAAGTCTGAAAAATATTTGATTGTGTTTGATAGCAAAGTCCCATTTAAGATGATCAAAAAATTAAAACAAAAAATCAAAAAAAAAGTGATTTTGTATAAATTTTCCTCAAGTGAAAAAAATAAAGACCAGCATAATGTAAATAAATTACTAACTGTAATGCAAAAATATAACTTTAATAGAAATGATTCTTTAATTGCAGTTGGAGGCGGAGTTGTTGGTGATGTTTCTGGATTTGCTGCAAGTATTTTTAAAAGAGGACTAAAATTTATTAACATACCAACGACTTTATTAGCGCAAGTTGATAGTAGTATAGGTGGAAAAACTGGTATTAACACAAGTTTTGGTAAAAATTTAATAGGATCTTTTTATCAACCAAATCTAGTTATAGCTGACATTGACTTCTTAAAATCTCTTCCAAAAAGAGAAATCATTTGTGGATATGCAGAAATTTTTAAACACTCTATTATTTCTGACAAAAAGTTCTTTTATTTTTTACTTAAGAATTTTGATAAAATAATCAAACTTAAACAACCATTTATTAATAAAGCTATTTATAAAAGTTGTTTGATTAAAAAAAGAATAGTTGAAAAAGACGAAAAGGAAAAAAACTTAAGAAAGACTCTTAACCTTGGACATACTTTTGCACATTCTTACGAAGCTGCATACAAATACTCAAAAAAGCTAAATCATGGTGAGGCGGTTTTGCTTGGAATTAATAGTGCCTCCGAATTTAGTTTAAAGGAGAAATTTTTAAATCTTAGAGAGCATAATTTAATAATAAAGCATATTTACGCTATTAATAAATCACTCAATTTAAAAAATTATTTTAGTCGGAAAGATGTAAATAAACTTTTAGAGTTTATGAAGAATGATAAAAAAAATAATAGTAATAAAATAAACTTAATTTTAATTAAAAAAATCGGAAATGTAACATATAATAATTTTTTTGATTTAGATAAGATCTCTAAATTTATAAGGCTTCAATTTTATAATATGTGAATCTGGATTGAATGAATATAATTTTGAATTTCATTTGATAGAATATTATAAATTTTTTTATTTGAGTCTATTTTACTTAATAACTTTAGCTCATTTGATTTAATAGTCAATTTGATATGATACTTATTTTTGTTATGACTTTTATGATTAACATGTAAAAATGTTTTATCCTCAATTGATATTTCTTCACAAGAAATTTTTTGTTGAATTTTTTTTTTAATTTCTAAATTTAATGTTTTTATATCCATAAAAATTATATTATTATATAGCATGAAAACAATTTGTGATTGGAATAATTGCTTTGAAATAGGAGAGTACAAAGCGCCAATAGAGAAAGATAATAGCAAGAACTTTAGACTATTATGCTTAAAGCATGTTAAAGAATTTAATAAAAACTGGAATTATTTTTCGGGTATGAGCGATAGAGAGGTGATACAGTTTCTTAAAAGTGACGCAACATGGCATAAGCCAACACAAGGTTTTAGCTCATCGGATAATTTTTTTAAGGTATTATGGAATAATGCATTAAATGATGGATTTGATGATTTAAAATTTAAAAATCAATTTAATGCTAAAGGAAATTTGAAATTTACTAACAATGATATAAAAGCCTTTGCTGTCTTGGGTATTTCAGTTGGTTTAAAATGGGACAAAATACAGCAGAAGTTTAAAAAACTTGTTAAAAAATTTCACCCTGATATTAATTCTGGAGATAAAAATTATGAAGAAAAGCTTAAAGTAATTACTTTAGCATACACACAATTAAAAAATACTTATAGGAAAAACATTGATAAATAATTTAAACATCAAACCTGATATAAAATTATCTGTTAAACAAACTTTTGGGATTGACTCTGAGATTGAGGTCGAGGCTTTTTCAAAAAAAAACGATTATGTTCCTGAAATTGATAAAAACTATATATTTGACAGAGATACAACGCTAGCGATACTTTCGGGATTCTCGTTTAATAAAAGAGTCCTTGTTCAAGGTTATCATGGTACAGGTAAATCTACTCATATAGAACAGGTAGCTGCAAGATTAAATTGGCCCTGCATTCGTATAAATCTAGACAGTCACGTAAGTAGAATTGATTTAATTGGTAAAGATGCAATAACAATTAAAGATGGTAAACAAATAACAGAATTTAAAGAAGGAATTCTACCTTGGTCAATTCAAAATCCTGTTGCTTTAGTCTTTGACGAGTATGATGCCGGTAGACCTGACGTGATGTTTGTAATCCAAAGAGTTTTAGAGGCTGATGGAAGTTTTACACTTCTTGATAAAAATAAAGTAATAAAACAAAACAAATATTTTAGATTGTTCGCAACATCAAATACAGTTGGGCTAGGTGATACAACAGGTTTGTATCATGGTACTCAGCAGATAAACCAGGGACAGATGGACAGGTGGAATATTGTAACTTCTTTAAATTACTTAAGCCTAGAGAAAGAGATGGAAATAATTTTGGCCAAGAATAAAAATTTAAATAATGCGAAAGGAAAGGAAAAAGTTGCAAATATGATTAAAGTTGCAACTTTAACTAGGAAAGGTTTTATAGCTGGCGATATTTCTACAGTTATGAGTCCCAGGACCGTTTTACATTGGGTAGAGAATTCTGAAATTTTCAAGGATATTGGATATGGTTTTAGAGTGACTTTTTTAAATAAATGCGATGAGATTGAAAAGAATATAATCGCCGAATATTACCAGAGATGTTTTGGTGAAGAATTGCCAGAGTCTATGTTAAATATTCAAAGTTAAATGAGTAAAGAAGATAATTTTAAAGAAAAATTTAAATTAGCCCTTTTATCGACCGCTAACGCTATTGCGGACGATTATTCTCCTGATAATGACAAAAAAAATAAAAAAAAATCAAAAATAGATCTTTTTGAATTAGATAAATTAGAAAGTAGAAGTGATTTTGTTAAATATAGAGCCGAGATTGACTCAGGTGCTTTAAAAAGAAAATTTTCAAATACAGAAATATTTAGGAATAATTTTCCACAAAACTCATCATATAAACAGCTTTATGAATTATCTGAAAAAATAAGATGTGAAATATTAGGCTCAAATATACTTAAAGGTGTTGGTGCAAATCTGAAAGAAAACTACACAAATGAAATTTTAACAAAAAAAAAGGATCAGTTATTTTCTAAGGAAGATGTAAGTGTAATAGAGGCATTTGAGTTATATATGCTTAAGAATTTCTATAAAATAAATTTAAATAGCCTTAATGAAAAAATTTTAAGTTATTGGGAAAATGATTTTGATAAATCCTTAAAAAAACATATAAATTTTTTACTAGAAAATTTAGAAAATCAAGACATATATAATTCGAAAGTATCAGAGATATTACAAAATTTGGATATATTTGATGATACAAACGAAAGTAAAAACCAAGAAGATCAACAAAATGATAATAATGAGGCTGATGCAGATCAAAATAATACCGATACTGATAGCGATAATAATGAAGAAAATAAACAACGAGAAGAAAGCGAAGAAAGTTTTGACTCCGAATATGATTTTAGCGAGCACAAAATTGATGAACAGATTGTCGATACAGACTCGGAAAAGCAAAGTAGTGAGACTATTATTCAAAAAGGTGGAGGGGAATTTAGCGATAAGGATTATAAGGTTTTCACAAAAGAATTTGATGAAATTTCAAAAGCTGAAAATTTAGAAAGCTTAGAGGAAATAACAAAATTAAGAAAAAACTTAGATCAGCAATTAATTACTTTTCAAGATTTGATAACAAAGCTAGCAAATAAACTTCAAAGACAGTTATTAGCAAGTCAAAAAAGAGCTTGGGAATTTGATTTGGAAGAAGGATTATTGGATACTTCAAAATTAACAAGGGTTATTATGGATCCTTATAGTTCTTTATCATTTAAAAAAGAAAAGGACTATGAATTTAAAGATACAGTCGTTACTTTATTAATTGATAACTCTGGATCTATGCGAGGACGTCCAATAACAATCGCTGCAATTTGTGCTGATATTTTGTCGAGAACACTCGAGAGATGTGCGGTTAAAGTAGAAATTTTAGGCTTCACAACAAAAAATTGGAAAGGCGGTCAGTCGAGAGAAGATTGGAATAAGAGAAATAAACCAAAAAATCCTGGACGTCTTAATGATCTACGTCACATAATTTATAAAAGTGCAGATACTCAATGGAGAATATCTAAAAATAATTTAGGACTTATGCTAAAGGAAGGATTATTAAAAGAAAATATTGATGGTGAGGCAATTAATTGGGCTTTTAGCAGACTACAAAAGCGAAAGGAAGAAAGAAAAATCTTGATGGTTATTTCAGATGGTGCGCCAGTTGATGACAGCACTTTAAGTGTTAATTTTGGTGATTATTTAGAAAAACATTTAAAAAAAACTGTAAAATTTATTGAAAATAAAAGTAATGTAGAAATTTTAGCTATTGGGATAGGTCACGATGTCTCCAGATACTATTCCAAAGCTATTAAAATTACTGATGTTCAAGAACTTGGAGATGTTATGATAAATCAATTAAGTGATTTATTTAGCGAAAGAAAAAAACTCAATTAAGATTTAAAGATCTAAGATTTTTATTTTTCCACAAAATTGTGACCTCAGCTCCCGATCTTGTTTTTGAATTTTTACAAGTTACAGTAGCAAAATTTTTTTCTAGTAATGTTTTACCAATAAAAATCCCTAAACCTAATCCAGTTTTATTGCTCGACTTGGAGTCTTTTAAATAAGGCTCACCTAATTTATAGATTATATCTTTAGAAAAACCTTTGCCATCATCTTCTATTTTAATAATTGTTTCGTCATTATCACTTTTAAGATTTATAAATATTTTTTTTTTTGAAAATTTATTTGCATTTCCNATAAAATTTCTGAGCCCATAAACAATCTCAATTATTTTAGGCATTATAATTGGATTATTATTCTGATCAGTAATTAAAATAAATTCCTTTTTGCTAATTTCTTGAAAGGACCTTATAATTTGTATCAAATAATCTTTTAAAGAAATATTTTGATCTAAGAACTCATCATCTGTAACGGGATTCATGCTAAGTTTTTGTAATATTTTTATACATCTATCAACTTGACTAGATAGTAAACTTATATCTTTGTTATTTTTAAACTCTTTTTCTAAGTCTGCCAATACGATTTTAATTGTTGAGAGTGGAGTACCTAGTGAGTGGGCTGCTGCTGCTGCTTGCCCTCCAAGAGACACTAGCTCGTGTTCTTTTGCCATTATAGCTTCCATTTTATTTAATGCATTCTCTCTAATCTTTCTTTCAGCCCCAAAAGATATTGAAAAAAAACTTAAAAAAACAAGTGCAATTATTAATGATATTGGAATAGCATAATAATAGTAATCACTAATATGAAAATGTTCATTCAATGGCGCTGGTAAGCCTTTATTAAAAAAAGTTAGAAATATTACAGATAAAATTGTTATTAAAACTAGGAAAATACTAGATTTTTTTCCTAAGTAGATAGATGAAAATATGCTTGGAATTATAATAAAAATACAAAAAGGATTTACTATTCCACCGGTTAAATAAAGTAAAAAACTTAGTTGGAAAATATCCAAACATAAAAAAATAAAAGAGGATCTGTCAGAAACTTGATTTTTTTTGTAATAATAAATTAAAACTAGGTTACTTATTGCCCCAAGATAAATTATAAAATTTGATAGTATGTGATTAAATTCAAAACCAAGTCCATATTTAACAAAATTTATTGTTATTAGCTGTCCAATTATAGCTATCCATCTAAGTCTAATATATTGTATTCTGTTTAGAGAATAAATTTTTGAAGTTTCAAAAAACCTCATAAATTATATGTCAAGATTTAAAACATCTATAGCATTTGATATAATGAAGTCTTTTCTTAATGCTACGTCATTTCCCATTAAAGTGTGAATTATCTCATGATCTTTTTTTGCATCTTTTGAATATTCTACTTTTAATAAATTTCTTGTCTCTGGATTTAGAGTTGTATTCCAAAGCTCATCAGGGTTCATTTCACCTAATCCTTTAAATCTCTGAATATTTAATTTAGACTTTTCAATTGAGAAATTCTTATCGAATTCTTTTGATCCTTTTTTGTATTTACTCAATTCCTTTGAGTTTTTTAAAATATATTTCTCGAGTTCCTTCTCATCTTTTATATAAATACCTTTCATGCCTTTGTTGATTTTGAATAAAGGCGGTTGTGCTAGGTAAATATGACCATTTTCAATCAATTTATTAAATGGGCTGTTATTAAAGAAAGTTAGTAATAATGCTCTGATATGTGATCCATCAACATCAGCATCTGTCATAATTATTATTTTTCCGTATCTTAAATTTTTAAGATCCAAGTCATCATTTTTTGGATCCAATCCTAAAGCATTTATTAAAGTTATAATCTCATTTGAGGAAATCATTTTAGATAGTGCCTTAGTCTTATGTTCATTAATATTTCCATTTTTCTTTTTCCCATTAGTATCAACATAGGTGTTCAAAATTTTTCCTCTGAGAGGCAAAACAGCCTGAAACTCTCTATCTCTCCCTTGTTTTGCAGAGCCGCCCGCAGAATCACCCTCAACAATAAATAATTCTGTTCCTTCTTGTTTTGAATTTTGACAATCTGCCAGTTTTCCAGGTAAACCTGTTAGCTCAAGAGCACCTTTTCTTCTTACGTTTTCTCTAGCTTTTCTAGCAACATCACGTGCTTGCGCAGCTTGAACAATCTTTGTAAGAATGACTTTTACCACCGATGGGTTTTGGTCGAACCATAGAGATAATTTCTCGCTAATAATTGTTTCAACTATGTTTCTGACTTCAGATGATACAAGTTTATCTTTTGTTTGTGATGAAAATTTAGGATCTGGTATTTTAATTGATAAGACGCAAGTGAGCCCTTCCTTAACATCATCTCCAGATATTGAAAGTTTACTTTTTTTTAGCAGATTTGATTCATTGGCATATTTATTAACAACTCTTGTTAGTGCACTTCTAAAACCTAATAAATGTGTTCCTCCATCTTTTTGAAATATATTGTTTGTGTATGGGTATACATCTTCTGAATACATAGAATTCCACTGTAGTGCACATTCTACCTCCATATTATTTTTGGCTTGCTCAATAAAGATAGGTTTTTTAAATAATTCATTCCCATTTTTATTTTTTAATTTTTCTCTTTTTTCATCAAGGAAGTTAACAAATTCTAAAATACCACCATCAAACTTATAGATAATCGATTTTTCTTTTTTTAAAGTAAGATCGTTGACAGAAATTTTTAAACCTTTGTTTAAGAATGCCAATTCCCGCATTCTTTTCTGTATAATGGTAGTACTAAACTTTGTAGATGAAAAAATATCTTTTGATGGAAAAAAAGTGATTTTAGTTCCAGTTTCTTTTGATTTTCCGGTTACCTTTAAAGCGGATTTAGCATCTCCATTTTGAAATTCTATAAAATATTTTTTTCCATCTCTATTTATTTCTAGTTCTAGTTTTTCTGATAGAGCATTTACAACTGAGACCCCAACTCCATGTAGACCCCCAGAAACTTTATAAGAGTCATGATCGAATTTTCCTCCTGCGTGCAATTGTGTCATGATAACCTCTGCTGCAGATTTTTTTTCTCCTTTATGAATATCTACTGGAATACCTCTTCCATCGTCAGAAACAGTCACTGAGCCGTTCTTGTTAATATTAACGGAAATATTTTTGCAGTATCCTGCCAGTGCCTCATCTATAGAATTATCAACAACTTCATAGACCATATGATGTAGACCAGTGCCATCATCGGTATCTCCGATATACATGCCTGGTCTTTTTCTTACAGCTTCTAATCCTTTTAAAACCTTGATGGAGTCTGCTTGATAATTTGTTGTATTTTTTTTAATCATTTATTTTTTTTGGAAAAAAAAATTATACCATTTTTTAAAATTTAAATAAAATAGCTTTTAAACAAGAAGCTAAATAAGCCTTATCTATTGTGGTTTTTTTGATATTTATTTATTTTTTTTCTAAATTTTAAAAATTTACAAATATTAGTGATTTTTATTCCTTTTTTTTAAAAAATAATAAAAATTTTACAATTGCATAGATAAAACATAAGCTTTCGAATGCTTTTTTTAATTGAAAGGTCAAACTAAAAAAGATCATTAAAAAAAAGAATTTTATTGGTTCACGTATAATTTTGATTTTTTTCAATTTATTGTATTTTAATTGAAAAATTAACTCTCCATATTTAAAATAAACTTTTCTAATTATAAAACTTTTTAGATTTTCTTTTACCGACTTTTCTCCAATATGATTTGCATATGCACTCATATTTAAATAAATTTTAAAGTTATTTTTTTCTATTGCTCTACATAAATCGACATCTTCCCAATAAAAGAAAAATTGCTCATCAAACATTCCTATTTTTTCAAATCTTTTTTTTTCAGCGAGAAATATAGCTCCCAAAATTTTATTTACTGGAAATATCTTTTTACTTTTTTGGCTATTTTCAAAATTTTTAAATTGTTTTATTCTTGGGACTGAGATTATACTATCCTTTTTGACTTCTAAAGTTCTTTTCAATCTGAGTATTGATTTTTTTGAAATATCTGTATCAGGCTGCGTACATAAAAAATACTTTGTTTTTACTTTTTTTACTAAAAAATTTATTCCTTTTGCAAAACCTTTGTTCTCGCTAGAAACACCATAATACTTAATTTTTGGAAATATTTTTTTAACTTTCTCCTTTAATTCTAAATCGTTGCTTTGATCTAAAATATATAAGTCAAAATCTTTATAGTTGTTTAGCTTAGTTATAACTTTTTCTGGTGTTCTATAAAATAAAATTACAACAGATATGTTACTAGATTTCATTTTTTTATTATTAACTTAAATAATCTATTTATCAAAAAAAAAATGGCGGAGAGAGTGGGATTCGAACCCACGAAAGAGTTNCCCCTTAACACGCTTTCCAAGCGTGCGCCTTAAACCGCTCGGCCATCTCTCCAAATCATTTTTTTTGTATAATAGCTACTTCGTTAATTTTACCTTTATAAATTTCAATGCTTTTGAAATTTTCTAAAAAATATTTTTTATCTTCGTCTTTGATATATTTTGAGTCAAAATCTTGATTTGATTTAATAGCCAATAAAATTTGCTTTAGATCAGGATACTCGTTTCCTAAATTCATATCTTTCCTTGTCTCTGGGAAATCAAGTTCCTCACACACAAAAATTCCATTGGGTAATACCTTTCTAAAAAGTAAGAATAAACTTATAATTTGATCTTTTAAGGTGTGCGAAGCATCTTCAATTATAATATTAAAGTTATCCTTATTTTTAATTAAAATTTCATCTATTGAACTCATGCTTGAAGTATTAATGTAAAAATTTTTCAATCTAGATGATTTATATCTAAAAAGATCAGGACATATATCTCCTGAAAAGATTTTTGAGTTTTTAAAATAATAATAAAAAGCTCCCGCTGCATTTCCATAAAAAGATCCAAGTTCTAATACGTTTAAATTATCACCTCTTATTTTTTCAAAATACTTCTCATATATTTTTGAGTAACCATGAGCATCTATTCTTTTATTATTTCTCTTTATTGGTTGCATATACTGATTGATGTAATATTCCCCTTTATCACTGTTAAAATGTTCAAATAGAAAATCTAAATCTTTTTTAAATAATTCACTGTTTTTTTTTGAATGATAATCTAGATTTATTACTTTTGGTAAATATGGAATATTCATTAAATACCTAAATGGTAAAATAATGAGAATATAAACCTTAAGAAATATATTAGCTTTTTGAACTCTGTGCCTGTAGAAAATATTATAAAATGTTTTAATCCTCATATTTAATCTTTATTGATTTTTAAAACTCCTATGAAGGCTTCTTGAGGAATTTCAACTTTTCCAAATTGTTTAGATCTTGCTTTACCTTTTTTTTGTTTATCTAATAACTTCCGCTTTCGATCTCTTGCACCTCCACCATGAATTTTGGTTAAAACATCTTTTTTGAAGCCTTTTATAGTTTCTCTAGCAATAATTTTTCCACCTATTGCAGCTTGAATAGGTATCATAAAATTATGTCTGGGTATTAAATCCTTAAGCTTTTCACATACCTCTCTTCCGATAGTTTGCGCAAAATCTTTATGAACCATCATAGCTAAAGCATCTACTGGTTCCCCATTAACTAAAATTGACAACTTGACTAACTCACCCTCTCTATGTCCTATTATTTCATAATCAAAGCTTGCATAGCCGCTTGTTATTGACTTAAGTCTATCATTAAAATCAAATACTACCTCATTAAGCGGTATCTCATAATTCAGGACAGCTCTATTACCCGAGTAATTTAAATTTGTTTGAATCCCTCTTTTATTTTGACATATCTTTATTATTGGTCCTAAATACTGATCAGGTGTTATAATTGTGGCCTTAATCCAGGGCTCCTCAATATATTTTATTATAGTCGGGTCAGGTAAATTGGATGGATTTTGTAGATCTAGAACTTTATCATTGTTAAGATGAACCTTATAAACAACTCCGGGAGTGGTTGTTAGTAAGTTGATATCAAATTCTCTTTCTAGCCTTTCTGTAATAATTTCAAGGTGAAGTAAACCTAAAAACCCACACCTAAAACCAAGTCCTAAAGCTGATGACGACTCTGGTTCGTAAGAAAAACTAGAGTCATTTAATTTTAATTTAGCCAATCCATCTTTTAATTTTTGATACTCAGAACTATCTACAGGAAAAAGTCCACAAAATACAACTGGCTTACTTGGTTTAAATCCAGGTAACGCCTCTTTTAATGGTTTATTAGCTTCGCATATTGTATCCCCAACTTTTGTATCAGATAGATTTTTAATTCCAGTTATTATAAAACCTATTTCTCCTGAATTTAGTTCATCCATGTCTTTCGGTTTAGGGGTAAAAACACCAACCTTTTCAACAATATGTTCTTGGTTAGTAGACATCATTTTTATTTTCATATTTTTTTTAATTTTTCCGTCTATTACTCTTATTAAAATTACAACTCCGAGATAAGAGTCGTACCAACTATCAACAAGAAGACATTTTAAAATATCATTTTTATTACCTCTTGGAGGTGGTAAAGTTTGAATAATCTTCTCCAATATCTCATCAATACCTTCGCCAGTTTTTCCAGAGCATGGTACTGAATTTGAGGTATCAATACCTATAACTTCTTCAATTTGGTTTTTTGTTTTTTCAATCTCTGAGGCTGGTAGATCTATTTTATTTAAAATTGGAATGATTTCATGATTTGTATCCATGGCCTGATATACATTTGCGAGAGTTTGAGCTTCTACACCTTGAGTACTATCAACAATCAAAATTGATCCTTCACATGCATATAAAGATCTGCTTACTTCGTAACTAAAATCTACATGACCTGGAGTATCAATAATATTTAGTATGTAATCTTTGCCATCCTTTGATTTGTAGTTTAACTTTACAGTTTGTGCCTTGATAGTAATACCTCTTTCTCTTTCGATATCCATAGAGTCTAGAACTTGAGCTTTCATCTCTCTTTCTGTTAGGCCACCACATTTATGAATAATCCTATCAGCTATTGTAGATTTACCATGATCTATATGTGCAATAATTGCAAAGTTTCTTATATTATCAATTGTAGACATTTTAGGATCTAATTTTTGCGCCTGTCTTAGTCTCAACAGTTGAAATAATCAAATTATTTATTTTTTCTAGATCTTTATCATTCAAAGATTTTTGTAATGATTGAATTGTTACATTCAAAGCAATTGACTTTTTATCACTTGGAATATTTTCTCCTTCATATAAATCAAAAACCTTTACATTTTTAATTAAGTTATTATCGATCTTATAAATAATTTTTACTAATTCTTGTACATTCAAATTTTTATCTATTATGAATGCGAAGTCTCTTTCAGACTTTTGAAAATCTGAATATTCATATTTATTTTTTTGATCCTTAAGTTTATTTTTATGAAGCTCGATTCTATCTAAAAAAATCTCAAATAGTATTAGTGCTTCAGTTTTGACTTCCAGTTTTTGATTAATATTTGGATGAATTTCACCGAAAAAGGCGATTGGTTTATCTGATTTTGAGTCTTGATAAATGGCGCCAGATTTTCCTGGATGATAGTAATTTGGTGCATTTGAGTTGATATGAAAATTTTTGTCATCTAATCCTGTCTCAATTAAAGTTTGCATCACATCTCTTTTTGCATCAAAAACATCAACTTTTCTCTCTTTCTCAATCCAATTAAGTCTGGAAATCATCCCAGACTTAATTGCTGAAATAACTATTTCTTGTTGCCCTGGTTTTTTTCCACTAAAAATTGGTCCAATCTCAAATAAAGAAACATCTTTTGCATCTCGATCTAAATTTTTTTTTAAATAAAAAATTAAGTTTGAAAAAATTGAGCTTCTTAAAACGTTTAAGTCTGAGCTGATTGGATTTACTATTTTAACTTCAGGTTTTTCTTCTTTAAATAACTCATTTATTTTTGAGTCTGTAAATGACCACGTCACAGTTTCATAATAACCTTTTGATGCAACTGATCTTTGTAAGAAATGGAATAGTTTTTGATGTGGATTTAACGTTTGTTTATTTCTCGTTTTTTCTGGTAATTCAGTTTTAATTCTATCGTATCCCTTAATTCTCACTATTTCCTCAACAATATCAATTGGTTGTAATATATCTGGTCTCCAGGAAGGCACTTTTAGATTTAGTTCTTTTTTATTTTTTTTTACTAGAAAACCAAGATCTGATAAAATCTTAGTCATTTCCCTTACCTCAACTTTAAAACCGGTTGTATTACTAAATAAATCAATTGGAAACTTAATAGCTATGTCCTTTGATTTTTCTTTTTTTGTAATATTTATTTTGCTAATTGTTCCACCACATATATTTTGTATTAATTCGGCTGCCTTAATCAACCCTTCTTCAATTGAATTTGGATCTATGCCTCTTTCAAATCTATATTTTGCATCTGTATCTAAATTTAAGATTTTTGAGGTAGATCTAATAGATTTTGGTTTAAAATATGCTGATTCTAAAAGAATATTCTTTGTATTGAGTTCTGTTCCCGACCTAACGCCTCCTATAATGCCACCTAAACCCAAAACACCTGATGCATCAGATATAACGCACATATTATCACCAAGTACATATTTTTTATTATCTAGTGCTTCAAAGCTTTCTCCTTTTTTGGAATTTCTAACAATAATGCCTTTATTAATTTTATCTGCATCATAAGCATGAAGTGGCCTGTTAAGATCCATCATAACATAATTTGTTACATCCACTACTGCAGAGATTGGTTTTTGTCCTAATGATAATATTTTTTCTTTCAACCATTTTGGACTTTCGGTATTTTTTATTCCTTTGATGAGTAAACTACCAAACTTTGTGCATCCTTGATTTTTATCATTAGTTATTTTGACTTTAATTTTGTTAAAGCCTGAAAAATTTATTTTACTTTTATTTTTGTTTTTTAATTTACCGGCCCCAGCCGCTGCGAGATCTCTTGCAATTCCTCTAACACCAAGACAATCTGCTCTATTTGGTGTAATTGAAAGATCTACAACTTTTTGATTTTTGTTAATGAAATATTTTTTTCCAACTTGTTTGCTGTACTTTTTTGGGGAAAGATTAATAATTCCCTCACTTTCATTTGACAATTTTAGTTCTGATTCTGAGCAAAGCATACCGTAAGATGTTACCCCTCTGATTTTACTAACAGAGAGCTTTGTTTGACTTTTAGGAATAGTTGCCCCAGGAGGAGCATAAACAGTTAAAAGATCATTTTTGGCATTTGGAGCTCCACACACAACTTTCACTTTTTCGTTTTGTCCAATATCTACATCGCATAACTTAAGTCTATCTGCATTAGGATGTTTTTCTGCCTTGATGATTTTGGCAACTATAAATTTATCTAATTCAGAAGATTGACTTTCAAAACTTTCAACCTCCAACCCTATACTCGTTAATTTATCAATAATTTTTTGATCGTCGATTTTTGTATCTAAATGTTCTTTAAGCCAATTAATTGTAAATTTCATCTACTAAGGCCTCTGTAGTTTGAGGGAACATCTAAAGGATCAAATCCAAAATGATTTANCCATCTGTAATCAGTTTCAAAAAAAGCTCTTAAGTCATTAATGCCATATTTTAGCATTGCAAGCCTATCTATCCCCATACCAAAAGCATAACCTTGGAACTTTTGTGGATCTACTTTTACATTTTTTAAAACATTTGGATGCACCATTCCGCATCCAAGAATTTCTAACCATTTGTCACCTTCTCCAATTATTATTTTCCCATCTTTTAATCTATAACCAATATCAACTTCGGCCGAAGGTTCAGTAAAAGGGAAGTGGCTTGGTCTAAACCTCATTTTAATTTTATCTATTTCAAAAAATTCTTTAATAAANTAGTTTAAACATCCCTTTANGTGCCCCATGTTTATATTTTTATCTATATGAAGACCCTCTACCTGATGNAACATAGGTGCATGGGTTTGATCNCTATCAGATCTGTANGTTCTTCCAGGAGCAATAATCTTAAAAGGTGGTTTTCCTCCCAACATAGTTCTCACTTGGACTGGTGAAGTATGAGTTCTTAATAAATATTCTTTATTATCATCTAGATAAAAAGTATCATGCATATCTCTTGCTGGGTGATTATCTGGTGTATTAAGTGCAGTGAAATTATTATATTCATTTTCAACATCGGGCCCTTCTGCAACACTAAAACCTATTTCAGAAAATATAGAAGATATTTCATCAATTACTTGTGATACGGGATGTATTTTTCCTCTTTTAAAACTTCTTTCTGGCAAAGTAACATCTACTTTTTCGTTTTGAAGTTTAAGATTAATTTCTTTTATTTCAATATCTTTAATTTTTTTCTCAATAGTTTCCTGAAGTTCATCTTTAATTGCGTTAAGATCAGATGCAAACTTTTTTCTACTATCTGGAGACATAGANCCCATTTTTTTAAACTCATTTGAAATTTTTCCAGTTTTGCCAAATAGTTCTGACTTGATTTGATTAATATTATTTAAATCTAAATCATCTTTTAATTTTAAAAGATATTCTTCTTTAATTTTTATAATATCAGACATTTTAGTAGAATATTTCTTAACTTAGGAAAAACAATAAAGAAAATTAGTTTAAAGCGGCTTGAGCCTTTTTAACTATTGTTTTAAATGCCTCTGGGTTATCATATGCTATTTCTGCTAGAATTTTCCTATCTAATTTAATACCAGACTTATTTAAACCATGAATAAATTTTGAATATGTCAATCCTTCAGCTCTTACGCCTGCATTTATTCTTTGTATCCATAGTGATTTAAATTCTCTTTTTTTATTTCTTCGATCTCTGTAAGCATACTGCATGGATTTCTCCATAGCTTGTCTAGCAACCCTAATAGTATTTTTTCGTCTTCCCCATTGGCCTTTTACAGCTTTAAGAACTTTTTTGTGTTTTGCTCTACTCGTTACACCTCTTTTTACTCGGGCCATATTATCCTCTTAGACTGTAAGGCATATAAGATTTTACAATTTTTCCATCTTGTTTGGACATTGTTGTTGTGCCTCTTTGCTTTCTTATCTGTGAATTAGTTCTTTTTATCATTCCATGCCTCTTTCCTGCCTGAGCCATAATCACTTTACCCTTTGCAGAAATTTTGAACCTTTTTTTTGCTGAACTTTTTGTTTTCAATTTTGGCATGGGCGAACTTATACAAATATAATTTTAGATTTACAACCCTAATTTAGTGCTTACTACAAAGGCTGAATTACCATTATCATTTGTTTTCCGTCAAACTTTGGATGAAGTTCTATTTTTCCAATTGAAGACATATCGGCTTTGATTTTTTCCATTAATTCGTTACCGAGATGTGTATGCTGTAATTCTCTTCCTTTAAATCGAATTGTAAACTTTACTTTATCTCCCTTTGACAAGAATTTTTGAGCATTTTTTATTTTGAAAGTGTAGTCATGCACTTCTGTTACAGGTCTAAGTTTAATCTCTTTTAAGTCTATCTTTTTTTGTTTCTTTTTTGCTTTATTGGCTTTTTTTTGAGCATCATATTTATATTTTCCCATATCCATAATTTTACAGACCGGTGGCTTTGCATTCGGTGAAATTTCTATTAAATCTAATCCCTCATTTTTTGCCATAGATATTGCTTGAGTAGTATTCAATACACCCAGATTTTCTCCATCACTTGAAATAACCTGAACCTCAGGTGAATAAATTCTATTATTAGATCTCGGACCTCTATCTTTAGTTCTTCTCTGAAAGTAATTTTTTTGATCTGCCACTTAGTTTGAAGGTGCTTGACTTAAAGCAGTATATTGTTCTAAAAATTTATCTAGCTTCATATTTTCTTGTTTATTATTATCTAACTTTCTAATAGTTACACTATTACTGTCAACTTCTTTTTTACCACAAATTAATAGAACTGGTATTTTGGAAAGTGAATGTTCCCTTATTTTGTAATTTAAATTATGGTTTTTTAAATCTACTATGCAATTTATACCCTTATCATTTATCTCATTAGAAACTTTTTTAGCATAATCATCAAAATCATCTGATACTGGAATTACAACAACTTGCAAAGGGCTTATCCAAAANGGTAACTTACCAGCGTAATTTTCAATGAGGATTCCAATAAATCTTTCTAGTGATCCAAATAATGCTCTGTGAAGCATTACTGGAACTTTTTTGGATCCATCTTTATCAACATAAGATGCGCCTAATCTTTCTGGTAAATTAAGATCTACTTGCAATGTACCACATTGCCAATCTCTTCCAATTGCATCTCTTAATACAAATTCAATTTTTGGACCATAAAAAGCTCCTTCACCTTTATTGATACTGTACTCTAATTTCGTAGCTTTAACTGCTTCAAGCAGAGCGGCCTCAGACTTATCCCAAACTTTATCATCACCAACTCTAACTTCAGGTCTGTCTGAATATTTCAATATTACATCACTAAACCCTAAATTTTTGTAAATATCTAAAATTAGATTTGTAACGCTTAAAGACTCGGTTGTGATTTGATCTTCGGTACAAAAAATATGTGCGTCATCTTGAGTGAAAGCTCTTACTCTCATTAAACCATGTAATGCTCCAGATGGCTCGTACCTATGTACCTTTCCAAACTCAGACATTTTTAAAGGAAGGTCTCTATAACTTTTTAAACCTTGATTAAAAACTTGAACACAACCAGGACAATTCATTGGTTTGATGGCAAATATTTTCTCATCAGGAGTGGTTGAAGTGTACATATGTTCGCCAAACTTTTCCCAGTGCCCTGATTTTTCCCATAAGCTTCTATCTAAAATTTCGGGTGTATTTATTTCTTTATAGCCAGCCTTTCTTTGTCTTAGTCTCATATAATCAATTAATTTTTGAAAAAGACTCCATCCTCTCTCATGCCAAAATACAGATCCTGGACTTTCCTCTCTAAAGTGAAAAAGGTCCATTTCTTTTCCAAGTTTTCTGTGATCTCTTTTTTCTGCCTCCTCAATTCTTTTAAGATAATCATCTAATTCCTTTTGCGATGGCCATGCTGTTCCATAAATTCTCTGTAACATTTCATTGTTTGAGTCACCTCTCCAATATGCTCCTGACACTTTCATTAATTTAAAGTGCTTTCCGATTTTTCCAGTTGAGGATAAATGAGGGCCTCTACATAAGTCATGCCATTTACCATGAAAATATAAAGAGATCTCTTCTCCCTCGGGAATACTCTCTATAATTTCAGATTTATAAATCTCTCCTTTTTTTTTAAAATGATCTGCAGCTTTGTTTCTTTCCCAAACTTCTCTTCTTGTTTCCTCATCTCTATCTACAATTTCTTTCATTCTTTTTTCAATTTTATCTAAATCGTCCTGAGTAAAGGGCTCTTTTCGTGCAAAATCATAATAAAAACCGTTATCAATAACTGGTCCTATAGTTACTTGAGTTCCAGGGAATATCTCTTGGACTGCCATCGCAAGTATGTGNGCCGTATCATGTCTAATCGTTTCAACTCCCTCACGGTCTTTNGANGTGAATATTTTAACTGTAGAGTCTTTTTCAATATTAAAAGAGAGATCTTTTTGCTCTCCATCAACACTCATTATAAGTGCATTCTTTGAAAGTGATTTGCTTATTTTATTACATATATCTAAACCATTAACTGGCTTGTCAAATTTTATTTGTTTCCCATCTGGCAAAGTAATATTTGGCATTAGTTTACTAATTTTTTATATTCTGAATAAGTATTTAAACACATTTTTTCAATATTAAATCTATTTATAACGTTTTTTCTTCCTTCTCTACCCATTAAATCTAAAGTTAAAGTATCTAATTTTATAATTTCGTTAAGTTTGTCGCATAAAGATTTAGGATTTCCACTTTCAAATAAAAGTCCAGTTTTATTATCAATTACAGTTTCTTTTGATCCTCCAATGTTACTGGCAATAATAGGTTTTTTCATTGCTTGGGCCTCTACAGAAACTCTGCCAAAAGCTTCGGGTTCTATAGATGATGATACAATTACATCAGAAATATAATAAGCAACTGGCATCACGTTACAATTATCAACAAATTTAATATTTTGTGTAAGGTTAAATTGCTCGACAAGTCTCTCAAGTTTTTTTCTGAAAACGGTCCTACCTTGATCGTCACCAAGAATTACAGCAACAAAATCTAACTGAGGGTTACTTTGTTTAAACAAATTTATTGCCTCTATGAACATTTCTTGTCCTTTCCAAGCGGTTAATCTTCCAGGTAATAGTATAATTTTCTTATTATCCTCGATTTTCCAAGTGGCTTTGAGTTTATCTATGTCTTTTTTTTTGATTGTGTCAGAGTCAAAATATTCAGTATTAATTCCTCTAAAGATAACTAAAAACTTTTTTTTTGAATTTAAAAATTTTTGATAATTTTCTGAAATATGAGAAAAGATAAAATTAGAACCTGCAATTAATACATCCGACTTGACCATTATTGAGTTATAAAACTTTTTTATTGAATTTTTAAAATTGTAAGTACCATGAAATGTTGTAACAAATTTTCGTCTTGTAATTTTTGTTGCTATATAACATGACCATGCTGGTGCTCTGCTTCTTGCGTGAACAATGGAAATATTTAAAAATAAAATCAAAAGAGTTAAGGCAATACTATTAATGAGAATTAATAAAGGATTTTTACTTTGAACAGGTAGTTTTATAAGCTTCACTTTCTTTTTATCAATATATTTAATGAGCTCACCGCCACTAGTAACTATATAAGACTTGCAATCCTGTTCATGCAAATAGTGTGCTAAATCATAACATCCTGTTTCTGCNCCTCCATAGCCTAACCTTGGTATAACTTGTAAGACTTTTAATTTTGATGCCATTGAATTAAAATATACATTATCAATTGATGTAAATAAACTTTATATGATTAAATACAAATACTTACGATTGAATAAATATAAAAAGTTAAGATATTTATCAATAAACAATCAATCAAAAATTTGTATTGTTTTTCTTCATGGTTTTATGTCTGACCTTGAGGGTAAAAAACCAAAGAGTCTATTNAAATTCTGTAANACGAACAAATTAGGTTTTGTAGCTCTTGAATACTCTGGGCACGGCAAGTCCTCAGGAAAATTTACAAAAGGNAATATTAGTACTTGGTCNAATGATACCAAAAAAATAATTAAAAAATTTGTAAAAAAAAGAAAAGTGATTTTGATTGGATCGAGTATGGGATCTTGGATAGGACTAAAACAATTTAAATATTTTTCAAATCAAATAATAGGTTTTATTGGAATAGGTTCTGCTCCAGAATTTTTAGAACTTTTGATGTGGAAAAAATTTTCAAAAAAAATAAAAACTGAAATTAAAACAAAAAAAATTTATTATTTAAAAAGTGAAAATTATGAGTATCCAATTANTTATCAAATAATACGAGATGGTAAAAAAAATAAGGTCTTAAACAAAAAGATTTTATCAAANATTAAAGTGACAATGATACANGGTAGCAAAGATGAAGTAGTTCCAACCGTTTATTCCAAAAAAGTATTAAAACTCTTTCCTTATGCTAAAAAAAAATTAGTTATTATTAAGAATGGCGATCATAGTTTATCGGACAAGAAAAACCTAAAAAGAATAATTAAAGAATTAAAAATTCTTATCTTTAATAAATTTTAATCCTTCAACGAAAGAAGGAAATTTAAGCTTATATTTAAAGAATTTTTTCATTTTATCATTATTAACTTTTTTTGACTCTCTATAAAAATTTTTAAGCATGCCATCTTGCAGTTTGTCTGGTGTGATTTTTTCAGGAATTTTAATTTTTAATAGCTCAGCTGCAAAAGTAGTAATTTCCTCAGTGGATGCAGGTCTGTCATCAGATATATTAAAAATTTCACCTCCCTTAAATTTTACCATCGACTCAACCAAAATATTTGTAATATCGTCTAGGTGTATTCTTGAAAAAAAATGATTTTTTTTATCAATTATTTTTGCACTTCCATTTTTAAGTCTTTTCAAAATATTATTAGAGTTTGAATAGATGCCAGAAAGTCTAAAAATTTGAATAGGAAGATTTGACTCCTTATATATTGAAATCCACTTTTTCTCAGCAGCCAATCGACTTATTCCATTTTCAGAAGTTGGTTTCGTTAAACTTTTTTCATTTACCCAGTCCCCATTGTGGTCTCCATAAACACTTGTTGCAGATAAATATGTAATCCACTTGGCTTTAATTTTTTTTAATTCACTTTCAAANTGTTTAAAGACTATATCTTCTCCATTAATTGGNGGAATTGATATTAAAATAAAATCTGCTTCATGNATTTTTTCAACTATTTTTGAGTCAAAGTAGTTTTCATTTAATTCAAAAATATTATGAGTATTATTTATGTTTTTTGGTGACCTGGAAGTGTAACTAAGATTTATTTTATTTTTTTTGGAAAGTTCATTTATAAAATTTCCTGCAACTTGTCCGAAGCCGAAGCAAAAAATATTTACCACTTTAACTTACTTTTTTAATTGTAGATTTTGTTGTAATTGGATGTTTTAATTTATCTAACATTTCCTTAGGGCATACCTGTACAAAATTTAAAATTTCCTTGTCAAAATTTTTGATAATTTCATTTGATAACTTTGAATTTGTCTCTTTTGAATGCTCTTCAATAATATTTTTTAAAAACTCTTTCCAGTATTCAGTTTCAACATTTTGCCAAACTACTGTTTCAGGATTAACTTTTTTCTCAAATTGTTTACTTTTATCGTAGATAAATGCCATACCACCAGTCATACCAGCAGCAAAGTTATCACCAACCTCGCCTAGTATAATAATTGATCCACCTGTCATATATTCACATCCATTCGAGTCACATCCTTCAATAACCGAAGTTGCACCTGAATTTCTTACTGCAAATCGTTCGCCTGCCTGTCCTGCAGCAAAAAGTTTTCCCGATGTAGCTCCATATAAAACTGTATTTCCAATAATTGTATTTTCAGATGAAACTAGATTACTTTCATCTGCTAATTTAATTGATATTGTTGCTCCAGATAATCCTTTAGCTACATAATCGTTAGCATCACCTTTCAAAACTAATTTTAGTCCTTTCATTGCAAACGCTCCGAATGATTGTCCCGCAGAACCTTTGAAATTTAGAGTTAAAAATCCCTCATCTAACTTATCATGCCCAAACTTTTTGTATAAATTATGTGATATTCTTGTTCCAACAGCTCTATGCGTGTTTTCAATTTCAAATTCTTTAATTATTTTTTTGGGATTATCTAAATGATTTTCAATTTCAGGCCATATGTTTTGATCAAGAGTATTTGGCACATCATTAATAATTTGTTTTTCACAATATCTCTTATTTTCACCTGGATCAGCTTGAACAAAGAGTGGGTTAAGATCAAGATCATCCAAATTAGCTGATGCTTTGCTTACTTGTCTTAATAGATCAGTTCTGCCAATTACATCATTTAAAGATTTAAAACCTAATTCTGCTAGAATTTCACGAACTTCAGTTGCAATAAAAGTAAACAAATTTACAACTTTTTCAGGAGTTCCAGTAAATTTTTCTCTAAGTTTATCATCTTGTGTACAAACTCCTACTGGACAAGTATTGGAGTGACACTGTCTTACCATTATACATCCCATAGCTACTAGAGCAGTTGTCGCTACTCCAAATTCTTCAGCACCCATCATTGCTGCTATAACAACATCTCTTCCAGTTTTTATCCCTCCATCAGTTCTCAAAGTAACGCTGTGCCTTAAATTATTTAAAGTTAAAACTTGATTAGCTTCAGTCAAACCCATCTCCCAAGGTACTCCAACATACTTAACACTTGTTTGAGGACTTGCGCCTGTTCCACCATTATGTCCTGAAATTAAAATAATATCTGCTTTTGCTTTTGCTACTCCCGCAGCAATTGTTCCAATTCCTGATGATGCAACCAATTTAACGCCAACTCTTGCTTTAGGATTTATTTGNTTAAGATCATAAATTAATTGTGCCAAATCCTCAATTGAGTAAATGTCGTGATGTGGTGGTGGAGAAATCAATGTAACTCCAGGTGTTGAGTGTCTTAATCTTGCAATCTCTGCTGAAACTTTAAAACCAGGTAATTGTCCACCCTCTCCAGGTTTTGCACCTTGTGCCATTTTTATTTCTATTTCATTACAATTATTAAGATAATTAATCGTTACTCCAAACCTGGCTGATGCTATTTGTTTAACTCTTGAATTTGCACTATCCCCATTTTCCATTTTGGTGAACCTTTTTTCATCTTCACCNCCTTCTCCACTGCAAGAAGCACCTCTTATCCTATTCATTCCAATTGCAAGAGTTTCATGAGCCTCTTTTGATAATGCACCATGAGACATGCTTCCACTTCCAAATCTTTTTAGGATATTTTCAATAGGTTCTACTTCAGATACATCTATTGATTTATTCAAATATCTTTTTCTAAAGTCAATTAAATCTCTTAAGTTAATTGGAGGTAGATTATAAATACCCTCAGCATATTTTTTGTAAACTGTATAAGATCCACTCCCAACTGCACTTTGAAGCATATGGATTAATTTACCTTGGTACTGATGTAACTCACCATTTTTTCGATAACGATAAATTCCCCCAATCGGTAAAACACTGTCCTCGCTTTCAAATGCCTCATCATGAATTACTCTTATTTTTTTTTCAATTCCAGTCAGACCGATACCAGAAATTTTAGATACAACTCCTGGAAAATAATCAGAAACAATCGTTCTGCTCAAGCCAACAGTTTCAAAGTTACAACCTCCTCGATAGGAACTTAGAACAGAAATTCCCATTTTTGACATTATTTTTAATAAACCACTATTTACTGATTTAATGTATCTTTTAATACAATCTTCATACTCAAAGTTACCGAATAATTTTTTTTCAAATCTTTGATATAGGCAATCAAGTGCCAAATATGGATTTACAGTTGTTGCTCCTACGCCTAAAAGGGTTGCAAAAGAGTGTGTATCTAAAGCTTCTCCTGTTTGTACATTTATAGACACATACCCTCTTAATTTATTATTTATTAGGTAAGAATTAATAGCACCAACAGACAATAACATTGGAATAGGAAGTCTTTTTTCGGAGATATTTTTATCAGACAAAATTAATTGTTTAACTCCTTTTCTAACCTCAATTTCAGCTTCTTTTTGTATTCTTTCTAATGCAATTTCTAAATTTTCACTTTTTTCAAANGTACAATCTATTTCATAAGAGTTTTTGCCAAAATAATTTATAAATTTTTTGAGTTGAGAATTAGATAAAATAGGTGAGTTTAAAACATAGATATTATCCTTAGTAAGATTATCAAAATTTAATATATTTCCTAAGTTACCAAATCTTGTTTTTAAACTCATAACTTTATTTTCTCTCAAAGAGTCGATGGGTGGATTAGTAACTTGGCTAAAATTTTGTCTAAAAAAGTGATATAAGGGTCGATACTTATCTGAAAGTACAGCTAAGGGTGTGTCATCACCCATTGAACCTGTTGCTTCTTTAGCATCTTCAGCCATTGGATGCAAAATAAGTTCTAAGTCCTCTAAGCTTATACCAAAAGCATGTTGTCTTTTCTTTAGATCACTACCTTTAAATAAAGCTTTTTCATTTGAAACTGTAATTTTTTTATCTAGATCAATTATTTGATTATTAAAGTGTTTATATTCTTTTGCGAGATAATTTTTTATCTTCTCATTAGTAAATAATTTTCCTTTTTCAATTCTTACACCAATTATTTCTCCTGGTCCTAATCGCCCTTTGGCTAATATTTTTTTTTCATTTAATTTAATCATTCCTGTCTCAGAACCTGCAAATAAAAATTTATCTTTTGTGATAGTGTATCTAAGTGGTCTCAAACCATTTCTGTCATTAGCTGCTATTACCCACTCGTTATCAGTTGCTGCAATTGCTGCTGGTCCATCCCATGGTTCCATGGTGCTGTTTAAAAAATTAAATAGTTGTTGATGATCTTTTGATAAAACTTTACTTTTTTTTGACCATGCATCTGGGACTAACATAAGTTTAGCAAGTGGAGCAGGTTGTCCTGATATATTTAACAACTCAAATACATTATCTAGTGCTGCTGAGTCCGATGTTCCTGGTTGAATAACTGGTTTCAAATTCTCTATATCTTCAAATAAATTACTATCCATTTCTTGCTCATGGACTTTCATCCAATTTTTGTTTCCTCTAAAAGTGTTTATCTCACCATTATGTGCGATGGCACGGAAAGGTTGGGCTAAATCCCAACTTGGTGCGGTATTGGTCGAAAATCTTTGATGAAAAATAGCAAATCTGGAGACAAAACGTTCATCTTGTAAATCAATATAAAAATCAGATATCGACTCCGCCAAAAACATACCTTTGTAAATAATTGATTTTGAGCTTAAAGAACAAATATAAAATCCACTTAACGATTTTTTAATTGCCTCGTTTTCAATTTTTCTTCTTGTCTCATAAAGTTTTCTCTCTAGGTTTTTGCCACTTAATTCCTTAATGTTATGTTTAAATAGAACCTGAGCAATTTCAGGTCTTGTTCTGTCTGCTTTCTCTCCCAATACTTTTGGATTTACAGGTACTTGTCTCCATCCATAAATGCTAAAGTTACTTTTTGTTAATTCACTCTCAACAATAGTTCTGCATGTTTCCTGCGCATCAAAATTATTTCTTGGCAGAAAGATCATGCCAACACAAATTTCAGCATTATCAAATTTGTGTCCAGTTATTTCAATTTTTTCTATGAAAAAATCTTTTGGAATTTCTAAATGTATACCCGCTCCATCGCCTGTTTTTCCATCTGCATCCACAGCTCCTCTATGCCAAACAGCCTTTAAAGCTTGTATTCCATAATCAACAACTGCTCTTGATTTTTTTCCCTCCGTAGATGCAACTAAACCAACTCCACAAGCATCATGCTCCATATCTTTAGAATAAACGTTATTCTTTTTAAGTAGATCTAAGTTTTTTTTATATCTTTCCATTAAGCTACTTTTTCTTGATTAATAGTTTTTTGCTTTAAAAATTTTTTAATATTTATAGCTGCATCACGTCCATCTTTAATGGCCCATACAACTAGAGAAGCTCCTCTAATGATATCTCCTGCAGCAAATACACCAGGTAAATTTGTTTCCATGGTATCAAAATCTGTTTTAATCGTGCCCCATCTAGATACTTGAAGTTCTTTACTTCCAAAAAGTGTTGGCAAATCTTCAGGATCAAAACCCAATGCTTTGATCACCATGTCAGACTTTATTTCAAACTCTGAATCTTTTTGAATTTCGGGTTTACGTCTACCAGTCTCATCTGGTTCTCCAAGTTTAATTTTATTTACTTTTAAGCTTTCAATTTTATTTTTTCCTATAAATTCTTTAGGTGCTGTAAGCCATACAAACTCTACTCCCTCCTCCTCAGCATTAGCCACCTCTCTAGCTGATCCAGGCATATTTTCTTTATCTCTTCGGTATAGGCATTTTACTGATTTAGCATTCTGTCTTATTGCGGTCCTTACACAGTCCATTGCGGTATCACCGCCACCTATAACTACAATATTCTTTCCTTCTGCATTGAGTTTGCCATTATCAAATAATTCAACTTTATCACCTAATCCTTTTTTATTGGATGCAGTAAGAAATTCCATAGCAGGAAAAATATTCTCCAAATCGTTTCCGGGTAAATCAATCTCTCTAGCTTTATAAACACCAGTTGCAATCAAAATTGCATCGTGTTTTTCTCTTAATTCTTCAAGAGTTGAGTCTTTTCCAACTTCAAAATTTTGTACAAATTTAATCCCACTTTCCTTTAAAAGTTTTGTTCTTCTTTCAACTACAAATTTTTCAAGCTTAAAGTTTGGTATGCCGTATATTAAAAGTCCTCCAGGTCTATCGTATCTATCATATATTGTTACTTTATATCCTGAGGTTCTTAATTGTTCTGCACATGCTAAGCCTGCTGGACCTGATCCGATTATTCCTACACTCTGATTAATTTCATTTTTTACTTTAATTGGTTTAATCCAACCATTCGCCCATGCATTTTCTGTTATATATTTCTCAACAGAGCCTATTGTTACGGTTCCATGCCCTGATTGTTCGATCACACAATTCCCTTCGCATAACCTGTCTTGAGGGCATATACGACCACAAACTTCTGGCATATTGTTTGTACTTTGAGATAATTCATAGGCCTCTTTAAGTCTTCCTTCTGCGGTTAATTTAAGCCAATCTGGAATATTGTTACTTAAAGGGCAATGGACTTGGCAAAAAGGAACTCCACATTGAGAACACCTACTTGATTGTTGGGTTGCTTTTTCGTTTATAAATTCATCATAGATCTCTTTAAAATCCTCTTTTCTAAGATCAATCTCTCTCTTAGGTGGATTTTGCTGACCTATATCAGTAAACTTTAACATCTTTTTTGACATAATTTTTACATGTATATACTAAGAAAATTCAATTTTAACTAATATTTAGGACAGTTTTTATTACCTATTTTAAGTAAAAAAATAAGCATTTATGTAGCTAATTCTTTTTTTGCATAGCACATATTCCAACATCTTATCGCTTTATTTTAAATTTATATAAGCTACTTAAGAATCTTTAGATGTTTTCAAACTTTTTCGAATTAACTATTTTATCTGCAATTCAGGGAATTTCTGAATTTTTACCAGTAAGCTCATCTGCACATTTAATTTTAGCTAATGATATTTCAAATCTAGGGATTGGCTCAATTTATCTTGATACCGGAATGCACCTAGGTTCTCTGCTAGCTGTAATCTTTTATTTCAGGAATGATTTAAAAAAAATTACTAAAAATAAAAAATTATTGTACTTAATGATATTTGGTTCTTTGCCAACAATTTTTTTAGGTGCAATTTTATATATTACAGGATTAATAAACCTTTTAAGAAGTATAGAAATAATTGCATGGACAACTTTTATATTTGCTATCCTGCTATGGGTTGCTGACAAATTTAAAGTTGAAAAAAAAATAGAAAGTGATCTAAATATAATATCAATTTTGCTTATTGGCTTATTCCAAATGTTATCACTTATCCCAGGCGTAAGTAGATCAGGGATTGTAATCACAGCTGGTCGTTTTTTAAATTTTGATAGATTTGAATCCACAAAAATTTCGTTCTATTTATCTATACCTGCAATTGCGGGTGCAAGTTTTTTAACTTTAAAAGATTTAGGTTCATCAATTGCTGATAATAATATAATAATTATACTTGGAATATGCTTTTCATTTATTTTTTCCTATCTAACGATTAAATATTTTTTAATTTATATAAAAAATTTTACTCTGTTTGCATTCATAATTTATAGAGTTATTTTATCTTTTATATTATTTTATATAATTTATATCTGAGATTTTTTTAATTCAGGAATAATTTGAGAAAACAATACACCGGCGAGTATTAAACAACAGCCAATTATATTATTCAGATTTAATATCTGAGATAATATAATCCAAGCTGCGATTGCAGCAAAAACACCCTCAAGTGAAAATATTATAGCTGATGGCGTTGGTGAAATATTTTGTTGTGCATAAATTTGTAAAACAAATGCGATGCCACCTGATAAAACCCCCGCATATAATATCTGTATTTTTTGATCTAATATGTTTGCTAAAATGAATTCCTCAAACATAAGTGCGGGAACTAGTGAACAGATTGAAACGATAAAAGTTTGGATTAAACCAACTAGTATTGGAGCATCAAACTCCTCAACTAAAATACCAATAAAAATAATATGCAGGCTCCAAAAAAGAGCACAAATTAGTACAAGAGTATCTCCTAAGCGTACAGTTGCATCATGGAAATTTGTCAGAAGGTATGCTCCTAAAATACATAAAAATATGGATGGCCAAACACTCCAGTGAATTTTTTTTTTAAATAAAAAAAAAACAATAATTGGAACCATTGGCACGTAAAATATTGTGATGAATGCTGCATTAGCAACATCGGTAAAAAGAAGCGCTACTTGTTGAAGTAAAGAAGCTAAAAATAAAAAAATACCTATTGAGATAGATAAATAAATAAATCTGTTTCTATTTTTTGATAAGACTTCACGTGTTGTTTTTTTTTCTAAAAATAAATAGAAAGGTATTAAAGCTAAAAATCCTACAAAAAATCTAGTAGTATTAAAGACATAAGGTCCAATTAGCTCCATGCCTGTATCTTGAGCTATAAAAGTTGTTCCCCAAATAAATGTGCAGAAAAATGCAGCTATCATTGATTGAGGTTTTGTCATTTAGATTGCTAACCTGTATGCAAAATTTTTACCCAAATTTTCTTTAAGTTCATTATTAAATCTTGCTGCCTCAGCGCCATCAATAATCCTATGATCATAAGATAAAGATAAAGGTAGCATAATTCTCTCGTTAAATTTTCCTCCTGAGTGCGAATGAACTTTTCTCAACTTTCCGATCCCTAAAATGGCTACCTCAGGAAAATTAATAATAGGAGTAAAAAAAGAGCCTCCTATGCCGCCAAGGCTGGTTATAGTCATTGAGCCACCGTAAAAATCCTTTTTATCTATCTTAAGTTTTCTGCACTTATCACTTGTNGTTTTGAGTTCCTCTGCGATTTGATTAATATTTTTTTGATCCACATTTCTTATCTTTGGCACCATCAAACCATGCTCAGTATCAACAGCTATACCAATATGAAAATATTTTTTGATTGTCATTTTTCCNTTTTCTATGTCATCAATTGAGCTATTAAAAGANGGAAACTTTTTCAAAGTTGCAACTAAAGCTTTNGTTATAAAAGCAAGAGGTGTTATTTTCTTTTTTTCACCAGTATGCAAATCCTTAAGTGAATTTCTAAAATTTTCCATATCTGTAACATCTGCTTCATCATGGTTTGTTACATGAGGAATTGTATTCCATGCGTGCGAAAGGTGTACAGCAGCTATTTTTTTAACTCTTGGAATATCTTTGATTTCTATCTCGCCAAAATCTGAATGGGTAAATTCTGTTTTGAACTCATTTTTACTTTGTGTATTTTTTTCTTGACCAACATGTTTAACAAATTTTTTAATATCCTCCTCAACTACTCTACCATCTCTTTGTGAACCTAATACTAAGTTGATATTAACTCCTAATTCTCTAGCAAACTTTCTGGTTTTTGGACTTGCTGGAACTCTTTTTTTTTCATTCATAATTTATAATTTGCTTGGAAAGGATCTTTTTGTATCAATATTATATTTTTTTATTGCATCTTTGACTGGCTTAGATGAAATTAGTTGCTCATTTGACAGAACACTTAGTGCATATGTAACTATGTGTTCTTTATCAACCTCAAAGAATTTTCTCAAATTTTTTCTGGTATCACTTCTTCCAAAACCATCAGTTCCTAGTGAATAAAAACTATTTTTTACAAAAGGTCTTATTTGCTCTGAATGACTTCGCATATAATCGGAAGCTGCCAAGACAGGGCTATTTGATTGGCCCAAACATTGTTCTACATATGAAGCTTTATTTTTTTCATCTGGATTTAAAAGATTGTATCTTTCAGTTTCCATACCATTTCTCGCAAGCTCATTAAAACTAGTTACACTCCAAATTTCACTATCAATTCCATATTCATTTTGTAGTATTTCAGCACCACTAATAATTTCTCTTAAAATTGCACCAGATCCAATTAGCTGAATTTTGGTTTTTTTATTTTTATTAAATTCTTTAAACTTATACATGCCCTTTAAAATTCCCTCCTCACATCCTTTATCTTTTGGCATAGCAGGATGAGGATAATTTTCGTTCATAGTTGTAATGTAATAAAATATATTCTCTTTTTTTTCATGCATACGTCTAAGTCCTTCTCTAAAAATTACAGCAAGTTCGTAAGCAAAGGTTGGNTCATAAGAAATACAATTTGGTATAGTAGAGGCTAGAAGATGACTATGTCCATCCTGATGTTGTAATCCCTCACCTGCCAAAGTAGTCCTACCTGAGGTGGCACCAATTAAAAAACCTCTAGCTTGACTGTCGCCTGCTGCCCAAGCAAAGTCTCCAACTCTTTGAAAACCAAACATAGAGTAAAACAAGTATATTGGTATCATTTCAATATCATGATTTGTATAAGACGTTCCTGCAGCAATCCAAGATGCCATTGATCCTGCCTCGTTGATTCCTTCTTCTAGAACTTGACCTTTTTTATCTTCTCTATATGAACTTAATTGCTCAGAGTCCTCTGGTTCATATTTTTGTCCCTCATGAGCGTAAATTCCAATTTTTTGAAAAAAACCTTCCATACCAAATGTTCTAGCCTCGTCAGGTATAATTGGCACAAGTCTAGGTGCAACATTTTTATCTCTTAGAAGGTTTGTTAATAATCTTACTAATGCCATNGTTGTTGACATCTCTTTTTTNCCTGTNGACTCTTTTAAAAAATCAAAAATATCNTTTTGAGGAGCTTTTATTTGCTTGGCATAAGTAGTTCTNTCTGGAATGAAGCCACCCAGTTTGATTCTACGATCTTTTAAATATTTAATTTCCTCAGAATTTTCATCAGGTCTAAAATATTGAATTTCCTCTACCTGCTTATTGGTTAGTGGAACGTCAAATCTATCTCTGTAATACATTAAATCNTCAACACCCATTTTTTTTTGCTGGTGGGTGGTATTAACACTTTCTCCTGTTTTTCCCATTCCATATCCCTTAATAGTTTTTGCAATGATTACAGTAGGTCTACCTTTGTTTTTTGAAGCTTGATCATAAGCTGCNTAAACTTTATGTGGGTCGTGGCCCCCTCGGTTTAATCTCCATATATCCTTATCAGAGAGAGTGGATACCAGTTCCTTTGTCTCAGGATATTTGCCAAAAAATTTCTCTCTAACATATAAACCATTTCTTGCTTTAAAAGCTTGATATTCACCATCGACTGTTTCATTCATTATTTTTACCAGGTGTCCAGTTTTATCTTTTGCTAATAAAGGATCCCAATAAGAACCCCATATTACTTTAATCACATCCCAGCCTGCTCCTCTAAAAATACCCTCTAGCTCTTGAATAATTTTTCCATTTCCTCTAACTGGACCATCTAATCTTTGAAGATTACAATTAACAACAAAAATTAAATTATCTAAGTTTTCTCTTGCTGCTAATCCAATAGCTCCCATAGACTCTGGTTCATCCATTTCACCGTCACCAAGAAATGCCCATACTTTTCTACCTTCATCTTTTATAAGTCCTCTATTAATTAAGTATTTCATAAACCTAGCTTGGTAGATTGCCAACATAGGACCTATTCCCATAGAGACAGTTGGGAACTGCCAAAAATTTGGCATGAGCCAAGGATGTGGATATGAAGATAAACCACCTGGGTTTACCTCTTGCCTAAAATTATCTAATTGTTTTTCGCTCAACCTTCCTTCTAAGAATGCTCTGGCATACATACCAGGAGCACTGTGGCCTTGAAAATATATTAAGTCTCCTCCAAACTTATTGTTCTTTGCTCTCCAAAAATGATTCATACCAACGTCATATAAAGTTGCAGCAGATGCAAAAGTTCCAATGTGACCACCAAGTTCAGGAAATTTTTTATTTGCTCTTACGACCATTGCAGCAGCATTCCATCTAATTAAAGATCTTATCCTTCTCTCAATATTTTGATCACCAGGAGATTTAGTCTCTTTATCTGGAGATATAGTGTTTACATATGGTGTATTCCTTGAAAGTACTAAATCTGAACCTTGTCTATATGAATGCTCAATTAGTTGTTTGATTAAAAACTGAGCCCTTTTACTTCCATCTGTTTCTAAAACGGAGGATAATGAATCTATCCATTCTTTTGTTTCGATTGGATCAATATCTCCATCTTTAACAACGTTTGAGATTCGATCCTCAGCAATTTTTATAGTTTCTTTTTGTATTTGTGGTTGGGAGGTATCTTTTATCTCTTTTTGAATTTCAGTTTCTTGAACATGTTTTATCTCTTTGTGAATAGTTTTTTCTGCCTCTTCGATTAAATTTTTTGTACTTTTTGGAATTTCATCTGGTGATACCTTTCCATTTCCCTCAACTTCTAAAATTAAATCTCCTTTAGAAACTTTGTCTCCTACTTTAACATTAATATTTGATATTTTACCTTCAACTGTTGACGGAACTTCTACACTAGATTTATCACTTTCAAGTGTGACCACTGGATCATTTTTCTTTATACTCTCACCAGCTTTTACTATGACTTCAATTATTTCTACTTGTTCAAAATCACCTATATCTGGAACTTTTAACTGAATTGACATGTTTAATTTTAACACATTTTAATCTTTTTTTGGACAACCTTAAACGAGATAAATTGTGTATGTTTAAATTATTAATCAAAAAATTAAAAAAAATTAACGATAAAGATGGTTTAGATGCTAGGTATTGGATACAAATGGCACTATTAAACAAAAATTACGTATCAACTAAAAACTAATCTCTTTCAAGACACATAGCTATACCCATTCCACCTCCAATACAAAGAGTAGCTAAACCTTTTTTTGAACTTCTTCTTTTCATCTCATGAAGCAAGGTTACTACTATTCTACAGCCAGATGCTCCAATTGGATGTCCTAAAGCAATTGCACCTCCATTTACGTTAACAATATTTTCAGGTATTTTTAATTCTTTAATTACGGCTAAACTCTGCGCTGCAAATGCCTCGTTTGACTCNATTAAATCTAAATCGTTGATTTTCCAATTCGCAATCTCAAGAGCTTTTTTTGATGCAGGAATTGGACCAGATCCCATGAGGGCTGGATCTACACCACAGGATGCCCATGAAACAATTTTACCAAGTGGTTCTAGATCTCTTTTTTCAGACTCGTTTCTTTTCATAATTAAAACTCCTGCCGCTCCATCATTTACACCTGAAGAATTACCAGGGGTTACTGTTCCATCTTTCTTAAATACTGGTTTAAGCTTAGTTAAATCTTGAAAAGTTATATTCGCTCTAGGATGTTCATCTTTAAAAGATTTATAACTTTCATTTTTAATAATCTCATCTTCAAACTTTTTTTTTTTAATAGCGTCTTGCACTTTTGATTGAGAATTTAATGCAAAATTGTCTTGCTCATCCCTTGTGATATTCCATTTTTCAGCAACATTCTCAGCTGTAACTCCCATATGATAATTATTAAATGCATCAATTAAACCATCTTTCATCATTAATTCCTTGTTACATCTAGACATGCTTTCTTGGCCACCAGCTATTATTACTTTTGATGAATCTAGTAATAAGGATTGGTAGGCTAAGACTATTGCTCTTAGACCGGATCCACAAACCTGATTTACTATATAGGAAATTTTATCATGTGGAATCTTTGCTCCTATCGCTGCTTGTCTTGCTGGATTCTGTCCAACATTACTAGTCAAAACTTGACCTAGAATAACCTCGTCAATCTCGTCTGGCTTTATAGATGTTTGCTTTAAAATATCTGTGATAACAATCTTTCCTAAATCATGGGCAGCTTTATTTCCCCACATTCCGTTAAATTTTCCTATTGCTGTTCTAGTAGCATTTACAATAACAACATCTTGGGAAGATTTCTGCATAAGAAACAATTATTATTTGATTTAAAATTACATTAATAAATTATAAATATATAGTAAAAAAAATTTAAATATGCGCCTGTAGCTCAACTGGATAGAGCGCTTGGCTACGGACCAGGAGGTTCTGGGTTCGACTCCTAGCAGGCGCACCAATTATTAAGGAGATTATGAAAGTATCTTTACAAAAATCCGTAGTTCTTTTCTTTTCAATTGTGTTTATAATATTAATTATTTTAACAATATTTCTATAAATTTTATTATGACTATAAAATTTGAACAACTAAGTTCTGCCTCAGGCTTTATGAAGCATAACGGAGGTCTTTTATTTAGAACAATTTCAGAAGATCAATATGAATTTAAAACAATCGTGACAGAAAATCATCTGAATAGAGTAAAAATAACTCATGGAGGTTATATAGCTTCNATAATAGATGCAGGACTTGGGACTGCAGCTAGTAGATGTGCGGGCAATGTCCCATGTGTTACAATATCTTTAGACATAAAATATATTGCACCATCAAAGGAAGGAGACGAAATTATTGGCTTTACAAAAATTTTAAAAAAAACTAAGACCATGGTTTTTCTTACATGTGATTTAAAATGTAATGATAAGATTATTGCTAATGCTTCGGGGGTTTGGAAAATTTATAAAAATAAATAGAAATGAGAACTTTTAGATCAATGATTCGGACTAGTTTTAGTCTATTTTTGTTCTATACACACAACAATATATAGTATTAAATTTTAATAAGACACAAATAGTAGAAATGAAAAAAAACAAATTAGTTGCTGTTCTTGGTCCTACAAATACAGGAAAAACCTATCTTGCAATTGAAACTATGCTCTCATTCGAAACTGGGATGATTGGTTTTCCATTAAGATTGTTAGCTAGAGAGGTATATGACAAAGTAATTAAAAAAGTAGATCCTAGTAAAGTGGCTTTAATAACAGGTGAAGAAAAGATCATACCAATTAACGCAAAATATTATTTATGCACAGTGGAGTCGATGCCAATCGATAAAAACTTGGAATTTGTNGGGATTGATGAAATTCAAATGTGTACTGATCATGAGAGAGGTCATATTTTTACTGATAGATTGTTAAATCTTAGAGGTGATAAAACAACTATGTTTATGGGATCATATTCCATGAAAAATATCATAAAAAAATTAGATGAGGATGTAGAATTTATTGATAGAAAGAGACTTTCAAAATTAACTTTTTCAGGTCATAAAAAAATTTCAAGAATTGAGAGAAAGAGTGCAATTATTGCTTTTTCTGCTGAAGAGGTTTATGCAATCGCAGAGCTAATAAGAAGACAAAAGGGTGGAGCTGCTATTGTTATGGGATCTCTAAGCCCAAAGACGAGAAATTCGCAAGTTGAACTTTATCAATCTGGAGATGTTGATTTTTTAGTTGCAACAGATGCAATAGGTATGGGTATTAATATGGATTTAGATAATGTTTATTTTTCTAATCTTAAAAAATTTGATGGAAGAAAAATGAGAAGGTTAAACCTTGCGGAAATTGGCCAAATCGCTGGGAGAGCAGGACGGTACTTAAATGATGGATTGTTTGGAATAACTGGCGATTGTGGAGAAATTAGTGCTGAGGAAGTTGAGCTACTTGAAAATCATAAGTTTAATGAAATTCATACATTATACTGGCGTAATCCAAATTTAAATTTCAAGAATGGTAACGAATTAATAAAGTCTTTGGATGAAAGACCAAATAAGAGTTGGTTAAAAAGAATTTATGAATGTGAGGACGAAAAGGTACTTAAAACAATACTTAAAGATACTGAAAATCTTACAATTTTTAATGATGAAAATGAACTAAAGTTACTTTGGGAATGTTGCCAAATACCAGATTTTGCAAAAAAAAGTTATGGTAATCATTTAGAGGTTGTTGGAAAAGTTTTTAATTTTTTGAGAGAAAAACCAGGTAGAATTTCAAATCTTTTCATGAAACAACAACTTTCCCATCTAGATAAACTAGATGGCAATGTTGACTCAATATCTAACAGAATAGCAAATGTCAGAACTTGGTCATATATTTCAAATAAAATTAATTGGGTAGATAATCAAGATTACTGGATAGAGAGAACAAAAAATTTGGAAGATAAACTATCAGATAGATTGCATGAAGAGTTAACAAAAAGTTTTATAGATAAAAGAGCCAGTGTTTTGGCAAGAGGTTTAAAACAGGATATTTCTTTTGATACAAAAATATTAAGTGACGAAAAGGTAATGATTAATAATCAATACATTGGTCAATTGAAGGGATTGAAGCTTGAATTAGATTATAAAATTGGGGCACTGGANACTGATATAAAATCATTAAAGAAAGCTGCAAGACAAAACGTTAGCCCAGAAATTTTAAAGAGAATAGATCAAATTATCAAGACTGGATTACTAGATTTAAGAAATGATTTTAAAATTTACTGGAATAATTCTCCTATAGCAAAACTATCTCAAGGTAGAGATTATTTAAATCCTGAAATTAATTTAATCATAGATGATATGATAGAAAATGAAGATCAAATAAAACTACTTGAATACTTAAACTCCTGGATAAACAATAAAATTAATCAAGAATTAAAAAATTTACTTGATCTAAAAAATATTAACGAAAAAAATTCTTCTATCAGAGCATTAGCATATCAAATTTATGAAAATAATGGTGTTGTAAAAAGAGATGATGTTAGAAATTTTTTAAAATTTTTAAAGCAAGATGAAAGAAAAATATTAAGAAAGTTAGGTGTAAAATTTGGAAGATACCATGTTTTTGTTCAAAACTTATTCAAACCTAACNTTGTAACATTAAGAATTTTATTGTGGAAAAACTTTCAACAAAAAAATTTTGACCTAGATCCACCTAAATTCGGCTTGAATTTTTTTGAAAGCGACAAGAATATTGACAGAAACTTTATGTTAATTTGTGGATTTGAAAAATTTGATAAGTTTTTTGTTAGAATAGATATTTTGGAAAGACTTTTTTTAAAGATTATTGATAATGAAAAAGAAATAAAATTGGTTGCTGAAATGCTTAATCTCCTCGGATGTAGTAAAGAAAGTTTCGTTAAATTAATCAGCAAAATGGGTTATAAAACCTTTGATAAGAATAATGAGACTTTTTTTAAATATTTACCTAAAAGGGGCAAAAATGCAAATGTACCTTCAAGAAAAAATAAAGATAATCCTTTTAGTATATTAAGTGAGATAAACTTTAAATGATGTTCGATTTTTTAAAAAAAAAAGAAAAAAAAGCTTCTAATGACGATAACAAGTTTATCATGTCTGCAGCATTATTAATACACGCAGCAAAAATTGATCAAAATTTTACTGAAAAAGAAAAAACAATAATTAAGAAAACTTTATTGGAAATAGGTGCAAAGGAACAAGAATTAGAAAATATATACAATGAAGCAGAGAAAATTGAAAATAATTCAAATCAAATTCTTGATTTTACAAGGGAGATCAAAAATTTTGACGAGGAATTTAAGGTAAAAATTACTGAGTCTTTATGGAGTATTATATATTCTGATGGTTCATCTGATATGTATGAAGATAACTTTATGAGAAGACTTACAGGTCTACTCTATTTAGATAAAAAAATAGTTGGAGACATCAAAGAGAGAACAAAAAATAAAAATAAATGACGTATTTAGTTAACGAGAAATGTATAAAATGTAAATTAATGGACTGTGTTGACGTATGTCCAGTTGATTGTTTTTACGAGGGAAAAAATATGCTTGTAATTAAGCCTGATGAGTGTATAGATTGTGGCGTTTGTGAGCCAGAGTGTCCTGTCGATGCTATTGTTCCAGATACTGCTGAAGGAAGTGAGAAGTGGCTGGAAATGAATACTAAGTACTCGGAAATTTGGCCAAACATAAGTGAAAAAAAGGATCCACCGGCGGATCACAAAAAGTACGAGAATGAAGAAGATAAATTTAAAAAATATTTTAAAGAAAACCTTTAAAAAAAAAGTAGTCAAAAAGAAATCAATTAAAGTTAAAAAAGTAAAAAAAGTTTTAGTTAAAAAAACTAAAAGTTCTATAAAAGTTAAAAAATTAAAAAATCTCAAAAAAAAAAATATAGCTAAGATTAAAGAACCTGAGAAGAATGTAAGTTTAAGAATTTCAAAACAAAATGAGTTAAAACCAGAGATCAAAAAAATTAAAAAACAAGAAACAGAAAAAAAAGTATTCAAACCAAAAGATTATGTTGTTTACCCTAAGCATGGAGTTGGACAGATTTTATCAATTAGTGCTAAAACTATTGGTGGCATTGAGGTACAATGTTATGATATCAAATTTGAAAAGGATAAGGCTGTTGGGCTTTTACCAATAAATAAGCAATCATTTTTAAGGCCGCTGTCTACTATCAACCAGGTTAATAAATGTATATCTATTTTAAAAAGTAAGCCCAAAATAAAGAGATCTATGTGGAGTAGAAGAGCACAAGAGTATGAACAAAAGATTACGTCAGGTAAAATTTACGAATTAGCAGAGGTTGTAAGAGATTTGAATAAGGGTGATGATATAATGGTAGATCAATCATATAGTGAAAGACAACTTTTTGAAAAAGCTTATGAAAGAATGTCTTCTGAATTCCAAATCATATTAAATATTTCCTCAGAAGAAACGCAGAAAAAATTAAATAAAGCACTTAAAAGAAATTTAGAAAGTCAAACGCCGAAAATTGAAACTAAGCAAGCNNTTCNAACTGAAAGTACTGATAGTGATGATGTTTCGGTGGTAGAGGAAGAACAAGAATAAAAAAAAACGCTTCTCACACAAAAGTTATGAGAAGCGTTTTTATATAAGAAAACTATCTTCTTCTTCTTTTTTTAGCTTTCTTTTTAGCTTTTTTCTTAGCTTTTTTTCTTCTTTTAGCCATCTTTAGCTCCCTTTTTTTGTTTTGCGAAACAATTGATTCGCTATTAACTTTATTTTTATTTTTTTTATCTACATATGTCAAATATATAATGAATTACAAATTTGTAATTTAATTTGTAAAAAATTATTTTTAATTAATTTTTTTATTTAGTTAAATAAATAAGAGTTTATGCGATTAATAAACGGTTTTTAAATTAGAATTTAATATAAATTTTCAAATTTTTTTTTGTACATGTTAACAATTTTATATCTTTTAAGTTTCAATGTTGGTGTTAACATTCCATTTTCAATTGAAAATTTTTCATTAATAACAAAATATTTTTTAATTTTTTCTATTTTTGTTAAGTTTTTNTTTATTTTCTCTAATTCTTTTTCAAAATCTTTATCAAATGTGTGTTTTTTTTCTTCTGTTGGTACAATTAATGCAACTAAAAATGGTTTATTATCTCCATAAACAATAGCTTGATCTACAAAATCTGAATTTGTAATTTCTGTCTCAACTTTTGATGGAGAAATATTGTCACCACCAGGGGTGATTAAAATATCTTTTTTTCTGTCCGTTATGATTAAATAATCGTTTTCAAATTTTCCAATATCTCCTGTGTGTAACCAGCCATCTACCAAAATTTTTTTGGTTTCAATCTCATTGTTCCAATAACCCAACATTACATTTTCTCCTTTAACTAAAATTTCACCATCTTCGGCTATTTTTACTTGATTTTCATTAAATGGCGGACCTACAGTTTCTACTCTTATGTCATTTAAAGGATTACAACTTACCACTGGCGAGGTTTCGGTTAATCCATAACCTTGTAAAGTTGGTAAACCTATGGAATTCAAAAATAATCCTATATCCACATTTAAAGCACCTCCGCCAGAAACGAATGTTTTTAAAGATCCTCCAAATTGTTTCTTAATTTTTTTTCTAACTAAAACATCTAAAATTTTATTAAAAATATTGTCAATAAATCCAATTTTATTTTTTTTTATTTTTTTCAAACCTAAGTCTATTGTTTTTTTTATTAAAATTTTTTTGATACCTTTTGTTTTATTAAAATTTGAATTTATCTTTTGAAATAGATTTTGATAGAATCTAGGCACTGCTGTCATTATGTGTGGTTTACATTCGTTCATATTTTTAATTAGCTTATCTATACTTTCTGCATAAAAAATTTGAGCACCTAGTGAAATTTGTACAAATTGAACTGTATGCTCATATGAGTGCGAAAGAGGCAACCAAGTCAGAAAACGAGTTTTCTCTTGAATTAAAGTTGAGAGTAAATTTAAAGCTCCTGAGCAATTACTTAATATTCCTCCATGGCTTAACATTACACCTTTGGGATTTCCTTGGGTACCTGATGTATAAATTATACAAGCTGGATCTTTCCTTAATAATTCACAACTTGGTAAACTATTATAATCCAAATTAGATTTTTCTAAAATATCATCTAAGTATAAATAATCTTTATTATTAATTTCTTTGGATTTATCGAAACAGAAAATTTTTTTTATAAAATCCCTCTGACTAATAATTTTTCTTATTTTTTGGTATTGTTCATTATTTGAAAATAAAACTATGCTAGGTCTACAATCATCAATAATATATTCATAATCTTTTTCTATATATGTTGTGTACGCTGGCACAGTTATACCATTTGATAACATTATGGATAAGTCAGATATAAACCACTCTGGCCTATTTTCTGAGATCAATAAGCACCTATCACCTTTTTTAATATATTTTGATATTTCTGAGGAAAGATTGATTATTGCATTTTTTGTTTGTTCCCAAGAATAAGTTTTTTCTAAATTTTTTAAACTTGTTAAGAGTATCTCGTCTTTTTTTTGAGATTTATATTTTTCAAAAAATAGTTCAACTAAATTATTTGTGTTTTTTAATTCCATTTAACTTGGTGGGCGAAGAGAGAATCGAACTCTCACTTCTTGCGAAACACGATTTTGAGTCGTGCGCGTCTACCAGTTCCGCCATTCGCCCTTTAGTTTGCATAAGTTATTATATTAAAAATAAATAGTATAAGAACCTAAATTGTAATAAAACGAAAAAATGTACAAAAAACTCTATCTAAAATCTTTAGAACTAGCTGCACACAAAAGTTCTGAATTCTATTTAGCTTTAGTATCCTTTATAGAGAGTTCTTTTTTTCCTATACCTCCAGATGTGATGATTGTTCCTATGGTGATGGCAAGAAAAGATAGATTTATTAGAATTTTTTTAAATGCAACTATTTTTTCTGTATTGGGGGGAATATTTGGATATTTTATTGGATTTATCTTTTCAGACCTAGCAATGTCAGTTGTTGAATTTTATAATTATGAAGACAAAGTAAATAATTTAAAAGCAAGATTATCTGAGGGAAGTGGTTTATATATTTGGTTAATAACTCTTTTTCTTGCAGGTTTCACACCTCTTCCATTTAAAGTTTTTACAATAACAAGCGGTTTAATAAGTTTTAATATTTTTATTTTTATAATTATTTGTTTGATTTCAAGGGGTTTGAGGTTTTTTATAGTCTCTTATTTTACTTTTAGGTTTGGAGAACCTTTTGTTAACTTTATTGAAAAAAAAGGTGCATTATGGTCCACAGTTGTTGGCTTACTTTTGATACCTTTATTTATACTAATTTATTTTATAATAAAATAAGATGAGTTTTAAATTAAAAGAAAATTTACAGCATTATATTTTATTTTTTAGCTTATTTGCGATCTTATTTGCTTATTATGTAGAATTTGTTTTAGGTCATAAACCATGCAACTTGTGTCTTTTAGAAAGAATTCCCTATATCTTAGCAATTTTAATAATTATTTTATCTTCAATTTTTAAAAATTTAAAAAAATTATCCTTTTTAATGCTTGGAATTATTTTCTTACTTGCTACTTTTTTATCTATTTACCATGTGGGTATTGAGCAGGGTATAATTAGTGAGTCAGCATTATGCAAGGCTCAGTCAGGATTAAACATCTTAGACAAAGAACAATTATTACAAGAATTAGAAAAAAGTAATATTAGTTGTAAAAACGTTACTTTTACAATATTGGGTTTATCACTTGCTACAATAAATACATTTGTATCCTTATTTTTTTCACTTATAACAATGAGAAAATTTTATATTTATGAAAAAAAGTAATAAAAAAAAAATTGAAGAATTTATTAGAGTCGATCACGCAGGCGAAAGAGGGGCAATTAAAATCTATGAGGGCCAGCTTTTAGCGTTAAATACATTAGTAAAAGATGATGAGATGAAAAAAACTATAGAGGAAATGAGAGAGCATGAGAGAGAGCATGCAAATTATTTTGAAAATGAAATAAAAAAAAGAGGAATAAGGCCTACCAAATTTTTACCTTTGTGGGATCTGCTTGGAGTGGGGCTTGGTTTTGGATCAACTATACTTGGTAAGAAAGCTGCAATGCTGTGTACAGCCTCAGTTGAAGAAGTCATAGACGAACATTATCAAAATCAAATTGATCAAATTGAAAACGATGAAAAAGAATTAAAAAAGAAAATTATTAAATTTAGAGAAGATGAATTACATCATAAAGATATTGCATATGAACAAGGAGCTACAAAAGATGGACTTTACTCCTTATTTGATAAAATAATAAAAACTGGCTCAAGAATAGCAATAAATATATCTGAAAAAATTTAATTAAGGCTCAAGTTCTACATCCCAATATAAATAATCAATCCAGGTTTTATGTAAAAAGTTTGGTGGGAAATTTCTACCGTTCTTGTGAAGATCCTCGGTAGTTGGTTGAAAAGGCTTTTGATTGAGTGTCATTCCAGATTTTTGTAAAAGTCTACCTCCTTTTTTGACATTACAACCCGAACAAGCAGTCACAACGTTATCCCAATCTGTTTTACCACCTTTAGATCGTGGCAATAAATGATCAAATGTTAAATCTTTTTTACTACCGCAGTACTGGCAACTAAACTTGTCTCTTAAAAAAACATTAAATCTAGTAAAATTTGGATTTGATAATGGTTTTATATAACTCTTTAATGCAATAACACTTGGTAATTTCATGCTAAATGATGGACTGTGAACAGTTCGATCATAATAATTAACTATTGAAACTCTATCTAAAAAAACTGATTTAACAGAATCTTGCCAACTCCATAAGGATAATGGATAATAACTCAGTGGTCTGTAGTCAGCGTTAAGGACCAAAGCTGGGCAGTTTTCAAGAGAAGTACTCTGATTAATTATTGTCATAATAACAGATTAGCGTAAAAAAAAATAATAATCAACATTTTGAAATAAAATTAAAGTTTTATTTTATTTCCAAATTTTTTTTAATAAAATGTAAAGCTAAACTTGATGCCTCGATTGGAATATGATGTCCACAATTCTTAATAATTTTAGTATTGACGCTCACATTATTTCTTATCAAAAAATCTTTCGCTTCAAGAATATTTGACACAGGTACAACTTCATCTGCGTCACCATGGATAAGTAAAGTCTCAGGACCGTTTTTTTTTCTTCTTTCTAGATCNNCTTTATCAATTATTTTTCCAGAAAAACCAACCACACAATTAAATTTTTCTCTATTCGTCAGAGCAATATTAATTGCCATCATGCATCCTTGACTAAAACCACATAAAACAATCTTTGATGATAAAATATTATAATTTTTTTTTACTTGTTCTATAAATTTATTTAAAATAATCTCTGCTTTTACCGCTTCATCTGTAATATATTTTTCGTCATCTATACTCAAGTCGAACCATTGATATCCAGAGGGATTAATAGAACATCTTTGATGACCATTGGGGCACAAAAATATTGTATTATTTAAAAATCTTTTCCAATTTAAAGTCAGCATGCTGATATCTGTTCCGTCTCCACCATAGCCATGAAGCAAAATTACAGCATTATCTATTTTTTCATTATTATCTGGCTCAATAATTTTTGTTTCTAGGCAAAATGTCATAAATTTAATTATTATGTTTGTTTATTAAAAAAATATATATATATCAAACGATGGTTTCAGAAATATTAGTAAAAGTTTTTGCTGTAGCACTTTTAATCGCTGTCGCGATTGTCTTAATACTTGGCATAGGTACATTGTTCAAAGGTGGCTCAACAAGTAAAAAATACTCTAATAAACTAATGCAACTAAGGGTTCTATTACAATTTATCGCGATTATTGTTTTGGTCGGACTAGCTTATTTTTTTAAAGACTAATTATATTTAGAAAGCCAATTTATAAATTTCTCATCACTAAAATCTATCGATCCAACAATTCTTGCAAACTCTTCACCTTCCTTATTTACTATTATAGTGGTTGGCAACCCCCTTAAAGAAAAAGTTTTTGCAAGTTTAATAGTGTTGTCAAAATATAATTCTAAATTTTTGATGTTTAGCTCAGAAAAAAAATCTACTGATTTTTCTATTTTTTCTTGACCCACGTTTATTGGTATCACTTTTAAATTATTAAGTATTTTTAAATTCTGAAGTTTATCTAATGATGGCATCTCTTCTCTGCATGGAGCACACCAAGTTGCCCAAAAATTTATTACAACTAATTTATTTTTGAAATCCTTTAGATTTATTATTTTATCATTTACATCCGTAAAAGTTACATTCTCAAGTTTCTTATTCTGCTTATGAATTAACAAATTTTTAATATCTGTTTCGTCTGCAAATGAAATAACTGTTGATATTAAATAAATAAGTACTAAAAAAAATTTATAGCTTAATAATTTCATTCTAAAATGTATAGTTACATATCATGAGTAAAAATAAAAACAATAAACCAGTTTGGAGCACCAGAATAAATCAAAAGGCTGCATCTACATTTCAAAAAGTAGGCTCATCTTTAAATGTAGATAAAAGACTTTTTAGAGAAGATATAACCGCATCTATTGCTCATGTTGAGATGTTGGAAAAGCAAAAAATTATTACAGTAGCTGTAAAAAATAAAATTATTTGGGGTTTAAAGAAAATTTTGAATGAAATAATAAAAAAAAAATTTTCTTTTGATGAAAGAAATGAAGATATTCATATGAGCATAGAAAAAAGGCTTTTCGAGATTTTAGGTGAGGATGCAGGTTTCATACATACCGCTAGATCTAGAAACGACCAAGTTCTTACTGATTTAAAAATATGGTTGAGAAAATCTACTTATGAAATTATCGATGACCTGAACAAAACAATGAAAATTTTTTTAAAATGTGCAGAAAAAAATATTCATACAATTATGCCTGGATTAACTCATTTAAAAAATGCTCAACCAATATCTTTTGGACATTATCTAGTTGCGTATATAGAAATGTTTTTAAGAGATAAAAAAAGATTTAAGAATAATCTAGAAAATCTATATGAAAATCCTTTAGGTGTTGCTGCATTCTCAGGTACATCATTTAATATAGATAGATTTTATACAACAAAAAAACTCAAATTTAATAAACCTACAGGAAACTCAATTGATACAGTATCTGATAGAGATTTTGTTTGTGACTTTCTTTATTCAGTTTCATTATGCTCGATTCACATATCAAGATTTTCAGAAGAATTTATCATTTGGAACTCTGATGCTTTTAATATGATTAGTTTAAATGATAAAATAGTTACCGGATCCTCTATAATGCCTCAAAAAAGAAATCCGGATCCACTTGAATATTTAAGAGGCAAATCTGGGAGTGTAATAGGAAACTTGCTATCTATGCAAACTATTTTAAAAGGTTTGCCTTTATCATATTTTAAAGATTTGCAGGATGACAAAAAACTAGTTTTTGACTCCTTTGATCATTTAAAGAATTGTCTTAAAATTTTGAGGGATGTTCTTATTAATTTTAGTCCGAATAAAAAAAGAATGTTAGAATTTTCGGAAGTTGGACATACAACAGCGACAGATCTTGCAGATTATATTGTAAGAGATCTTAAATATCCTTTTCGAAAAGCCTATTCAATTACAGCTAAGATAGTTAATCTTGCTGAAAAAAAAAAGAAAAGAATTAGTGAGATGTCAATAGATGAAATAAGAACTATTGATAAAAAAATAGGTACAGAAGTACTTAATGTAATAAAAGTTAATAATTCCGTAAAATCCAAAAGTTCTTATGGAGGAACTTCTTTTGACAATGTAAAGAAAATGATAAAGAAGTATAAAAAACAAATAAATGACTAAAAAAATTATATTAATATTATTTTGCTCAGTTTTAATATTTTCTTGCGGGAAAAAAGGAGATCCAGAGTATAAAGAGACTAAAAGAATTGAAACTCAATCAATAATTTAATGAGATATAATAAACATCGCCTTTTTATTGAAAAAGTGAATGCTCAATCAATTGCTAAGAAGATTGATACGCCTTTTTATTGTTATTCTTTTAATAAATTAAAAACCAATATTAATAATTTTAAAAAAAATTTTAATAAAATTGATCCATTGATATGTTTTTCNGTAAAATCAAATAATAATTTGTATATTTTAAGAATAATTAAAAAATTTGGTCTTGGGGCAGATGTTGTCTCAAAAGGAGAATTATTAAGAGCTCTTAAAGCTGGAATAAGTCCAAATAAAATAGTTTTTTCTGGTGTTGGCAAAACTAAAGAAGAGATCAACTTTGCCATTGATAAAAAAATATTACTCATCAANGCTGAATCAGAGGATGAGATAAATGTAATAAATAAAATTGCTNTAAAGAAAANAAAAANGGTAANTGTAGGCTTAAGATTAAACCCAAATATTGACGCTAAAACTTTAAGAAAAATTTCTACAGGAAGAAATGAGGACAAATTTGGAGTTCCAGAAAAGATATTTCTTAAAATTATTAAAAAGTTTAATAGCTCTTCTACAATAAATATAAGGTGCTTAAGTGTACATATTGGAAGTCAAATTTTAGATCATAAACCATATCTTAGAATGATAAGAGTTATTGAAAATATACTAAAAAAATCGAAAAATAAATTTGACTATATTGATTTAGGTGGAGGAATGGGAATTGATTATGGTTTAAAGTCAAAAAAACTTAACTATAAAAAATACAGTTCTTCAATAGAAAGCCTTTTAAAAAAATACAAAGTAAAATTTATTTTTGAACCAGGTAGATCGATCATTGGAGATACTGCATGTCTAATAACAAAAGTTATTTATGTTAAGTCTTCAACAAAAAAAAATTTTATAATTCTTGATTCTGCAATGAATGACTTTATGAGGCCAGCTCTTTATGGTTCGTCACACAGAATAATACCAACTGTTAAAAATAATAAAATTTTAAAAAAAATACATGACTTCGTGGGGCCCATATGTGAAACAACAGACCGTTTTCTTACTTTAAAAAAATATCAACAATTAAAAGAAAATGATACTTTGGCGATATGTGATGTTGGAGCATATGGTATTGTATTAGCATCAAATTATAATTTAAGACCAAAGCCAGCTGAAGTATTAATAAACAATTCAAGTCTAAAAATAATTTCAAAAAGAGAAAATATAAACAAAATAATATAAATTTTAATTAATGATTAGAAATATACTTTTCTTAATTTTTTTTTATATTGGCATTATTTCAATTTGTATTTTTTATTTGCCAACATTTTTACTTCCTCACAAAATTACTCTTACAGGTGGGAAACTGATGGGTCACTGGTCAAAATTTTGTTTGAATTTATTTTTATCTACAAATGTTGTGATTAAGGGAAAAGAAAATATCATTAATAACGAAAAATTTTTTATTGTTTGTTCTCATCAATCAATGTTTGAAACTTTTTTTTTGCAAACGATATTTAATTCACCTGTTTTTATTTTAAAAAAAGAATTAATGAATATTCCAATTTTTGGTTGGTATTTGAAAAAAATTAAATCAATTTCAATTGATAGGAATAAAATTACTAAAGAAAATTTAGATTTTTATGAAAAGATAAAGCTTTCTTACCAAAAATCTAATCGCCCTATTATAATTTTTCCACAAGCAACTAGAGTAAATCCTGATGATAGGAGTGATTTTAAAAAAGGTGCATCAAGAATCTATAAAGAATTAAAAATAAAATGCCAACCAGTAGCAATTAATTCTGGTTTAGTTTGGCCCAAAAATGGTCCACTTAAAGCAAATAAAAAATTGACTGTATCAATTCTTGAACCAATCAATCCAAATTTAGATGAAAAAAACTTTCTCGAATTAGTTCAAAAAAGAATATACGAGGAATTAGATAATTTAAATTAACCCTTCATTGGCATTACAACATAGATACTGTCAAAATCAGAGGGGTCTTTGATTAACGCTGGAGATCCGGAGTCGTTTAAAAATATTTCTATTTTTTCACCATCAAGCTGGGAAGCAATATCAATTAGATATCTTGAATTAAAACTTATATCTAGCTCATGATCAAATTTTGCATTCAATGTTTCTTTTCCATCTCCACTACTGGCGTTATTAACTGATAAATTTAATTTATCTTTTTCAAGACTAAATTTAACTCCATCTTTTTTATCGAGAGAAACTGATGCAACTCTATCAACTGAACTTAAAAATAATTGCAAATCTATATCTAATTTTTTTTTATTATTTTTTGGGATAACTTGAATATAGTTTGGAAATTTTCCATCAATAAGCTTCGATATTAAGAGACTATTTTCTAGCTGAATTTTTATCTTTGATTTTTGACAACTAACTTTGATATCTCCGTCATAATTCTCTAACAATGCACAAAGCTGGAAAATTGTCTTTTTTGGCATAATTATAGGTTCAAAGGTGATTTTATCTTTTAGTAATAATTTTGAAATGGACATCCTATGACTATCTGTGGCTGCGGCTGTCAAATAATGTTTATCATCTACCTGGGTTTGATGAAAATAAATTCCACTTAAATAATGCCTTGTCTCATCCGTTGAAATAGAGAACTTACATTTGCTCAACAATTTAAGGAATTGTTTGGACTTTAGTACAAACTCATTTTCAGTGAAATTTTCTTCCATCAGTGGAAATTCATCTGCGCTCATACAATTTAGGTTAAAAACAGATTTTTCAGACTCAAGTTGAATTTTATTTTCAGTTGTGAGGTTGAAATTGATTTTTTTTCCAGAGGAAAATTTTCTAATAATATCGTACAAAGTTGATGAAGTCGTAGTAGTCTTACCTTCCTCNATTACCTCNACATCGTTAATTTCATTAATAAATATTAAATCTAAATCTGTGGCNGTTATTTTAAGTTTTGAATTATATGCCTCTANTAAAATNTTAGATAATATTGGTANTGTGCTTCGTTTTTCTATTACTCCTTGGCAGAAACCCAATGATTGTTGTAGGTCTTTCTGGTTAACGCTAAACTTCATTTGAATTATTATATAATATTTGATTTTTCAAAGTATCAATATTGGCACACAGCTCAGTGTCATTTTTTTTTAGATTTTCAATTGTTTTAATTGAGTGAATGACAGTTGTATGATCTCTATTAGAAAACTCTCTGCCAATTTCGGGTAGAGATTTTGAGGTAAGTATTTTTGTTAAATAAATAGCTGTTTGTCGTGGTCTTACAAGATATCTTGATCTTCTAGAGGATAACATTTCATTTTTTGATATTTTAAAAAATTTACAAACTAATGATTGGATCATATCCACTGATACTTTATTTTCAGGTAAATTTAATAGATCCTTAAGAACAATTTTAGTTTCAGATAGATTAGGAGTTTTGTTATAAATTCTGGAAAATGAAACTACGCGATTTAAAGCTCCAACTAACTCCCTAATACTATTTTTAATCTCTGAACTAATAAATTTTTGTATCTCTTCAGAAATATTTATCTGATCGGAGTAATATTTTTTTAATTCTTCTGACTTGACCTTAACAATCTTGTATCTCAATTCAAAATCAGGCTGCTGAATATCTATTACTAAACCTCCAGAAAATCTGGATTTGATCCGTTCTTGAATTTTATAAAGTTTATTAGGAGGTCTATCACCAGAAATAATAATTTGAGAACCTTTTTCCAATAAAGCGTTAAAAGTGTGAAAAAACTCCTCCTGTAAGGTTTCTTTTCCATTCATAAATTGAATATCATCAATTAAAAAAACATCCGCATTACGAAAATATTCTTTAAATTTAACCATATCATTTGATTTTATAGATTTTACGAATTGATACATAAATCTCTCTGCAGAAATAAACATGACTTTTTGAGTATCCTTAAGAGATAATCCAATAGAGTTAAGTAAATGCGTTTTGCCCATTCCGACCCCACCATAAATATATAACGGATTATAATGAGATGTTTTTTCTGAAACTTTTTTTGAGGCTTCAAAAGCAATTTTATTACTAGAACCTATTATAAAGTTATCAAAATTTTTGTTTGGATCTATTCTATTATACTGAAAGAAGAAGTCTTTTATAAAAGATACATTATTATTTGATGAAGCTACTTTTTTCTCATTTTTATTTTCATAATTTTTTTCGTCAGTATTATTATCAACCACAGAAATTTCTATTCTCCCAATTTCTCTCTTATGCGACTTTACTATTTGTAATATTTGATCAAGATATCTTGATGTGATCCAATCTCTTAAAAATCGAGTTGAAACGTTTAATAAAATATAATTACTAAACTCTCCTGAGAAGTTTATTTTTCTTAACCAGCTGTCAAATATATCTTTCCCAAATTTATTTTTCATTTCGAGCTGGATCTTTTCCCAGTCAATTTTTTGAATTTCGTTTTTATTTAAAGTATTTTTATTTTCCATGAAATGTTAAGTGAAATTCACTAAAGACCTTTTGAAAAAATTTATCAAGAAATATTTTAAATTTTATAAAAAAAAATAAAATCTCCGAGTGTATTTTTAATTTTAAAATTAAATTAAAAATAGAAAAAATTTATTTAAACTCTTAGGCGAAGTTAATTTTTAAATATATTTTTTTTTATAAATGAAAATTTAAAAAAAATTACAAGATCTAGTTAATTTTAAAAAATGATAGCTTTTATTTAGTGCAAATCTTAAGTTGCAGCGAAATAACAATCGCGAGTTGATTAAAGAGAATTAATTTTTTTGGTTAGTCTTGACAGGTTTCTTGAGGCATTTCCTTTTTTAATTACCCCTGTCTTAGCAATTTTCATCAATTCAGAGTTTAGTTTAGGCAAATAAGATAGAGCATCTTTTTTATTTTTTTTCTCAATAAGAATATTCATTTTTTTTATCGCATTTTTAAATCTACTCTTACGCGACTTATTAATTAGAGTTTCTCTTGAATTTTTTCTTATAGTTTTAATTGCAGATTTTGTATTTGCCATTTTGCAGGAGATATAACTTCTCAAAGGTTTATGGTCAACCAATTAATTTCAAATTTTTTGACAAATATTGCAATAAAAACTTGATCTATTTGAAATCACTTTTTTTTTTATAATTCCGTCACATTTTTTTGAAAGGCAATGCATTCCCTCTCTATCGTAAACTTGGAAATACTTTTGAAATGATCCTATTTTTCCATTCGAATTTTTAAAATTTTGAATTGAAGATCCTCCTTTTTTAATCGCTTTTTTTAGTACTTTTTTGGAGAAAAAAATAATTTTTTTATAGTCACTCAGATTTAACTTTGCAGATTTTCTCTCAGGATTTATTTTAGCCAAAAATAAAATTTCACTAGCGTAAATATTTCCAATTCCTGAAACAAATTTTTGATCAAGAAGATAATTTTTAATATTTTTGCTTTTATTGCTTAATTTCTTTTTTAAATATGTTTGATTAAATTTTTTATTGAATGGTTCAGGCCCATAATTTGATATGAACTCATCTAATTTATACTTACTTTTAAGTAATAAAAAATANCCAAATCGTCTTGGGTCGTTATAAATTATTTTAAATTTATCAAATGAAATATAAATGTGATTATGTTTTTCTGGCAAATTTGGTGATTGATAAAAACTTAGATTGGTAAGAAATTTTTGCTTATTTTTATCAACAACATGTAAAGTTCCTGACATGCCTAGATGAATTAACCAATAATAACTATTATCTAATTTAATTATTAAGTACTTAGAAAATCTAGATATATTCTCTACTACAGAATTTTTAACTATATTTGAAAAATTGTGATCCAATTTAAATCTCAAATTTCTATTTTTTATAATAATTTTTTTAACCTTTTTATGCCTGATCTTTTTTGACAAGGACTGTTTGACTATTTCTACTTCTGGCAATTCTGGCATTTATTACTATATTATTATTTATAAAAATAAATAAATACAATGAAACAATTTTTACAAAACCAAAAAAATCTAGTCCAAAATGTCTTTAACGATGTTTACGACAAATATGATCTTATGAACGATTTTATGTCATTAGGGATACATAGACTTTGGAAAAAGGATTTAATTATGATGATGTCACCCTATGCAAATAAAAAATTAATTGATGTAGGATGTGGAACAGGTGATATTGGTAAACTATTTTTAAATACAGTTAAATTTAAAGGCAGTGTTTATAATGTTGACCCTAACAAAAAAATGTTAGACCAAGGAAAGAAAAGATTTAAAAATTTAGACAATATTTCTTGGCACATAGGAAACGCTGAAAACTTAAAGTTCAAGTCCAATCTTTTTGATTATTACACAATAAGTTTCGGCCTTAGAAATACAAAAGATATTAGCAAATCTCTAAAAGAGGCACATAGAGTTTTAAAGCCTGGGGGACGTTTCTTATGTTTGGAATTCTCAAAAATATCNAATTCTAACTTAAATTTCTTNTATAANAATTATTCAAAAATAATTCCAAAAGTTGGNAAGNTNATAGTAGGNAAAAGTGAGCCNTANGAATATCTTATAAAAAGTATAGATAAATTNATAAATCAANATCAGCTTNTTNAGTTAATGAATNAAAATGGTTTTGAAAATTGTAAATATAGAGATTTAAGNGGTGGAATAGTNTCTATTCATTCAGGCTGGAAGGTTTAATGTTAAAAAANATTTTTATTCTATTTAAAATTGCAAGAAAGTTNGCACTNTCTGATGCTATTAAAGTAATATCTAAAATTCATAAACCTCCTGTNGTANTACAAATTTTAGTAAATATTTTTTCTATTAGTCTTACTAAAAAAGATTATGAGCTTAAAAATTTNAGCGATGAGGAAAAACTATGTAAATCCATAGAGGGGATGGGAACAACATTTATTAAATTAGGTCAGTTCCTAGCAACCAGACCGGATATAATTGGNGAAAAGCTATCAANACAANTAGAAAAATTACANGANAGAGTCCCGCCTTTTTCNAATGACGAAGCAAAANATATTTTAAAAGATGAGCTTGGAGAAGAGGTNTATAACTCAATTTTAAATTTTAGTGAACCAATCGCAGCAGCATCAATAGCGCAAGTACACAAAGCGCAATTTAATGATAATGGAACAATAAAAGATATAGCNATTAAAATTCTAAGACCAGATATTAAAAAGAAATTTAACGAGGAAATAGATGCCTTAATGCTTCTAGCTTACTTAATTGAAAATATAGCTACTAAAACTAGAAGATTAAAATTAATGGAGGTAGTTTTTTTATTAAAAGAAATTACTAATCATGAGATGGATTTAAGGTTTGAGGCAGCCGCGGCAAACGAATTTTCCGAAAATACAACAAATGATGTTGGATTTTTTGTACCAAAAATTTATTGGAATTTTACAAGTGAAAAAGTNTTAACTTTAGACTGGGTTGANGGGCAATCAATTCGTGAAAAAGATNTTTTAATTGAAAAAGGNATTAATGTTAAAAATGTTGCAACAGATATTATTCAACACTTTTTAAGACATGCTGTTAGGGANGGTTTTTTTCATGCTGATATGCATCAAGGAAATTTACTTATTGATAATAGTGGGNGAATTGTNACAATCGACTTNGGTATTATGGGTCGATTNGATAAGCTTAATAGAAAATTTTTAGCAGAAATTTTATACGGATTTATTTTAAGAGATTATAAAAAAGTTGCAGATGTTCATATNGTTGCTGGCCTAGTNCCAAAAAACGTTAANGTAGATGAACTNGCNCAAGCTCTTAGATCCATAGGAGAACCGATTTTTGGCCAATCAGTTAAAGATATTTCGGGAGGAAAATTACTTAAACAGTTATTTGACATTACTGAAAAATTTAACATGCAAACGCAACCCCAATTATTATTACTTCAAAAAACAATGGTTGTTGTTGAAGGAGTTGCAAGAAAATTAAACCCTGAAACAAATATTTGGGAAACTTCAAAGCCTGTGCTTGAAAAATGGCTCAAAGAAACTAAGGATCCAATTTCAAATTTAACTGAGACCTTGAAAGACTCAACTGAAGTCCTCAAAAGATTGCCAGAGTTACCTCAAATAATGGATAAAGCAAATCAGGCTCTTACTTTTTTAGCTAGTGGACAAATACCTCAAAACTCAAATTCATATTCGGCTCTTAAAGATAAAGAAATGGAAATGAAATCTTTTAGAAACCAAAGTATTATTGGATTATTATTGCTTGTATTTTTTGGTTACTTAGTATTTTAATTTCACAATGAATTTTTTAGATAGAAAAAAAATATTACTTATTATCTGTGGTGGTATTGCTGCTTATAAAGCTTTAGATGTAATAAGATTAATAAAAAAAAATGGTGCACAGGTAAAAACTATACTTACGGAAAATGCTAAAAAATTTGTGACACCATTATCCGTTGTCTCTCTTTCTCAAGAAAAAGTTTATACCCAACTTTTTGATCATGAGAATGAAGCAGAAATGGATCATATATCACTTTCTAGATGGGCTGATTTGATATTAATTGCACCTGCTACAGCTAATACAATTTCAAAATTAAGTTATGGACTTGCGGATGATCTTGCTACAACTGTGACACTAGCATCAAATAAGAAAATTTTTTTAGCGCCTGCAATGAATGTAAGAATGTGGGAACATAAATCCAATAAAGATAATATTCAAAAGTTAAAAACTTTTGGTTATGAAATGATTGGACCAAATATTGGTGATATGGCTTGTGGAGAATACGGCGAAGGTAAAATGTCAGAGCCAACTGAAATTCTTAATTACTTAAATCAGTATTTCAAAAAATTGAATAATGTTAATAAAAAAAGGGCTATCGTAACTGCTGGTCCTACTCAGGAATTTATAGATCCTGTAAGATATATTACGAATAGATCAAGTGGCAAACAAGGTTTTGAAATAGCAAATTCTTTAAACAGAAACGGATTTGATACGACTTTAATATCAGGACCCTCAAATCAAATAGCAGATCCTAATATTAAGTTAATAAAGGTAAAAACCGCAGAAGAAATGTATGAAGAAACATTAAATAATTTACCTGCAGATGTAGCAGTATTTTCTGCAGCCGTTGGTGATTGGAAGATTAAAAACTATAATAAAAATAAGATTAAAAAAAAGGATAACCTTGTACTAAATTTAGAAAAAAATATTGATATTTTAAATAATGTATCAAATCATAANTCATTGAGACCAAAACTTGTAATTGGTTTTGCTGCTGAAACAATGAATTTAGAATTAAATGCAAAGAATAAATTAACAGAGAAAAACTGTGACTGGATAATAGCAAATGATATATCAAAGAAAGATATTGGCTTCGAGTCGAACGAAAACTCCGTTTCAATTTTCTATAAAAATCAAGACTTTGAGGAAATAAAAAAAACAAGCAAAAGTAATCTCGCTGACAAGATTGTGGAGAGAATTATAAATCACCTGAATTAATTATGATTAAAGTTTTAATTAAAAAACTTAGTCATAAAGCTCAAATACCAATCTATAAAACTGAAGGATCTTCAGGAATGGATTTGATGGCTCTTACAGAAGATAAAATTGTGATTAAACCTAATAAATCTGCGTTAGTCCCAACTGGATTATCTGTAGCAATACCAAATGATACTGAAATTCAAATTAGGCCTAGATCAGGTTTAGCAGCAAAATCTAGTATTTCAGTTCTCAATACGCCGGGAACAATAGACAGTGATTATAGGGGTGAGTTAAAGGTTATTTTATTTAACCATGGTGATAAAGAATTTNTTATTAATAATGGTGACAGGATAGCTCAAATGGTTCTTGTTCCAATTTTAAAAGTCCAGTTTGAAGAGGTACAAGATCTACCTGAAACAATCAGAGGTTCTGGAGGTTTTGGATCTACTGGAAAATGAAAAAAAAATTCAATAAAAATTATTTAGAGAAATATTCAAGACAAATAGTTTTAAAAGATATTGGTATCCTTGGTCAAAAAAAAATATCATTATCTAAAATATTAATTGTTGGGCTTGGAGGATTAGGTTGTCCAGCTGTAGATTACTTGTGTCGAGCTGGAGTTGGACAGGTTGGGTTAGTAGATTTTGATAAAGTAAGNTTATCTAATATTCATCGTCAAGGAATGTATAATTCTCAAGATGTGGGGAAATTAAAAGTTGATGTTATCTATACAAAAATTAAAAAAATTGACCCTGATATTAAAATTATTAAACACAAAGTAAAAATTACTAACAAAAATTTTGATCAAATCGCTAAAAAGTATGATGTAATTATTGACGGGACTGATAATTTTAGAACAAAATTTCTATTAAATGAAGGTTCGTTAAAATTAAAAAAATTCTTTATATCTGGATCTATAAGCAGATTCGATGGTCATATTTTTACATTTGATTTTAAGAATAAAAACGAACCCTGTTTAAAATGTTTCTACCAAGAACTACCACCGGATGATGTATTAAATTGCGAGTCTGATGGTATTTTAGGTCCAGTAGCTGGTGTTGTTGGAAATTTACAAGCTATTGAGGCCATAAAAAAAATCTGTCATGTAGGAAAAAACTTAAGTTCAAATATTTTAATTTTGAACTTAAAAGATCTAAAATTTAGAAAAGTAAAATTTAAAAAGAAAAAAAATTGTATATGCTAAAAATTTTCTTACTTATTATATTTTTTAACTTTCATATAAATGTTTTCGCACAAGAAAGTGATTACTTTTTAATGCTTAAGTATAATGAAGTAAATGTAAGGTATGGGCCAAGTAAAGATGATCAAATTAAGTTTATTTACAAAAAAAAATATCTACCTTTAAAGGTTATTGATAAAAAAGAAAATTTTAGAAAAATTATTGATCATAAGAATAATGGGGGGTGGATACACATTTCTCAATTAAAGTCTCCAAAGTCTCTTGTGATTTTAGAGAATAAAGTTCTTTTTAAAAAAGATAGCTATTACTCAAAGCCATTAGTAAGAATTGAAAAGGGGGTGTTGGTCCTTGTTAAAAAGTGCAAACAAAATTGGTGTAAAGTAAAAACCAACAATTATACTGGTTGGTTAAATACTAAAAATGTTTGGGGTATTAATTAGTTACTCTTGCTGTGAACAAACGTCTTTAATAACAGGTATGTTCGCACAATCCCCACATTTTGTAACTTGAACAATACAACCATCGTTTAAAACCTTTACGTCAACTGTTCTATCACATTTTGAACATTTAGATGCGATTGTAAGTCCACATTTTTTACAATTATAGTTTTGTATATCCATAGACTGTAGAATAAAAATTAAAAAAATTATTTCAACTTTTTTTTGTGATAATGATAATTGTTATCAAAAAAAAAATTTTTATTAACTACTTTTTAAAATAATGATAATCATTCGCAAAAAATTATTTTTTGGATTTACTCGCCCACCACTTGTCTAAAATAAAGTACCAGACCGAATTTGCTATTGGTTCAACTATTGCATCTGTTAATGCAATCATAAATGTCACGTCCGCTACCAACATCAATACTGTTATTGCTATAGCAAAGTGTCCAATTGTGTAGATAACAGTTCTAAGAAGTGAACCTTTGTTATTTTCAAATATTTCTTTTGAGGCNCCGAATANACCTTTAGTGATTTCTGTCATTATTTTTTTTAAAAGGATTTTCTAATACACATGCAACTAAATGAATTCTTGCTTGTTCTCCACCATTAAAAAAATTATGAAATTTTGTATTGTTCGTTATAGTTACGTGACCATCTGCTGGTAGGTGTTTGGCTACATTTTCTATCACCATAGAACAACCTTTGTTAGTAATTATTGGTATATGCAANCTTGGTTCTGGATCTTTATGCCANCTTAAAGTAGATCTNGGCTCNTTCAAAAGTAGTCTTACTCTACCTAGCTTAAATTTACTTTTTAAAGTTTCATAAACTTCTTTAAAATAAGTATTTTCAAACTCTGGCATTAGTTCTGTATATTTTGACTCATCAATAGCTATATCTCTAGAAACCACTTTTCCAGTTTCGTCTGCTATGGTCCAATATTTACCTCTTACATTATGACCTTCAACTGAACCGTTATCGTTTGGTATTCTATTTATTGGTATGGCACCAAAATGACTTATTCCCAACGAATTAAAATTTTTCTTTTCTAAAATTACNTCTAAATCTTTTCTTAACCTTGAAATATCAAATTTTAGGTCAGGAACTTTAAAGAAGTCTTCGAAACTAACTTGAACCATTTTTTATTACCCTATTTTATTACCTTAAATCAAAACGATCTAAATTCATCACTTTTGTCCAAGCGTTAACAAAATCACTTATAAACTTATCCTTAGCATCTTCGCAAGCATAAACTTCGGCAAAAGCTCTTAATTGAGAATTTGATCCAAAAATTAAGTCAGATCTAGTAGCTGTCCACTTAACTTTTCCTGTTTTTCTGTCTTTACCTTCGAAAAGGTCTTCTTTTGGTGAGACCTCTTTCCATTCAGTATCCATATCAAGAAGATTTACAAAAAAGTCGTTGGACAATTTTCCTACTTTTTTTGTAAATACTCCGTGTTTTGAATTATCATAATTGGCACCCAAAACTCTCATACCACCAATCAAGACGGTCATTTCAGGGCCAGTAAGATTCATTAATTGTGCTTTGTCAATTAACATTTCCTCAGCAATTTCAGAATGATCTGCATCCGCATAGTTTCTGAAAGCATCTGCTTTTGGTTCTAATAATCCAAATGAATGAATATCTGTTTGATCTTGAGAAGCATCACCACGTCCTTGTGAGAATGGGACTTTGATTTTTTTCCCTACATCTTTTGCTGCTTTCTCAATTCCAACACCACCCGCTAAAACAATCAAATCAGCCAATGACACTTGCTTTTTCTTGCTATCAAAGGATTTTTTTATTTTTTCTAAAACTTTAATTACTTTTGAAAGCTGCGAAGGATTGTTTACTTTCCAATCTTTTTGAGGTGCNAAACGTATTCTTGCACCATTTGCTCCGCCTCTTTTGTCTGATCCCCTAAATGAAGCTGCTGATGCCCATGCTGTTGTTACTAATTGCGAAACAGATAGACCAGATTTAGCAATTTTATTTTTAAGTAGATCAATGTCTTTATTTTTAATTTTAAATTTATTTTTAGGTATAGGGTCTTGCCAAATCAGATCTTCTTTTGGCACTTCACTTCCTAAGTAGTTAACTTTAGGACCCATATCTCTATGTGTAAGTTTAAACCATGCTCTAGCAAAGGCATCTGCAAACTCTTTAGGATTATTATGGAAATGTCTAGAAATAGGACCGTATTTTGGATCTAGTTTTAAAGACAGATCTGTAGTTTGCATCATTGGAAGATTTTTTTTAGATTTTACATGCGCATCTGGAGTAGTTGATATAGCATGACCATTTTGCTTGGGCTTCCACTGATGAGCGCCTGCTGGACTTTTTGTTAATTCCCAATCATAACCAAATAGATTTTCAAAATAACCCATATCCCATTTAATTGGATTAGATGTCCAAGCTCCTTCGATACCGCTACTTATTGTATCTTCAGCTTTTCCACTTCCGTAGTCACTATTCCATCCTGTTGATTGATATTGAATTTTAGAACCTTCTGGCTCTGGACCTTTATGAGACTCTGGTGCAGCACCATGTGATTTTCCAAATGTATGACCTCCTGCAACTAAAGCTACTGTCTCATAATCATTCATAGCCATTCTGCCAAAAGTTTCTCTAATATCATGAGCCGCAAGCAATGGATCAGGGTTTGCATCAGGACCTTGTGGATTCACGTAAATTAAACCCATATGAGAAGCTCCTAATGGATTTTCTAATTCTCTATTACCACTATAACGATTTACTCCTAGCCACTCTTTCTCGGAACCCCAATAAATATCTTCTTCTGGTTCCCAAATATCGTCTCTACCTGCACCAAATCCAAAAGTTTTGAAACCCATAGACTCGAGCGCAACATTTCCAACTAAAATAAATAAATCTGCCCATGAAATTTTTTTTCCGTATTTTCTTTTAATTGGCCAAAGTAGTAATCTGGCTTTATCTAAGTTAACGTTATCTGGCCAACTGTTTAAGGGTGCAAATCTTTGGTTTCCTGTGCCAGCACCACCTCTACCATCTCCTGTTCTATAAGTTCCTGCTGCATGCCATGCTAGTCTTATAAAGAATGGACCATAGTGCCCATAATCTGCTGGCCACCATTCTTTTGAATCGGTCATTAATTTATGAAGATCTTTTTTAAGAGCTTTGTAGTTAAGTTTTTTAAATTCTTTTTTATAACTAAATTTTTTATCCATAGGGTTAACTAGGGAAGAATGTTGACTTAAAATTTTTAAGTTCAAAGCATTAGGCCACCAATCTTTATTTGTTTGACCTTTGCCAGTTGGATGTTTTGCTGGAGTTCCTGCTCCTGTAAATGGACACTTGCCAATTTCTTTATTGATTTCACTACTCATAAATTAGTTCTCCTGTATAGATATTATCAGTTTATAATCAGTCTAAAGTAGAAGTCAAGTAGTTTAGAACGTTTATAAACTATTGAGAATCGTTCTCAACATTTATAACCACATCAATTTCTTTTATTGATTTTCCTTTTGGAGGATTTGGAATATTTTTGAGTTCAATTTTACTTGAATCAATATCAATCAACTCGTTTGTTTTAGTATCATAAAAATGATGATGAGAACTAATGTTAGTATCGAAATAGCTTTTGTCNTTTCCTAAAGAAATTTCTTTTACNTATCCTTTTTTTTTAAAAGCATGGAGTGTATTGTAAACAGTGGCTAAAGAAATTTTCTCATTAAAATTTTTTTGCATCATTTTTGCTAAATCATTTACTGTGAAATGAAAGGTTTTTTCAGTGTTGAAGAGAGCTTCGCAAATTTTAATTCTTTGTTTTGTAGGTCTTAAGCCAGAATTTCTCAATTTATTGATAAAATCTTGGTTTTTCATTGTGGTTATTTATAATAGTTCTAAACTATTTCTATATTATAATTTATTTAAATCAAGTAATAAGGTTACAAATTTATGAAAAAGAATTCATTCAATTACGATGAATTAATTAATTGTGGAAAAGGTGACCTTTTTGGGCCTGGAAACGCAAAGCTACCATTACCACCAATGCTAATGTTTGACAGAATAACAGAAATTAGTGAAGATAAAGGTGCTTTTAAAAAAGGATTAATAAAAGCTGAATTGGATATTAAAGATGAGCTTTGGTTTTTTGATTGTCATTTTCAAGGAGATCCTGTGATGCCAGGATGCCTTGGATTAGATGCAATGTGGCAATTGGTGGGATTTTATTTGGGCTGGCTAGGCAATCCGGGTAGAGGACGTGCTTTGGGCGTAAATAGTGTAAAATTTACTGGAGAGGTTTTAAAAAATGTTAAAAAAGCGATTTATGAAATTGATATGAAAAGAATATTAGTAAAAGAAGGTACTACAGTTGGTCTCGCAAATGGAATTTTATTAGCTGACGGAAAAAAAATTTATAGTGCTGAAAATTTAAAAGTTGGACTGTTTAAATAATGAAAAGAGTTGTAATAACTGGAATTGGTGTTGTTTCGTGTTTGGGAAATAATCAAGAAGAAGTCTATCAGTCTTTGCTAAATTCTAAATCGGGAATTACGTTTTCCGAAGAATACAAAGAGTATAATTTAAAAAGCAACGTGCATGGTAAACCAAACATTAAATTAGAGGATCATGTAGACAGGAAGTTTATTAGATTTATGGGTCCAGGATCTGCATATAATTATATTTCAATGTCTGAAGCGGTAAAAGATTCAGGGTTAGAGGAAAAAGATGTAAGTAATATTTCAACAGGAATGATAATGGGTTCTGGAGGTCCATCAATTGAAAATGTTATTTTGGCAGCTGATAAAACAAGACAAAAGAGTCCAAAAAGAATGGGGCCTTTTGTAGTCCCAAGAACTATGTCCAGTACGGCTTCAGCAACTTTGGCAGTCCCTTTTAAAATTAAAGGAGTTAATTACACAATAAGCTCTGCCTGCGCAACAAGTGGTCATTGTATAGGAAATGCGATGGAATTAATTCAATTAGGTAAACAAAAAATTATATTTGCAGGTGGAAGTGATGAAGTTCACTTTGCAATGACTGCAATGTTTGATGCTATGACTGCTTTATCCTCAAAATATAATGATACTCCTGAAAAAGCATCAAGACCTTACGATAAAACTAGGGATGGCTTTGTAATTTCAGGTGGTGGTGGAGTTTTAGTCCTAGAAGAATACGAGCATGCTAAAGCAAGAGGAGCAAAAATTTACGCTGAGATTACAGGATATGGTGCAACATCAGATGGCTATGATATGGTAGCACCGTCAGGAGAGGGGGCCGTAAGATGTATGAATATGGCTCTTGGAACTGCAAAAAATAAGATCGATTATATTAATACTCATGGAACCTCAACACCAGTTGGTGATATCACTGAGCTTAATGCTGTTGGTAAAGTATTTACTGACTATAAACCAAAAATAAGCTCCACAAAATCTCTGGCAGGACATTCTTTGGGAGCAACTTCTGTTCATGAGGCTGTTTATAGTCTAATTATGATGAAAAATAGTTTTATAGCAGCATCTGCAAATATTACTGACATGGATGATGAGGCAAAAAAATATCCAATTGTTACGAAAGTTGAAAAAGATGTTACTTTAAATTCTGTAATGTCGAATAGCTTNGGATTTGGTGGAACTAATGCAACATTAGTATTTGAGAAAGTTTAATATGGATTTAATGAAAGGCAAAAAAGGGTTGATCATGGGAGTAGCCAATGAGAGATCTATAGCTTGGGGAATTTCTCAAAAACTATCAGAGGCCGGAGCTGATTTAGCATTCACTTATTTGGGTGATGCTCTTAAGAAAAGAGTTGTTCCATTAGCAGAAAAATTAAATTCTAAGACAACATTTAGTTGCGATGTAGAAAAAAAGGATGAGGTAATCAAACTTTTTGAAGATATTAAATCACATTGGGGAAAAATTGATTTTGTAGTTCATGCAGTGGCATTTTCAGATAAATCTGAGTTATCTGGGGAATATCTAAATACTACCAGGGAAAATTTTTTAAGAAGTATGCTAATTTCTTGTTTTTCATTCACAGAAGTTGCCAAAGAAGCTTCAAAAATAATGGAAGATGGCGGAAGTATGTTAACATTAACCTACGAGTCAACAAAGGCAATTCCAAATTATAACGTTATGGGAGTTTGTAAATCTGCCTTGGAGGCAAGTGTAAAATATCTTGCACGAGATCTTGGTAACAAAAAAATAAGAGTAAATGCAATAAGTGCCGGTCCAATTAAAACACTTGCAGCTTCTGCAATTGGGGACGCTAAATTTCTTTATAAGTGGAATGAAGACCACTCCTTTTTAAAAAGAAACGTAGATATTCATGATGTTGGAAATTCTGCATTGTACCTATTAAGTGATCTTAGTGGTGGCGTGACAGGTGAAATTCATTATGTCGATGCAGGCTATAATAAAGTTGGTATGCCTGACCCAAAAAATATAAAGTAAATGTCCAAGAGATATAGCGGCAAATCTTTCAAAGACTCAAGCGTAATGAAAAAAGCAAAGCTTTCCCTTAAAGAAAAAAGAAAACTTAAAAGAGAAAAAAAAAGGAATAAATGAGAAAAGTTTTTTTAATCCTAATCTTGGGACTATTAAACTTTCAAACAAACGTTTTTTCCTCTGATAAAATTATTAATCAACTTAAAAGTGGTGGAAATATTATTTTTATAAGACATGCGATTGCGCCCGGCAATGGAGATCCTGATAATTTTGACTTAAAAGATTGCTCAACTCAAAGAAATTTAAGTAAAAATGGAATTGAACAGTCAAAAAAAATAGGTGAATTTTTTAAAGATAATAAAATTAAAGTAGAAAAAGTTTTATCGAGCGAATGGTGTAGATGTAAAGATACAGCTAAATTTGCTTTTAAAAATTTTGAAGTTTTTAGTTCTTTAAATTCATTTTATGATGCAAAATTTGCAGATAAGAAAGAAGAGCAAATCAAAAATTTGAAAAAATATATTAAGGAATGGAAAGGTAAAGACAACCTAGTTTTGATAACACATTATGTTGTTATTTTAGCAGTTTTAGATAAAGGTGCTTCGTCTGGTGAAATCTTAATCTCAAACAATAATTTCAAAACGCTTGGAAGTATTATTATTAAATAAAAAATATCAAGGTGCGTTTAAATGCAAGTTTAAAAACTTTAAAAACTTATTAATTTATAATCATGAGACGTAAATTTTTAAAACTAATTTGTATTTCCTTACTAGGACTAATACTTGTACCCCATAGGTCTTTATATTCTCAAACAAAAAAAATAATTAATCAAAATTTAACAAAAGAGCAAAAAGATATTCTTTTTAATGAAGGAACAGAGAGACCTTTTACAAGTAGTCTTTTGTACGAGAAAAGAGTTGGTTTTTATCATTGCGCAAATTGTGGAAACAAACTTTTTAGCTCAACCGCAAAGTTTGATAGTGGAACTGGCTGGCCTTCCTTTTCTGAAGCTCTGCCAGGTGCTTTTAAGACTAAAGTAGATTACTCTTTCGGAATGGAAAGAGTTGAGTATCATTGTGCAAAATGTGGTGCACATCATGGACACGTGTTTAATGATGGTCCTAGCAAAACAGGTAAAAGATTTTGTAATAATGGTCTTTGCCTAATTTTTATTCCATCTGAATAATGTTAGATTTTTGTGTAATAGGAACCGGCATATCTGGGTCTACAATAGCAAAACTTTTAAATCAAAAATTTTCTGTAAATGTATACGATAAAGCTAAAGGAATTGGAGGCAGAAGCTCATTCAAAAGATTAAATGGGAAAATTGGTTTTGACCACGGTTTACAATATTTGTCTCCAAGATCCTTAAAATTTAGGAGATTTACAAAAGAGCTTACAAAAAAAAAAGTTTTAAAATTTTGGGGCGGAAACCATAAATTTCTTAATAAAAGTGTTAAAAAGAAAAATAAGCATATTAAGTTGATAGGAGTTAATGGAAACAACGATATTAGTAAGTATCAATTAAAAAATATAAAATGTTATCATCAATATGAACTATCAAAAATAAATAGACTTAATAAAGTTTGGAATCTTCAATTTCAAAATGGCCAGGTTATTAAAAGTAAAAACTTAATAGTTTCTATTCCATTTCCACAATGCAAAAAATTATTATCAAAATTTGTGAGAACAAGTTTATTTAAAAATAAAGTAATAATGAATTCTAGTTTAACAGTTTTACTAATGACAAATAAGACATCTAATAATTATAGCAGTTATTTTACAAATGATAAAATTTTAGGGTGGGTTTCGAATGAAAATTCAAAAAAAAGATTTACTTACAATAGAGACTTATGGGTACTTCAAAGTACTTTTGAATATGGAAGAAAAAATATAGATAATTATAAAAATAAAAAAACTTATTTCACGAAAATATTACTCAATAGATTTAAAAATATAACAAAAATAAAAATAAGTAAAATATACTTCACTCATATACATGGATGGAAATATTCCTCAAATTCAAAATCATTAAAATCTGATAGTTATTGGGACAGAAAAATAGGCCTTGGTATTTGTGGAGATTGGTTTGGTGGACCAAGACTTGAGGATGGATGGTTAAGTGCTAATAATTTATTTAAAAAGATAGTTGGAAAAAAGTAAAAATATTTAAAATTTATTTAACAACAGCTACAACTTTTACTTTTAGATTTATTATCTAAATTTTCTTCGGTTTTAATTTCTTCCGCTCTTTTTTGCTCTTCTTCGAGCGTTTTTTTTTCTTTATAAATTTTATCCTCAAAGTAGGCATAAAGTGAGCTAAAGCCTAACTTGGATGCTTTCTTTTCCTCATAACTTCTTCTACCTTTTAGATTTTCAATTATTTCCAATATTTCTTGATTTTGCATGTTAATTAAATTGCTGCTTGCTTGATTGATAATTTAACTTTTCCTCTATCAAATCCAATTACTTTTACTTTAACCTCATCACCCTCTTTGACAACATCTGTTACCTTAGCAACTCTTTTGTCTGCTAATTCTGAAATATGAACTAGACCATCTTGTTTTCCTAGAAAATTTACAAAAGCACCAAACTCCATAATCTTCATTACTTTACCATTATAAATTTTATTTAATTCAGCCTTTGCAGTGAGATCTTTAATCATTTGCATTGCTTTATTTCTAGAATCCTCATCTGGGGCTGACACCGTGACTTCGCCCTCGTCGTTAACGTCAACTTTGGCTCCTGATTTTTCCACAATTTCTCTTATAGTTGCACCACCTTTTCCAATTACTGTTGCTATATCTTTTTTATCGACAGTTATTTTTTCCATCTTAGGTGTATGTTTACCTACATCATCTCTTGATTTTGATAATGCTTTATTCATCTCGCCTAAAATATGAATTCTTCCATCTTTTGCTTGTTTTAGTGCTTGTTCCATTATCTCAAATGTAATTCCTGTAATTTTGATATCCATTTGAAGAGACGTAATACCATTTTTTGTTCCCGCCACTTTAAAATCCATATCACCTAAATGATCCTCATCTCCTAAAATATCTGAAAGTACACTAAAGTCATCACCTTCTTTAATCAGTCCCATTGCAATACCTGCTACTGGCTCTTTTATTGGGACACCTGCATCCATCAGAGCAAGTGATGATCCACAAACTGTAGCCATAGAGGATGAACCATTTGACTCTGTTATTTCTGAAACAATCCTAAAAGTGTATGGAAAACTTTCTTTTGGTGGCAAAGAAGAATTTATAGCTCTCCAAGCAAGTTTACCGTGTCCAATTTCTCTTCTTCCTGTGCCAATTCTGCCAGTTTCTCCTACTGAGAATGGTGGAAAATTATAATGTAGCATGAACCTTTCTCTTTGTAGACCATCTAAACTTTCAATTCTTTGTTCGTCATCAGAAGTTCCTAGTGTTGTAGTGACTATTGCTTGAGTCTCTCCTCTNGTAAATAATGCTGATCCATGAACTCTAGGTAAAATTCCAACTTCACACATGATAGGCCGTACGTCTGCAAGACCTCTTCCATCAATCCTATTTTTGTTTTTAAGAATATCTGTTCTAACAATTCTCTTTTCTAAGTTTTTAAGTTCGTAATTAACGTCTAAATCTGTAAAATTTTCATTCTCCTCATACAATTTTTTAGCTTTTTCTGTTATTTCAGAAATTTGATTTGATCTGTCTTGTTTGTCTCTTGTAGAGAATGCTTTTTTTAAATCATCCGTAAATTCACTTTCAAGTTTTTTTCTAATTTCTGTAAGATCTTTTTTTTCAATCTCCCAGTCTGGTTTTCTACACTCTTTGGCAAGATCCTCAATCATTTTAATTATAGGGACAAAATTTTCATGACCAAACTTAACTGCATTTAGCATCTCTTCCTCGGTTAAGCCTTTTGCTTCAGACTCAACCATCAGCACAGCATCCTTGGTACCTGCAACAACNAAATCTAATTTTGATTTTTGCAAATCAATTTTTGATGGATTTAAAACATATTTTCCATCAATGAAACCAACTCTTGATGCTCCTACCGGACCCATAAACGGCATTCCTGAAATCGCTAAAGCTGCCGAGGAGGCAATAATTGATAAAATATCTGCTTCGTTTTCTTTGTCATATGAAATTACAGTTGGTAGTAATTGAACTTCATTTTTGAACTCATCAGGGAATAAAGGTCTGATTGGTCTATCAATCAATCTAGAAATTAATGTTTCGCTCTCAGTTGGTCTTGCTTCTCTTTTGAAATATCCCCCTGGTATTTTGCCCGCTGCATAATATTTTTCTTGATAGTTTACTGATAAAGGAAAATAATCTACATCCGGGTTAACTTTTTTTGCACCGACTACCGTAGCCATTACAACAGTTTCACCGCATTTTGCGATTATTGCTCCATCTGCTTGTCTAGCAATTTTGCCAGTTTCTAGACTTATTTTTTTTCCTGCTATTTCAATTTCTTTCTTAAAAACTTTAAACATTTATTTCCTTATATTTAATTTACTAATTACATTTTTATATGAGTCTAATTTATTCCTTTTCAAATAATCCAATAACTTTTTTCTTCTATTTACTGCTTTTAATAATCCAACTGAAGAATGCTTATCTTTCTTGAATTCTTTGACATGTTTAGATAACACTTCAATCTTTTCAGTTAATAATGCAATTTGAACTTCAGATGATCCTGTGTCCTTCTCATGGATTGCTAATTCTTTTGCTTTTTTAATCATATCTTTTCCTGTCTATTAGTTTGTTTTATTAGATTTTCAATTTTTTCTGCGTACTCAAAAGAGTCGTCTTTTACGAATAGTATTTTTGGTAAAAACTTCATAGTTATTTTTTTTGAAAGAACTTTTCTTACAACAAAGGAAAATTCCTTTAATATATTTACCGCTTCAGTAGCATTTTTTCCACCAAGTGGCAAAACAAATGCTTTTGCAGTTTTAAGGTCAGGGCTCATCCTCACTTCAGTTACTGTGATATTATTTGTGTCTAAATTTGGTAATTTTGCCTCTCCTCTAACAAAAATTGTACCTAAAGCCTGTTTTATCATCTCTCCAACCCTCAATTGTCTTTGAGTTACGGGTCTACTTGATTTTTTGCTTCTCATATTCTTCTCTCTGTTATCTTTGAATTATAAACCTCTATAATGTCATTTTTTTGAAAATCACTGAAATCTTTGAGTGTAATACCGCATTCTAGACCTGCACTTACTTGTTTGGCTTGATTTTTTTCTCTAAAAATTGACCCAATCTTACCATTATAAATAATTGCTCCATCTCTTATAATTCTCGCACTTGAATTATTCGTTATTTCCCCATCTATAACTTTTGATCCTGCAACTTTACCGACTTTTGAAACCTTAAATATTTCTAATATCTCTGCAGATCCAATTATCTGCTCCTCAACATCTGGGGATAATAATCCTGACATTTTATTTTTAATAAAATCCAATACTTCATAAATTATATTGTAAGAGGAAATTGAAATTTTTTCTTGCTCAGCAAGTTTTTTTGCCTCCTTAGTTGGTTTAACATTGAAAGCAACCAATATTGCCTTTGAAGCTTTAGCTAAAGAAACATCAGTTTCTGTTACCATTCCTATATCTGATAAAATTATTTTTGGTTTAATTTCATCATGTTTAATTTGCATTACAGCATTTTTTATAGCCTCAGATGATCCATGAACATCCGACTTTATAATGATATTTAATTCCTCTGAAACCTTATCTTTGAAAGCAGATTCTTGTGTTACAAATTTCAAGGGATTTTTGCCAACTTTTGACTCTTGAACTCTAGCGTCACAAAGGCTTTTGGCCTCTTTCTCATTATCTAAAACTAAAAAATCATCTCCTGATTTAGCAGCGCCGTTTATTCCAAGTACTTCGACTGGAGAGGCTGGTAATGCTATATCAATATTTTTTCCATGATCATTGTTAATCACCCTCACTTTTCCCCACTGTAGACCACTTACAAAATAGTCTCCTTTTTTAAGTGTTCCACTCGTAATTATAATGTTAGCTATAGGACCCCTTCCAACGTCAATTTTAGACTCTAAAACTACACCTGTAGATTTACTTTCATAGTCAGTTTTTAAATCCAAAAGTTCTGCTTGGAGTATAATTGACTCGATAAGTTTATCTAAATTTTTTTTAGTTTTTGTCGAAATCTCAACCATTAATGTATCGCCTGATAATTCTTCAGCAATTAATTCGTGCTCTAAAAGTTGATTTTTTATTTTTTGAGGATCAGCTTCAGGCAGGTCACATTTATTAATAGCTACAACAATTGGTACTTTAGCTGCTTTTGCATGTTTGATTGACTCTATGGTTTGTGGTTTTACTCCATCATCAGCAGCAACAACCAAGACTACTAAATCAGTTAACTTAGATCCACGAGCTCTCATTTCGGTAAAAGCGGCATGACCAGGCGTATCTATAAATGTAATTTTTTGATCTTTGTGAGTTATTTGGTAAGCGCCAATGTGTTGAGTTATTCCTCCAAATTCTCCAGAAACAACATTTGCACTTCTTAAAACATCTAATAAAGATGTTTTGCCGTGATCTACATGTCCCATTACTGTAACTATTGGTGGTCTATTTTTTAAATTATCAGATTTTACTTCTTTAATTTTTTTTATTATCTCCTCGGTTTTTTCTTCTTTTATTGGGTTGTGTCCAAATTCTTTGACAAGATATTCAGCTGTATCCGAGTCGATTGAATGATTTATTGTTGCTGTAACACCCATTCCAAATAAGTGCTTAATTATACTGCTGGATTGTTCAGCCATTCTGTTAGCTAATTCCCTAATCGTAATTATCTCTGGAATATTTACATCTCTTTTAACTGGTTTTAAATTTTCCTGAACATTATCTTGTTGAATATTTCTATTTTCTTTTTGCTTAGCTCTTTTTAAAGCAGCTAGACTTCTTGCTCTTCCCTCATCCTCACCACTAAGCGCTCTTGATATTGTAAGTTTTAACTCACGTCTTTTGGTCGGTGATTTACCTTTTACATCTCTTTTATCTTTATCCTCTTTAAGTCTTCTTGTTGCTCTTTGTTCAGCAAGTTTTCTTTTCTCATAATCATTTGGGGGAGGTGTAGGTTTTGGAAAATTAGGACTTTTTGGTTTAAAGCTAAATTTTGTATTATTGTTAAATGGTTTTTTAGGTGAAAATTTGTTTGGTTTCTTTTCAATAAAAACAGAATTTTTTCCTTGAGTCTTTGCTTTTTCAATATTTGATATGGATTTTTTTAAGTTCCCAGATAATGTTAGTTTCGTTTTTTTTTTTTCCATAAGTCATCCTTAATCTTTGTAAATTTTTTCTCTTGCAGACATAATTAAATTGTCTGCTTCACTCTTAGATAGTGCAAAGTCTTCAAGATATCCTTTTATTTTTATCCTCTCACCTTTAATAATATCATATCCGCCAGTTAGCTCATCTGATGCTAAATCAGCAAAATCATTTAAAGTTAAAATTTTTTGCTCTCCTAACGTAACAAGCATACCCGGCGTTAAACCATCGTGCTCAATCAGATTGCTTTCAAGACCAAGATTTTTGATTTTTTTTGAAATTTCTTCTTGATCTTTTTGATGAGATTCCTTTGCTCTATCTATTAATTCTTTTGCTGTATCTTCCTCAATACCCTCGATTTTAATTAATGCCTCAACTGTAGAGTCTTTAATATCATCAATCGAGGAAAATCCCTCGGCAACAAGTAATTGTCCCAGTGTCTCGTCTAATTCTAAATTTTTTACAAAATTTTCAGTTTTCTCTTTAAATTCAGTTTGTCTTCTTTCTGAATCCTCTTGATCGGTCATTATATTAATTTCAAAATTCATTAGCTTCGTTGCCAATCTAACATTTTGACCTCTTCTACCTATAGCTTTACTTAAATTTTCCTCTGTTAGAATTACATCAAGCTTTTTATTTTCTAAATCAACGTTTACTCTCTGAATTTCTGCCGGTGACAATGCATTTGATACTACAGCTGCTGGATCTTCAGACCAATTTACTATATCGATTTTTTCACCTTGTAACTCATTTACAACTGCTTGGACTCTGCTACCTCTCATGCCAACGCAAGCTCCAACTGGATCTAAGGAATTGTCAATAGCTTTTACGCAAATCTTTGCTCTGCTACCTGGATCTCTAGATGATGAGATAATCTCAATTAATCCATCGTATATCTCGGGTACCTCTTGTATAAACAATTTTTCCATAAATTTTGGATGAGCCCTAGATAAAAATATTTGTTGTCCCCTTGTTTCTCTTCTTACGTCATAGCAATATGCTTTAATTCTATCTCCTGCTTTAATATTTTCCCTTGGTATCATCTCATTTTTTTGAATAATTGCCTCAGTTCTACCTAAATCAACGATTACATTTCCAAATTCTAATCTTTTTACTATACCGCTTAATATTGTTTCTTTTTTATCTATAAAATCATTGTATTGCCTTTCTCTTTCTGCTTCTCTTACACTTGTACTTATCACTTGTTTAGCTGTTTGAGCGGCAATTCTTCCAAAATCAAACGTTGGTAATGCTTGCAAAATAGTATCGCCGATATTTTTATCTTTATTTTCATCACTTAATTTTTGAGCTTGTTCAAGGCTAATTTCAGTATTTATGTTCTCAGGTTTTTCAACAATCACCAATTTTCTAAAGATACCAATATCTCCACTATCTCGATTTATTTGTACCTCAATTTCATTATCCTGGCCAAATTTAGATTTTGCAGCTTTTGCAATACCTGTTTCCATAGAATTGATAATCAACTCTTTATCTATAGATTTTTCTAAAGCTACGGCTTCTGCAATTCTCAATAGTTCTAATTTGTCTGAGCGTCTATTTAACATTTTCCTACCAAAAAAAAATGGGCCGAAGCCCATTTTTGAAATTTCAATAATGTAAATGAAATATAGATATTTTTTCTATATTTTCAACTTTTTACTTATTTAAATACTGAAGTCTTATCTGTTTTTTCCCATGAAAATGCGCCATTTGACTCTGGTTCCCTTCCAAAATGACCATATGCAGCTGATTTTTCATATATTGGTTTATTTAATCCTAACATTTCTCTTATACCTCTTGGACTTAAATCGAAGTTATCTTTAATAAGCTTTTCCACATGTTTATTTTTTTCTTCATCATTAGAAAATAGATCAACATATATTGATAAAGGTTTAGACACTCCGATAGCGTAAGCTAATTGTATCAAACATTTATCAGAAATTTTTGAAGCTACAATATTTTTGGCTAAATATCTTGAAGCGTATGCTGCTGATCTGTCAACTTTGGTTGGATCTTTTCCAGAAAAAGCTCCACCACCATGTGGTGCAGCTCCACCGTAAGTATCTACAATTATTTTTCTTCCAGTTAGTCCAGTATCTCCATCAGGTCCTCCTATAACAAAATTTCCAGTTGGATTAATATATATTTCGTTTTCATCAAGGTTACCTAATAAATTTTTTGGAATGGATTTTTCAATATAGGGGATGCAGAGTTCTTTTACTTTTGCTAAATTAACGTCTTTAGAATGTTGCGTAGAAATTACTACTGATTTTACATTTGCTGGAACTCCATCCTTATACTCAATTGTAATTTGGCTTTTTGAGTCTGGTTCTATTCCTTTAAGCTTTCCAGATTTTCTATCTTCAGCCATTAATCTTAAAATTCTGTGAGAAAAATGTATTGGAGCTGGCATAAGAACATCAGTCTCATTNCATGCATAACCAAACATTATACCTTGGTCTCCTGCACCTTCATCTTTATTTCCTGAAGAGTCAACTCCCATCGCTATGTCAGCTGATTGAGAGTGTAAATGACATTCAATTTTAGTAGCTTCTTTGTAAGTGAAGCCATCTTGGTCATACCCAATATCCTTAATGCAATTCCTAACTTTTGAAATTAACTCATCCTTATTGATATCTGGGCCTCTGGTCTCTCCTGCTAAAACAACTTTATTTGTTGTAGTCAATGTTTCGCAGGCTACTCTTGCTTGAGGCTCCATGCCTAAATAAGTATCGACGACCATGTCAGAGATTCTATCACATACTTTGTCTGGATGTCCTTCGGAAACGGATTCGCTTGTGAACAAATAATTTTTTTTCATTTTATCTCCCTTGTCTTTTTAAAAAAAAAATTAAGGTAATATAAATTAAGACTAAATAAAAGAATATATTATTACGACCGTATGTTGAAAATACAGTCATTTCACTCAACTTTTCAAAACCATATTCACTTAATGCACCACTAGAAGTTGACTTATTAATTTTTATGATTTTTCCTTTAGGATCTATGATAGCTGAAATTCCATTATTTGATGATCTGATAATACTTTTCCCTTCCTCTATAGCTCTAAAAACTGAATGAGCAAAATGTTGATGAGGTCCTATAGATTTTCCAAACCATCCATCTTCAGAAATATTAATTATTAAATCATAATTATTAATTTCAGATAGTTTACCTGAATATATTACCTCATAACAAATTAATGGTAGTATATTCAAGTTAAAGTCATCGTTATTAATATTAATTATATCCCTGCGATCTCCTTTAGAAAATGACTGATAATTATTTGTAATGCTTCTCAAGCCAATTTTATTTAGAGCATTCTCAAATGGTAAAAATTCTCCAAAGGGGACAAGATCATTCTTGCGATATAATGCTTTTATATTTAATTCATTATCAACGATAGCTAAAGAATTATAAATTTTTAAATTATCGTCTTCATTCAAATCATTTATACCTAATAAAATTAAATGCTTTTCACTAAATTTTTTAAAAAAAGTTTTATATTTATCAATATCGTTAAGATATGTAGATGTAAGAGTCCCCTCAGGCCATATAAATAAAGTTGGTATTTCTTTTTCAGGATTACTAATTTTTATCATTTCATCAATAATTTCCACCTCTTTTGAAGAGTCATAAAATCTTTTTATTTCGATATTTGAGGAAATTATTTTAATTTGAATATGTTTTTGAGTTTTTAAAATTCTATTATGATCGTTTATTCTGAATTCTCCGATTAAAAAAAATGACAGTAAAATTGAAAAAAAAACAAACGATAAAATTAATTCAAATTTTGTCTTTTTTAAAAATAAAATTGCAGGAATAAAAAAAAATGTAGTAGTAACTAAATTTAAACCATATGTTCCAATAAACGAGGTCATTTGAATATATGAGATGTTATTTGATAAAGAATATAAAAATAAATTCCATGGAAACCCTGTAAAAATATGACCTCTAATAAATTCAAAGACCCCTAAGATTAAAGAGAAAATTAAAATTAAAGCTAAATTTTTAAATTTAAAAAAGAAGGACAATAAGTAAGCAGGTATAGCAAAAAATAAAGACAAGAAAGATGGTATTATTATTATTGAAACAGGAATTAAAATTTTAAGACTTGTATCAAATGTTAGTGAAATTGCTATCCAATATAAACTGAATAAAAAATAACCAAAACCAAATAACCATCCATAAAAAAAATAATTTTTTTTGTCTAAATTTTTATTTTGTACTAAGAGAATAAAGAAAAAACTTAGAGTAAAAAAATTTATTAAAAACCAATTATATGGTGGAAGACTGAAAGAGCTTAAACTTCCTAAAATGAAAACTATAAANTATATGATTTTTTTATTATTAAATAATTTTTTCAATTTTTTTTTCTAATAAATTAAATAATTTATTTTCTTCTCTTTGCATTTTATTAAAATCACTATTTTTTTTATGGTCAAAACCTAAAAGATGTAGAAAACCATGAATAAAAATTTTTACAACCTTATTTTTAAAATTTAAATTACTTATATTTTTTGGTTGGTTCATATAATTGTAACTTATTATTATGTCACCAAGGTAAAATTTGTTTTTACCCACTTTATCGTTGTAAGGAAATGAGAGCACATCTGTTGGTTTATTTTTTTTTCTAAATTTTTTATTCAATTTTCGAATTTTTTGGTTATCAGACAAAGAAAGTGAAAATAAAATTTTTTTTTTTTCAAATTTATACTTTTTTGGAAAAAATCTTAAAATTTTATTAAAAAAAAAATTTGCTCTTTTTATTTTTTTTTTCCACTTATTATTATCAATAACAACCTCAACTTTAATCATTGTTATTATTATCCGAATAAGCCTTGACAATCTTTGAGACTAAAGGGTGTCTGACTACGTCGGTGTGGTCGAAATCTACTACAGAAATTTCATTTAAATGTNGTAATAGTTTTTTGGATCTATTTAACCCTGATAAAGATTTATTAGGTAAATCTATTTGTGACGGATCACCATTAATTACTATTTTTGAGTTTTCTCCGATACGCGTTAAAAACATTTTAATTTGTGTATCTGTTGCATTTTGAGCCTCATCTAAAATTGCAAAAGAATTTTTAAGAGTTCTNCCTCTCATAAATGCAAGTGGAGCNATTTCAATATCACCAATTTCAATTTTTTTTTGAATTTTCTCAAAATCTAATAAATCATACAAAGAGTCATACAAAGGGCGTAGATATGGATCAACTTTTTCTCTCATGTCGCCAGGTAAAAAACCTAATCTCTCACCAGCTTCCACCGCGGGTCTAGATAAAATAATTCTCTCAATTTTTTTATCTAAAAGCATTGTCAATGCCACTGCTACAGATAAAAAAGTTTTTCCTGTTCCAGCTGGACCTGTTGATATAATAATGTCACTACTTCTTAAAGCTGAAACATATTTTTTTTGTTTTTCTGATCTTGGTATAACAGACTTTTTTGGAGTTTTAATAATGTACTCAATTTTTTTATCTAAATTATTATTTTCATTAATCATAAATTTACTTACTGATGAGATTATATCTTTTTTTTCTATCGATCCATTAATATTATATTGATCACATAAAAATTGAATTGCATTTTTTATAATTTGAATTTTTTTATCATCACCTTTTGTTATTATTGAATTTCCTCTAAAATAGAGGTTTGTATTTGTTAAATTTTCAAGTTCTTTTAAATTTTTATTAAATTCACCTAGAATTCCCATCAAGAGTTCATTATTTGGAAATACAATACTTAGAGAATTATCCGAATAAACAAACTTTAGATTAGTACTAATTTTACTTTGGGTTTTATTCAATTCTATGCTGCCTCAACATCGTTAGTTAAAATTTCACCAAATAAACTATTTTGATTACTGTTGTTTATCTTAACCGGAATTATTTTTCCAACTAAACTTTCATTTCCTTTAAATATTACAGATGTCATATATTCATTTCTTCCAAAGAATTTATCTTGATTTTTCATTTTATTTTCAACTAAAACATCGACTTGATTATTTTCAAAGCTTTTATTTTTAATCTTTTGATTATTAAAAAGTATTTCTTGTAAAACTTTTAATCTTTCTTTTAAAATTTTTTTATCTACTTGATCATAGTTTGAGGCTGTAGTTCCTGGTCTCGGGCTAAATATAAATGAGTATGAGTTTAAAAATTTTAGATTTTTAACTAGCTTCAATGTTTCTTCAAAATCTTTTTCTGTTTCACCAGGATAGCCAACAATAAAATCGCTAGAAAATTCAATTTTATTATTGATTTTTTTTAATCTTTCATAAACGTCAATATAATCTTCGACTTTATGTTTTCTGTTCATAAGATTTAATATCTTATTTGATCCTGATTGAATTGGCAGATGGATAAACGGCATTAGCTTTTTTGAGTTTTTGTAACAGTCTATTAAATCATCGCTCATATCTCTTGGATGTGATGTAATATATCTAATTCTCTTTAGCTCTTTTATATTTTCTAAGGCCATAATTAGATCTGATAATCTATATTCTTTTTTATTTTCTACGCTTGAGTACGCGTTTACATTTTGTCCCAATAAAATTATTTCTTTAGTGCCACTTTGTATTAATTGCTTTGCTTCATTTAAAATTTGGTAGAACGGTCTTGAATACTCAGGTCCACGTGTATAAGGTACTACACAAAAGTGACAAAACTTATCACATCCTTCTTGAATTGTGATAAATGAAGATACATTACTATCTTGGTTTTTGATTTTACTCAAATAGTCAAATTTTGATATGGAGTCAAAATCAGTAATTTCATCTCTAATTTTATTCTTCTCAAAATTTTCAATTGTATAATTTAACTTATGATAGGATTGTGGTCCAATTACAAAATCAATATAAGGCTCTCTCTTTAACATTTCAGAATTTTCTGCTTGTGCAACACAACCCGCTACAATAACAATTGGTTTTACTTTTCCCTCAAAATTTTGTTTTACTCTACCTATTTCATGGTAAACTTTTTCTTTAGCTTTATCTCGAATGTGGCACGTATTAAGAATAAAACAATTGCTTAACTCTAATGATTTAGTCTCTGTAAAACCAATTTTTTTGATTGTATCTAAGATTCTGTTTGAGTCGTAAACATTCATCTGGCAACCAAATGTTTTTATAAATACTCTTTTTGACATTAATTAATTTTTTTTTTTAACACCATAAAGCTCAAGCTTGTGGTCAACTAATTCATAGCCATATTTCTCAGCAATTTTTTTTTGAAGTTCCTCTATATCATTATCAACAAATTCAATTATTTCTCCTGTTTTAATGTCAATTAAATGATTGTGATCATCATTTATCTCATATCTTGCCTTGCCTGCTTTAAAGTCGTGTTTTACTAGTATTCCAGCCTCTTCAAAAAGTTTTACAGTTCTGTAAACTGTTGCAATACTTATTTTTGGATCTATTTTTGATACTCTGCTATATAATTCATCAACATCAGGGTGATCAGACTCCCCATATGTCTCTTTTGACTCGGAAATTACTCGAGCAATAATTTTCCTTTGCTCTGTAAGTTTTACTCCTTTTTCAATACATTTTTTTTCTATTGTTTCTGACATCAACCAATTTAACTCTAATAAATTGGATTAATCAAATTTTTTTTAAGTTTATATTTTCTACATAAATTTGGCAATTCTGCCCAATTTTTTAATTTTTTTTTGTCATTTTCTGAAAAGTCTAAATAGCTGAAACAATAATAGTCTATATTTTTTGCTAGGTGCATACCTTTAACAATTGATAATGAGTTTCTTATACCAGCAAAACTTCCTGGCCCCCGATTTACATATATTTGGTTTAGATCTATTAATCTTATTTTATATTTCTTTAAAAAATCATTAATTAAAATTGTTATTTTATCAAAATTGCTTTTGCTATTTTCATGACTACTAGTATAAATATTTTTATCATTTATTATGATTAACAAAATTTTATTACCTGTTGCATCAATTATTAAATTTTTCATTTTTTTTATACTTTTGAGCGACTCTATTGCAGTCGAAAATGATAGTAAATATTATTCTGAAGAAGCTGGGACACTTTCTCTAATCTATCATAGGTTCAATGAAAATAAGTATCCATCAACAAATGTTAGAATGGAAATTTTTGAAAAGCAAATACAAATTATAAGAAATAAAAATTATCAATTTGTAAATCCTGAGTCATTTTCAAAAAGACTTTGATAAGCCAAAAGAAGAAAAAAAAATATTGTTAACAATAGATGATGCTTTTACCTCTTTTTATGAAAATGCCTGGCCATTTTTAAAGCGAAATAAAATTCCTTTTATTCTGTTTGTTTCCACCGAGCCGGTTGGAAAAAACGGTTATATGACTTGGAAACAGATTAAAGAAATTGAAAAAGAAAAATTTGCGTTTATTGGAAATCATTCACATTCTCATGAATATCTAATTGATTTTAGTTTTGATGAGTTTAAAAGTGATATTAATCAATCAATAAATATTTTTAAGAAAGAGTTAGGTTATAACCCAGTATTCTATTCACATCCTTTTGGGGAATACAGTTTAGATCATATTAATTTTATAAAGAAAAAATTTAAATTTGCTTTTGGTCAACATTCTGGTGTGATTGATGTAAACAAAGATAGATATCAACTCCCAAGATTTCCAATTAATGAAAAATATGGAGATTTAGAAAGATTTAGTTTTGTTATTGATTTATTACCATTACAGTTTAAAAAAATAAGTCCAATTGATATGTATATTACTGATAATAACCCACCAAATTTAAAAATTGATTTTTTTGAGGAACAAAAAAACATAAAAAATATCAATTGTTTTTCAGACGAGGGGAATCAGTGGGAAAAATCTAAACTTACTTTTATTGGTAATTCGTTAAAAATAAATTTCAGAGACAAATTTCTATTCAGAAGAGGAAGAGTTAACTGTTCTTTAAATGATGATGGATGGAGATGGTTTGGAATTCAATTTTCAGTTAAAACAAATTAAATTATATTTTTAAGTTGTATGCTTGTTGGTAATAGCTTAACTTTATCAAAATCTTGAAGTGAATTTTGTTCAATTATTTTTTTAATAATTTTTGTATATTCAACGCCTGTAGCTGCATACTTGTCTAAGTAGTTCGCAAGGTCAAGACTATCTAATTTTTGATTTTTCTCTCTCATTAAAGCTCTGGCTTTTCTAAATTCTCTGTAGCCATTGTGAGTATTGAGATTTCTTTGATATGCTCTTACAGATGCTTTGAGAACTTTAAACTTCATTACTTTATGAGATCCATCACTAGAATCTGCTCCGGCAGGTTTTATTCCTTCTCCACTAAAAGTCCACTGTCCAAATAATGCATTTCCCTCTATTGCAAATCTTGAAGTGCCCCATCCTGATTCTTTAGCTGCTTGAGCTAAAGCTAGAGATACTGGTATCTCATCCATTCGTATTTTTAATGTTGATAAATCTTTATTTACTACACCATACTGTTTAAATTTAGAATTTAGCCATCTAGTTTCACTATTTGAATTATTTTTTTTATTTAATACTCTAAATAATTTTATTCTATCTAATTTAATTCTATTATTTTCTTCAAGAACCAATGGTAAAATTATCTCTAGGAAAAGTTTTTTTTTTTCCTTCGTGCTTTCAATTTTTCTTATCTCCTCTGGCAATAAAGAAAGTTTAATAGGTTTCACCAGTTTTGATTTTCTTATTTCATTTAGATCATATTCAGTGTCTTTAAATAATTCTTTTACTGTTGATGCACTAAGTCTTACCGTATCTGTTGGCACTTCATCAAATGAAAAAATGTCCTCAAATAAATTTTTAGTATCTAATATTTGATCGACATCTTCTTTTTCTTTGAGAGGCTTACCTTCTAGAACTTTTTGGAAGTCAATTTTAGAGTTATTATCAATACTTTGTTTTACTACCTGGAGCTCTTTTTTAACATCTATCGATAAAGGCAAAAGAAAAAAAATTAATATTAAAATTAAACTGGACGCAAATGTATAATATAAACTCCTTAACTCATTAAAATTAAAAAAATTGCTCTTTTTTTTTAATACAAAGCCTCTTTCACTTATTATTTTTCTTAGTTGTTTAAAATTTATTTTTTGTGTTTTTAAAATTTTGAAATTAATTTTTGAATTTTTAAACATGTATAATACTAAATTGCTTCAACCTGTTTAACATCTGGAATATAATGCGTCAAAAGATTTTGAACTCCTTGTTTTAATGTTATAACAGAGCTTGGGCAACCCGAGCAACTACCACGTAACTGTACCTTTACAATACCGTTCTTAAATTCTATGAATTTTATATCACCTCCGTCTCTTGCTACTGCGGGTTTAATCTTTGTATCTAATATTTTAATAATTTGTTTTTCAACTTCTTTTAGATTTTCAGTATTTATAATTGATGGTTTTTTGTCGATAATAATTTCTTTACCATTTGCATAATACTCATTTAGTAATGCTAATACAATATGTTTAATATCTTCCCAATTTATATCGTTTTGTTTATTTATTGACAAAAAATCCTCAGTTAAAAAAATACTTTCAACACCCTTTACAGAAAAAATATTTTTAAGCAGAATATTATCCGTCATATCATTTTTTGAAATCTCAATTGATCCAATTGCAGATACTTTTTTACCTGTAACAAATTTCAAGGAATTTGGGTTTGGAGTTTTTTGAGTTTGAATGAACATAATGTTTATATAATCAATTTTTTTTAATTTTAAATATGATTATTTAAAAACCTATAATTTTTTTAAGTTTTTCAACTTTAGATTTTGCCATTTTTTCTGCCTTTTTAGACCCATTTAACAAAATATTATCTATAAATTGAGGATCTTTTTCTAGTCTTTTTATTTCATCGGAAATAGGTGAAATTTTTTCCACAACTATTTCTGCTAAATCATTTTTAAATTCTGAAAAGTTTTTCCCGCTAAATTGATCAATTGTATTTTTTAGATTTTGATTAGATAAACTGGAATATATGCTCAATAAATTTTCAATTTCGGGTCTTTTATTAAGATTATTTTCTTCTCTTGGCATTGTATCATTATCTGTTTTTGCTTTTTTAATTTTATTAATAATTTCATCTTTGGTATCCTTAAGGTTTATTCTACTTAAATCAGAAGGATCTGACTTGCTCATTTTTTTGGTTCCATCTTTTAAACTCATTATTCTAGCAAAGTTTTTTTGAATTAATGGTTGTGGAATTTTAAAAAAATCTGGACACTCGTAATCCAAATTAAATTTTTGAGCAATATCTCTTGATAATTCTAAGTGTTGTTTTTGGTCTTCTCCTACTGGAACATGAGATGCATCATACAAAAGAATATCCGCGGCCATTAAAACTGGGTAGATATAGAGTCCTATACTTGCTTTTTCTTTATCCTTTCCTGCTTTCTCTTTAAACTGGGTCATTCTATTTAACCAACCCATTCTTGCGACGCATCCAAGTATCCAGGATCCTTCTGAATGAGCTGGTACTAGTGATTGATTAAAAATTATGCTTTTTTCTGGCTTGATACCACTTGCTAAAAATGCTGCGGTTGTTTCCCTTATATTGTCTTTTAGTTCTTTAGGATTTTGCTTAACAGTTATTGCATGTAAATCTACAACACAAAAAATACATTGGTTATTTTTTTCGTTTTGAAGATCTACAAAATTTTTAATTGCTCCGATATAATTTCCTAAATGCAAATTACCAGTTGGCTGAACACCAGAAAATATTTTTTTAACCATAAATCAATACTTTAATTTAATATCTGATATTTTGAAAGCTTTAGTAAGGATCGATATCATAATATAAATTATTAATGTTAAAACCACTATAGCGAGCATAGTAACTAGCTTATAGCCACTTTCGAAAGCTAGATATTCTTGAGTCAGTTCAATTAGATAATAAAATATAAATGATGTTATAACTGAAACTAATACAATTCTTATAAAAGAAATAATAATATCTAACTTAAAGTTAAAGTAATTTTTATAAATTAAATAAAACAATAACAATATTGAATTTAACCAGGATGATATGGATGTTGCTATAGGAATTATTATAAATCCAATTTTATTGAAGAAATATACGCTTATAATTATATTTAAAATTACAGAAATTAATGAAAAGTAAAATGGAATTTTAGTATTTTGTCTTGCAAAAACAAAACTTGAAAAAACTTTAATAAATGCAAATGCAGGTAGTCCTAGAGCAAAATAAAAAAGAGCGTTGGCTGAATTTTTAACACTTAAAATATTAAAAGAACCGTATCCAAAGAGAGAGGATGTTATTTCCTCTGATGCAATTAATAATGCAAAAGTTGCTGGAATACTTAAAAATAAACTAAGCTCCAGTGACTTATTTTGAATTAGGTTTATTTTATTTTTATTTTTTTCTTTAACATATCTACTAAGGTTGGGAAGCAATATTGTACCTATTGCTATTCCTGCTATAGCCAGATTAATTTGATAAATTCTATCTGCATAATATAAATAAGAAACTGCACTTGCCTGAAATGATGCAATAATCGTTCCAACTAGAATATTAATTTGAGTTACGCCAGAGGAAAAAATACTTGGTAAAAGTTTAGTAAAAAATAACTTTACATTTTTTGTTATTTTAAATTTTAATGATATATTTAAACTAACGAAGTTTTTAACAAACCAGATCAACAATAAAAATTGAATTATTCCTGAAATAGTTACTCCGTAGGCTAAATATTTCACAAGATCATCATTCAAATATCTGCCAAAAAGTAATATTAAAATTAAAATTATATTTAAGACTATCGGCGCTGCAGCTGATAGTGCAAACTTATTATGCGAATTTAGTATTGCTGCAAAAAAAGATGCTAAACTTATAAAAAATAAAAAAGGAAATGTTATCCTAGTTAGATAAATTGTAAGTTCAAGTTTTTCAGAATTTTCTGTAAAGCCTGGAGCAATCAAAAGTACGAACCACGGCATAAAAATTTCAATAATTAAAATTAAAAAAAGTAAACCAACTATTAGAATATTATATATTTCGTTAGCAAATTTTTGTGATGACTTTTTACCTTTTGTAAGTTCTGCTGAATAAAGAGGTACAAAAGCAGCATTAAATGTTCCCTCTGAAAATAATCTTCTGAAAGTATTTGGTATTCTAAAGGCAACAAAAAATGCATCAGCAATTGGACCAGACCCCAAAAATATTGCTATAAATAAGTCCCGCAAATATCCAAGAACTCTACTTAATAAAGTGAAGAAGCTAAATGTCCCGGTTGACTTAATTAGATTCATAAATCATATTAGTCTTAATTTAGCTCTATTTGTATAGCTAATTGTATTAAATGAAAAAAAATAAAATTGAACATTATTCAGATAAAGAGGCATTAGAATTTCATAATCATAATAAATCTGGAAAAATCGAGATTGTTTCTTCAAAACCAATGACAACTAAAAGAGACTTAGCTCTTGCCTATTCTCCTGGTGTGGCCGCACCTGTAAAAGCCATTTATAAAAACCCTGACTTAGCTTATGATTACACAACAAAAGGAAATCTTGTTGCTGTAATAAGTAATGGATCTGCAATATTAGGCTTAGGGAATTTAGGTGCAATCGCGTCTAAACCAGTAATGGAGGGAAAAGCTGTTTTATTTAAAAGATTCGCAGATATAGACTCAATAGATTTAGAAATTGACTCAAATGATGTGGATGAAATTATTAAATCTATTAAGAATTTTTCAAAAAGTTTTGGTGGTATTAATCTTGAAGATATTGCTGCTCCAGATTGTTTTATAATTGAGAAAAAATTAAAAGAGATTTTAGATATCCCTGTTTTCCATGATGATCAACATGGGACTGCAATTATTACATGTGCTGCATTAATTAATGCAATCGATATTGCAAAAAAAGATATTAAAAAAATTAAAGTCGTAGTTAATGGCGCAGGGGCCTCTGCAATGGCTTGTACCAACCTTTTTATAAAAACAGGTGTTACAAGAAAAAATATTACAATGTTAGATAGAAAAGGAGTAATCCATAAAAAACGTGATGGTCTTAATCAATGGAAGTCAGCTTTTGCTATAGACACGAAAGATAGAACGTTAAAAGATGCGATTAAAGATGCAGATGTGTTTTTAGGTCTCTCCTCCGCTGGTGTTTTAAAGAAGGATATGGTCAAGTTAATGAGTAAAAATCCAATAATCTTTGCATGTGCCAATCCAGATCCAGAAATTACACCTGAGGAAATAGAGGAGGTAAGAAAAGATGCGATAGTTGCTACTGGCAGATCTGATTACCCAAATCAAGTAAACAATTTAATAGGCTTTCCTTATATTTTTAGAGGAGCATTAGATGTAAGAGCAAAAACAATAAATGAAGAAATGAAAGTTGCAGCTGTGAAAGCGATTGCATCTTTAGCAAGAGAACGTGTTCCAGATGAAGTTGTTGCAGCTATGGGAGGGGAAAGACCAACCTATGGAAGAGAATATATTATACCTTCTACTTTTGATCCAAGATTAATAAGTGTCATACCAGTTGCTGTTGCCAAAGCAGCAATTAAAACTGGAGTTGCAAGAAAGAAAATTGATAATTTTAATATTTATTCTGAGCAACTCAAACAAAGGCTTGATCCCTCNGTTACGATNATGCAGGGNATAAATAATCAAATTAAAAAAACTCAAAAAAAAGTTGTTTTTGCAGATGGAGAAGATGAAAATACTTTAAAAGCAGCTATAGCATTTAAAAATGCAGGCTTAGGAATACCTTTAATTGTTGCAAAAGAAGAAATTATTAAAAAAAAATTAAAAGAGATTGGCTACAGTGAAAACTTTAATATTGAAATTGTGAATGCTAAAAAAAATAAAATTTTAAGAGAAAAATACATAAAATTTCTATTTAACAAATTACACAGAAAAGAAGGTTTGCTCGAGAGAGATTGTGATAAAATGGCTAGAAACGACAGGGTAATATGGGCTTCATGTATGGTTGAGTGTGGGGATGCAGATGCGATGGTTACTGGCAATACTAGAAGATATTCTCAATCATTAAAAAAAATAACTAAAGTTATTGATGCTAGACCAGGTGAGATAATGTTTGGACTAAATATGGTCGTCAGTAAAGGCAAAACTGTTTTCATAGCTGACACAACAGTTCACGAGTACCCTACATCAAAACAGTTGGCAGAGATTGCAAAATCTGCTGCAAGAGTTGTGAGATTGTTCGGTTTTGATCCAAAAGTTGCTTTCTTATCTCACTCTACATTCGGTCAGCCTGTTACCAGCAGAACAAAACATATAATAGATGCCGTTGATATTTTAAAAAAAATGAATGTCGATTTTAAATTTGATGGAGATATGCAACCAGATGTGGCGCTTAATACTGAATATAAAGAACTTTATCCGATGTCAGAAATTGTTGGAAACGCAAACGTGCTAATAATGCCTGGACAGCATAGTGCGGCTATCTCTTACAAAATAATGAAAACTTTGGGAGATGTTAAGGGTATAGGCCCTTTATTGATTGGGTTAGGTAGAGCAATTGAAGTTGCACCTCTAAGATCTTCAACATCAGATATACTAAACCTTGCATCTGTAGCAGCATACTCTGCAGGTGTAATTAATTATGGAAAAATAAATTAAGAAAATGTTAACAGAATTATTGCTGTTAATAATTTTATATTTTACATTTCTTTGGGCTACTGCTTGGATAAAATACTTTAATAATTTGGATGCGAGATTTGGTAATACTATTTGGAGGTGGAGCTACGACTATCCAGTTAAAGGAAAAAGAGATATTTCAAACTTAGATGATGAAAATTTCGTAATACTTAGAAGGAAAAGAAATCGTGCAGTTACAATAATGTACTGGATTTTTTTTCTAAGTTTTATAATTTTTATGTCTTTTATAAGTAAAATTTTGTTTTTAATTTTAAATTAGTTTTTTTGTATTCTTAAATCTTCAACTAATAAAATACTGGCAACAACTTTATTTACATCCAGTATTGATTTAGCTTCTTGAATGACTTGTTTCATCTCATCCTTATCTTGCGCAATACCGTATATGTAAATTTTTTTTTTATAAGTATCTATATTGTAATTTGTAGATTTAATTTTCTTGTTTACAATCATTGCGGTCCTTAATTGACTCGTAATTAAAAGATCTTTCGCTGATTGTTTAAAATTAAATTCCTCTTTTATAATGATATTATTTTTAACAGATCTCACACCATTAGTTTCCCAAGCCATTTTTGTAATTTGTAGTTTTTCTTCAGGATCATCAACTTTTCCAGTAATAAAAATTCTACCATCTAGTACTTTTGTGTTAATAGATAAAACATATTTTTTATCTTTAAGAAGTAATCTTGAGGATAAATTTTTTTGCATTATATTATCATCTATCTGTGTGCCTATTGATCTTGGATCTAAAGCTACACTTACCCCCGTTCCAAATATTCCTTGGGAAGAAGTTCCAACGCAACTTGTTATAAATAATAATAATAATATTTTAAAAGTAATATTAACTTTCATTTTTTATATTTAAGCAAAAATTATAGATTTCTTTTTTGGGAATCTTTTTATTTTTACTAATTATTTTTATTATATCTTTTATACTAGATTTTTTTATTAATTTTTTAATTTTTTTCTTATCTTCAGCATCCAAAAAATTCTCATTATCTAAAGCTAATGGGGAAAAAACCAATGTAATCTCACCCTTGAGGTTTATATTAACCTTATCAATATCATTTACGTCGAACCGAAAATATTCCTCATACAATTTTGTTATTTCCTTACAAATTACAAGTTTTCTTTTAGAAAAGTATTTCTTAATTTCAGTTTTTTTTTTTTCGAATTTTTTCGCGGATATAAAAAAAACTATTGAACAATTTAAATTCGATAATGTCTTTAAATCATTCTCTAATTCATTTTTCTTTTGCGGAAAAAAACCATAAAAAAAATATTTACCAGTAAATCCACTAACCGAAAAAGCGGCCGCTACAGAACTCGCTCCTGGAACACTATAAATTTTTATGTTTTCTTTAATCGCCTCATTTACTAAGACAGATCCAGGATCAGAAACACATGGTGTTCCTGCATCAGATATTAACGAAACAATTTTATCAGACTTTAATAAACCAATTAGTTTTTCAAGGTTTTTTTTCTCATTAAATTTATGATTTGATATAAGTTTATTTTTAATCTTGTATTTCTCTAATAACTTTTTTGAAACTCTTGTATCTTCACAAACTATAAAGTGTGATTGGCTTAAAACATCNATTGCTCTAAAAGAAATATCAGAAAGATTACCAATTGGTGTGGAAACAACATAAAGACCATTTTCTAACTTATTTTTGTTAAAATCAGTGAATGAAATCATTAATTATTATAATTATAATAAACATAATAAAATGAAAGAATTTTATAAAAAAATACTAAAAATCTTATTTGTTTTTATCGCTTCGATTAATTCAGCAAGTTCTGAAGAAGTTGTTAAAATTGGTTTATTAGTGCCACTGTCAGGTGAGTCATCATACATAGGCCAATCAATAATTCAGTCTGTAAGACTAGGAATTAATAAAATTAATAATGATAGATTGTTAGTTGTACCAAGAGATACAAAATCAGACCAATCCACAACATTGAAAGTTGTGGATGAGCTATATTCTGAGGGAACAAAAATTTTTATTGGCCCGGTATTTAATAAAAATTTAAAAGAATTAGATAAATTTCAAGATGCTATATTTTTATCTTTAACAAATAAAGTTCTGGGTAATCCAAATAACGTTATCAGCTCGGGCATAAATGCCAAATCTCAATTTGATGCAATAAAAAAATATCTTGAAATGAATGATTTAGATGGCACTTTAGTTTTGATACCTAAAAAAAGTTTTAAAGAGGAAGTTGAGGAGGCGATAATTAAATCTAAACTAAAAACAAAAAAAATATTTTATTACGATGCAGAACCTACTAAACTTACAAAACAAATTGAAAAAGTAACAAGATATAAAATTAGAAAAAGAAACCTTGAGGATGAAATAAAAAGAGTTGAAAACTCAGATGAAGATAACAAGGAAAGAAAGCTCGAAGTACTAAATAAAAAAGATACTCTTGGTAGAATTGGTTATGACTCAATTATAATTGCAGACTTTAATGAAAGCTTAAAAAGTGTCACAACATCATTGTTATATACTGATGTATCTCCAAAAAAAGTTGCTTTTATATCTTTAAATCAGTGGTTTGATGAGACTCTGTTTAGAGAAAAAACATCACAACCAATTGCCTTCCCTTCAATTGATAGAGAAAATTACTTTAGTTTTAGAGATGATTATAAGAAAATTTATAATGAAAGCCCCAGTCAAATAGGAATTCTTGGATACGATTTGATTGGATTAATTTACTATTTACTTTTAAAAAATGATTTTGAAGTTAACAACAAATTGTTTACTGAAGATAATAGATTTAAAGGCGTATCAGGGGTATTTGAAATAAATAATCAAAAGATTAATCATATTCTCACATTTTACCGTGTAGAAGATGGGAAGTTTAAAAAAATTTTCTAATTTTTTTAAAAGCTTTTGACCTATGGTCAATTTTAAATTTTAATGATGGTTTCATTTGACCAAAAGTAATTTTTTTTCCATTTGGGATAAAAATTGGATCATAACCAAAGCCGTTTTTTCCCTTTTTAAAATTTGCTATTTTTCCCTCTACTTTTCCAATTGATTGAAATGTTTTAAAATTTTTCCCGTATATCGTGATAGCACAAATAAACCTCGCCTTAATCTTTTTCTTTTTCCAAAATTTATTTTTTTGATTTAGTTTTCTGTAAACTTTTTCAATAGCAAGATTAAAATTATTTTTTTTACCTCCCCATCTTGCTGAGTATATGCCCGGTGCTTTGTTTAAAAGATCAATTTCAAGACCTGAATCATCAGCTATACAAATCTTTTTTGATTTTTTAGAAAAGTATCTGGCCTTAATTAATGAATTCTGTAAAAAAGTTTTTCCAGTTTCTTTTGGACTAGATAAATTAAAAGATCTTGTAGTAAAAATCCTTACTTTTTTTGGAAGCAAAGCCTTAATTTCCCTTACTTTTCCTTTATTATTTGACCCTATAAGAACTTCGGTAATTTTTTTTATTTTCATCTAGTAATTTAATATTTTCTTACCATATAGATTATTATGGAAAAAGAAAAAATTAAAAATAAAGAGCAAAATAATACTGAAGAAGTCATTAAAGATAAATCTGAAATTAAAAATTCTGAAGAGAAAGAAGAAAAAAAACAACAAACTCCTGAAGAGAAAATTAAAGATCTAGAAGATAAGGTTACAAGAATATATGCAGATATGGAAAATCAGAGAAGAAGATATGAAAAAGAAAAAGAAGAGGCCTTTGAATACGGTGGATTTTCTTTTGCAAGAGAATCTTTGAATTTAATTGATAATTTAGAAAGATCAAAAGTAGCTCTTCAAAATGATAACGAATTAAAAAATACCGAAGCTTTAAAAAAAATTATAGAGCATTTGGAGATCATCAATAAAGACATGTTATCCATTTTAAAAAAAAATAATATTGAAGTCATTAAGTCAATCAACGAAAAACTTGATCCAAATTTTCATCAAGCAATGATGGAGGTTGAAGATGACGCGAAAGATCCAGGCACAATAGTTCAAGAAATTCAAAAGGGTTTTATGATGAAGGATAGACTTTTAAGACCAGCTTTAGTTTGTGTATCTAAAAAAACCCAAAAAAGTACTGAAAATACAGAAAAAAATGATCAAAAAGAGGTAAATAATGACAAAAAATAAGGAGTTCAAAGCTTGTAGATTAAAAAATAACTCCTATATGAGTTCCATTATTAAAAACTTATGAGCAAAGTAATAGGAATAGACTTAGGAACAACAAACTCTTGTGTGGCCATAATGGATGGTACTCAAGCTAAAGTATTAGAAAATGCAGAGGGAGCTAGAACCACTCCTTCAGTAGTCGCTTTTACCGACACTGAAGAAAAGTTAATAGGACAGCCAGCTAAAAGACAGGCAGTTACGAATCCTGAAAATACAATTTTTGCAGTTAAAAGATTGATTGGAAGAAACTTTGAAGATCCAACTGTGAAAAAAGATTTAGAAACTGCACCTTTTAAAATTATTAATTCTGATAAAGGCGATGCATGGATTGAGTCTAAGGGAAAAAAATACTCACCTTCTCAAATTTCAGCATTTGTACTACAGAAAATGAAAGAAACAGCAGAAAAGTATTTGGGACAAGAGGTCTCCAAAGCTGTGATAACAGTTCCTGCATACTTTAATGACGCTCAAAGACAAGCAACAAAAGATGCAGGAAAAATTGCTGGTTTAGAAGTTTTAAGAATTATAAATGAACCAACCGCAGCCTCGCTAGCTTATGGTTTAGATAAAAAAAAACAAAATAAAAAAATCGCTGTTTACGACTTGGGTGGAGGTACATTTGATGTATCAATTTTAGAATTAGGTGATGGAGTATTTGAGGTAAAATCTACAAATGGTGATACTTTTTTAGGTGGCGAGGACTTTGATAATACTATTGTTGATTATTTATTAAGTGAATTCAAAAAAGAAAATGGTATAGATTTAAAATCAGATAAACTAGCATTACAAAGATTAAAAGAAGCAGCTGAAAAAGCTAAAATAGAATTATCCTCAGCAACACAAACTGAAATAAATTTACCGTTCATAACTGCTGACAAAACTGGTCCAAAACATATAAATTTAAAAATGACTAGAGCTAAACTTGAGGCTTTAGTTGAAGAACTGATTACGAGAACTATTCCTCCTTGTAAGACNGCTCTTAAAGATGCTGGATTATCAGCTGGTGAAATTGATGAGGTTGTATTAGTCGGAGGAATGACAAGAATGCCGAAAGTTGTTGAAGAGGTAAAAAACTTTTTTGGTAAAGAACCAAATAAATCAGTTAATCCTGACGAAGTAGTCGCTATGGGAGCCGCAATACAAGCAGGTGTTCTTCAAGGCGATGTGAAGGATGTACTTTTATTAGACGTTACTCCTTTATCATTAGGTATTGAAACATTAGGTGGCGTATCCACTAAGTTGATTGATAAAAACACAACTATTCCAACGAAGAAAAGCCAGGTATTTTCTACTGCAGAAGACAACCAACCAGCGGTATCTATCAGAGTATTGCAAGGAGAAAGAGAAATGGCTGCAGATAATAAAATTTTAGGTAACTTTGAGTTAGTCGGTATAGCGCCAGCACCTAGAGGTGTCCCTCAAATTGAAGTAACTTTTGATATAGACGCAAATGGAATTGTAAATGTTTCGGCTAAGGACAAAGGTACAGGTAAAGAACAAAAAATCCAAATNCAAGCATCTGGTGGTTTNAGTGATGAAGAGATCAATAAAATGGTAAAAGANGCTGAAGCAAATAANGATGCGGATAAGAAAAAAAGAGAAGCTGTNGATGCTAGAAACCAGGCNGATACTNTAATTCACTCTACAGANAAAAATTTAAAAGAGCATGGAGCAAAAGTTTCTGAGGCNGANAAAAAAGCAATTGAAACTGCTNCTTCNAATTTAAGAAATGCATTAAAAGGAACAGATGTTGAGGAGATTAAAAAGAAAACGCAAGAATTAGTTCAATCTTCAATGAAATTAGGTGAAGCAATTTATAAATCTCAACAAAGTGCTAAGCCTGGAGATGCACCAAAAGATAAAAAACCAGAGGGAAAAAAAGACGATAACGTTGTTGATGCAGACTTTGAAGAAGTAAAAGACGAGAATAAAGAAAAAAGCGCGTAAGTTTTTACAACTATTTGTCTATAATTATTTATGGCAAAAAGAGATTACTACGAAGTTTTAGGTGTCAACAAAAGTGCATCAGCAGACCAAATTAAATCAGCTTATCGAAAACTAGCTGTTAAATACCATCCTGATAAAAACAAAGGCGATAAAGCTTCAGAGGAGAAATTTAAAGAAGCTTCGGAAGCTTATCATGTTCTGTCAAATGTAGAGAGAAAACAAAATTATGATAATTTTGGACACGCAGCGTTTGAAAATGGTGGTGGCGGTAGAGGAGGATTTGGAAATTTTGACTTCTCAAGTAGCTTTTCAGATATTTTTGAAGATTTTTTTGGAGAGGGTTTCGGTGGCGGCAGAAGATCTAGACGGTCAAACAATAGAGGTTCAGATCTTAGATATGATTTATCTATTACTTTAGAAGAAGCCTACACGGGTAAAAAACAAGATATAAAATTTTCAACATCTGAAAAATGTACTACTTGTAAAGGATCAGGATCTAAACCTGGAACAAGTGCAAGCTCATGTTCAATGTGTGGAGGTCATGGTCAAGTAAGATCAAGTCAGGGATTTTTTACCGTCCAACAAACATGTCCTCAATGCTCAGGTTCTGGCGAACAAATAACAAATCCGTGCTTAGAATGTAGTGGACAAGGAAAAAGACAGGCATCTAAAAGATTGTCAGTTACAATTCCAAAAGGGGTTGATGATGGAACAAGAATAAGACTTTCGGGTAAGGGAGAAGCAGGAACTAAGGGAGCAGGAAGTGGAGATTTATATCTATTTATAAATGTTTACTCTCACGACTTATTCAAAAGGTCGGATGAAAATTTATTTTTTGAATGTCCAATATCCATTGCAGATGCTGCTCTTGGTACCTCAATAGAAATTCCAACAATAGATGGTGGTAAAGCAAAAATAAAAATACCAGCTGGAACACAAAGTGGTAAACAGTTTAGATTAAAAGGTAAAGGTATGCCTTATATGAGAGGCAGTGGAAATGGAGATCTTTATATCCAAGTTAATACTGAAGTACCTATTTCTTTAAACAGAGAACAGAAAGAGCTGCTTGAAAAATTTAGAGAAATTGAAAATGAAAAATCAAACCCGAGTATTAAAAAATTTTTCCAAAAAGCAAAAAATTTTTGGAAAAATTAAATTATGGGTTTAGAAGAAATAGTTCCAGCAATAGCTTTAATTGCTGTTTTATTCCTAGTTCTTCCAGGTTTCATTAGCTCAAATTCAAAAAAAAAGTTATTATTTAAAAACTTAGGTATTTGGGCTATAATTGTATTATCAGTTGTGATACTTTCTTATCTTATCTTCAAATGAAAAGAATTAATTTAGCTATAACAGGTTGTTTAGGTAGAATGGGTCAACAGCTCATTAAATCTGCCAAATCAGATAAGGCATTTAAGCTTGTCACTCTTACTGAAAGCCAATTAATTAAAAAAAAAATTTCAGGAATTACACCAGGCTTGAATAATTTAGATTCATTTAAGAAAGTTAGTTTAATAATTGATTTCACAGTTCCTAAATGCACTTTTGAAGTTCTTAAAATAGCTCAAAAGCTTAAGAAAAGAGTAGTAATAGGGACTACTGGATTTAGCAAAAGAGAGGAAGAATTGATTAAAAAATACTCAAAAAAAATACCAATTTTAAAGGCTGGTAATATGAGTTTAGGTATAAATCTTTTAATGTATTTAACAGAAATTACATCAAAATCACTAGGAAATAACTTCCTAAGTAAAGTTTTTGAAGTTCATCATAAACATAAAAAAGATCATCCATCTGGTACAGCTTTAATGCTTGGTAAAGGTATCGCTGATGGTAAAGGGAAGAATTTATATAAAATCATGGGCAAAAAATATTTTAACAAAAAAACATTTCCTTACTCAAAAAAAATCAATTTTAATTCACTTAGAAGAGGCGAAGTTGTAGGTGAACATGAGGTAAAATTTTCAAGTGGAAAAGAAATAATAACACTAAATCATCAAGCATTTGACAGAGCTTTATACTCTGAGGGAGCGTTAACTGCTGCAAAATGGCTTATAAATAAAAAACCAGGTCTTTATTCAATGAGAGATGTTTTAAATTTTAAATAGTTAATGAATGAAGCAAGCAAAGTTAAAATAATACTTAAAACATTAAATAAGATTTATCCAAAAACACCTGTACCTCTAAAACATAGAAACAATTTTACTCTTTTGGTCTCAGTTTTGCTTTCAGCTCAATGTACTGATGTAAATGTTAATAATGTAACTAAAAATATTTATCCAAAGTATAATAAACCTGAACATTTTGTAAAATTAGGAAGAAAAAAAATTGAAAGATTAATCAGAAGTATAGGAATATTTAGAATTAAAGCAAAGAGTATATATAATCTGTCCAAAACTTTAGTTGAAAAGTATAAAGGTAAAGTACCTAAAACTTTTGAGGAATTAGAGGAACTTCCTGGTGTTGGACACAAAACTGCAAGTGTTGTGATGGCACAAGGTTTTGGTCACCCAGCTTTTCCTGTGGATACTCACATTCACCGACTAGCACAAAGATGGGGGCTTACTAATGGTAAAAANGTTGTTCAAACCGAAAAAGATCTTAAAAGAGTATTTCCAATGAAACATTGGAATAAATTGCATCTTCAAATAATTTTCTACGGTAGAGAGTATTGTAAAGCAAGGGAATGCTACGGAATTACTTGTAAAATTTGTACTAGTTGTTATCCTCACAGAAAAAGACCAATCAGAACCAAGAAAGCTTGATATGAAAATTTTAGGAATGGGAAATGCAATAGTAGATGTAATTTGTAAAGTTGAAGATGACTTTATAACTAAGAATGAATTAACAAAAAGCACTATGAAGCTAATATTTGATGAAAGTGAATTTAAAAAATTACTCTCAAATCTTAAAATAGAAAAAACAGTTTCAGGAGGCTCAGTTGCAAATTCTATTGTTGGATTATCACAACTTGGAAATGAGGTTGGATTTATAGGTAAAGTTAATGATGATGAGCTTGGAAGTAAATATGAAGATGGTTTAAAGCAAGAGAATGTTAAATATTTTTATTCAAAGAAAAAAGAGGATTTGCCCACTGGAACTTGCTTAATTTTAGTAACCCCAGACTCTGAAAGNACAATGTGCACTTTTNTAGGAACTGCGGGTAAAATAAATGAAAACGATGTTAATTCAAATGCTATTAAACAAAGTGAAATAATTCTTTTAGAGGGATACCTTTGGGATGAAGGAGAACCAAAAAAAGCTTTTGAAAAAGCAATTCTTAGTGCAAACAAAGTGGCAATGTCTTTATCAGATCAATTTTGTGTTGATCGACATAAACCTCATTTTTTAGAGTTAGTTAAGAATAAATTAGATATAACATTCGCCAATGAGCAAGAAATTATGTCATTAATAGATGCAAAATCTTTTGATGAAGTAATAAGTTTTTCAAAATCGCTCGGTAAAATAATTGTATTAACTAGAGGCGAGAAGGGTGCAGTAGCTATTAATGGTAATGAAATTGTTGAATGTGGTATTAAAAAAGGTCTTAAAATTGTTGATTTAACCGGAGCTGGAGATCTCTTTGCAGCAGGTTTTTTACACGGACATGTGAATAATATGTCTTTAAAAGAGAGTCTAGATAAAGGTACTGAAATGTCTTCTAAAGTAATCCAACAAATTGGAGCAAGACTTTAAAAAAATTATTTTTTTTTCCTTTTAAAACTACCTTTTCCTTTTTTAGGCTTAATCACCCTAGGTTTATACCGCTTAGTCATTAAATTCTTTGCTACTAAATTCTTTTTTTCCATTTAAATTTTATACCCATCTTTTGAACTAACTAAAAAATTACTATCATCAAATGTTTCATTTATTTTTTTTCTAAGTCTGTACACATGTGTTTCAACAGTGTGGGTTTCCAAATTTTCAGAATATCCCCAAACTTCTCTTTGCAAAACATCAATTTTTTGTGGTTTATCTTTACTGTTTAAAAATAATATTATTTCAATTTCTCTTTCTGTTAACCTTAGATCTTTTTTTTTTAAAGATATAACTCTTGAGTTCAAATCTAATTTATACTCTTTAATCTTAAAATTTGATTGATAACTATATTTTAGTTTTAATAGATTTATGTTAATTTTTTCAATTAAATCCAAAATCTTTATTGGAAGCTCACCTAGAATAATTATATTTTTATTATCAATATTGCTTAATATTTTTTTGTTAGAAATTACTAGATAATTTTTTCCCTTGTTCTGCTGAGGTAAATCTACTTCTTTTTCTTGATAAAATAATTCGAATTTAAAAAAATCTTTTAACTCTAAAAGAACATTATACAAACCTTTCAAATTTAATATAATAACTTTAGACCGAGTCATTTGGTTAATTTATGCTAATACGTTTAAAAAATAAAGATACATTAAAAATTGATGAATTTTCTTTTAAGTGTTGCATAGGCAAAAAAGGCTTAAAAGCAAAAAAAGTTGAGGGAGATTTAGCAACACCCAAAGGGACTTATCTATTAAATAAACTATACTATAGATCAGACAAGTTTAAAAAAATAGAAACATTAATTCCTAAAATTAGAATAAAAAAAAATATGGGTTGGTGCAATGATCCAAAACATAGATTTTATAATTCTCTGATTAAAATAAGTAGGAAAGTTAAACATGAAAAAATGTATAGAAAAGATACAAAATATGATTTAGTGATTGTTATTGACTATAATTTAAAGAAACCAATTCCATTCAAGGGTAGTGCAATATTCATACACTTAACTCAAAACTATAAACCTACAGCGGGATGTATTGCGTTAAGCAAAAATGACATGTTAGTACTTCTTAAAATTATTAATAAAAAAACAAAAATTAATATTTGTTAAATTCTTTTACCCATTATTTTTGATCCAACTCTTATAAACGTGGCAGAGTGCTTTAAAGCCTCTATGTAATCATCAGACATTCCCATGCTCAAATGACTCATGTTAAGACTTTTGGCATAAGATTCCATTTTTTTGAAAAATGGTTTTGTATCTTCAACAAACGGAGGTATACACATTAAACCAATTATATCTAAATCATAATCTCTTTTTACATCTGAATAAAATTTAACAATGCTCTCCTGGCTCACTCCACTTTTTTGATCCTCGTCTCCTATGTTAATTTGTATAAAAATCTTAGGTTTAAAATTTTTTTTTACCTGTTCATTAGCAATTTTTTCGGCTAATTTAATACTATCTAGGCCATGAATATAATCGAAAAGTGGAAAACAAAATTTAACTTTATTCGTTTGTAGCTTGCCAATTAAATGAAGCTTAATATTTTTATTTTTAGCTTTAACTGATACCCATTTTTCTAAAGCTTCTTGAACTTTATTTTCACCAAAATGATTATGCCCAGTCTCTATTATAGGTAATATTTTACTCATTCCAAAAGTTTTTGTAACGACAATAAGCTGACTATTAGGATTGATTTCTTGAATTTCTTTTTTTATTAATATTAAAGTATTTTTTGGGTCATGCATAAATATTTAGAAATCTATTATTTCATAGACAGATTTGATTTTAAAGAGTTATCAGAAATTAAAAAGAAAATTAACATAATTTTTAGAGATTATAATAGAAAGATAGAGGAAAATGAAATTTTGAAAACTAAATATTTTTGTAAAAAAAAGGGCTTCAATTTATTTTTAGCCAATAATCTAAAGCTTGCCACAAAACTAGGTCTAGACGGTGTATATCTGCCTGCTTTTAATAAAAATTTAAATACCAGAAATGTGAGTTGCTATAAAAATTTCAAAATAATTGGTTCAGCACATAATTTTATGGAAATTAAAATTAAGGAAAAACAAAAATGCGAAAAAATATTTATTAGTCCAATATTTAAAACAGCAAAAAATAAAAAATTTCTTGATACAATCAAATTTAATCTGTTAGCAAATCAAACAAACAAGAAAATTGTTAGCCTTGGTGGAATTAACTCAAAAAATCTAAGAAATGTTAATTTAACAAGATCGTGTGGAATCGCCTCTATATCTTGGATAAAAAAAAACGGCCTAAATTTTATTTAGGCCGTTTTTAGAATTATTGTCTTTCGACGCAATTAGAATGAGAATCCTACTGCTAATTCTGTTACTTCGTCTGACTCTGCATTCGCATCCCAACCTGGATTATCAGTATCAGTCATATAACCTTTTACTGACATTGATCCCATTGAGTAAGCAAATTGAATTGAAGTAGACTTCATTTCAACGTCTGCGACTGTTCCATCATCCTGGTTGTCGTAAGTTTCTTTTAACTCACCCCAAGAAATTGAGAAGTTGTCGTTTACGTTTGCAGCAATTGACATTTTCTCGTACTCAAATAAACCACCAGCTGTAGTGTATAGCTTAGCTGTGTTAGCAGCTTCAGCACCACCTGTTCTAGCAGTTGTACCACTTGTACCAGTTACTATACCATTATCCGCACCTCCAGTTTGGTAACCGAAAGATACAGGACCTGCAGTATAACTTACATGCCAAGTAGCATTCATTGAATCACCTGATGTAACGTCATCACTTGAGTCTTTAGTTTTTTCACTAGCGTAAGCACCAGCAGAAATACCCATTCCTGATAATTTAACACCAAGACCTTGACCTGATGACCATAGGTTTGATGAAGTTGAAACACCACCATCAGTTACCGCAGCATCTGAAGCTTCTGGAGCGTATTCAGCCATTAATGATGCACTGAAACCAGCAATATCAAAAGCTGGTGACATGTACAAGATCTGACCGTTATCCATTGAAGCACCGATGTTATCGATAGCTGTAGATGTTTTCATACCGTCGTGATTTTCCTCGTAAGCTCTAGGAGTTACATCATCAAATGCTTGACCAACACCACCATAACCGTTACCAACGATAATTGTTCCCATTGATCCCATAGTTAGTGAAGTCCAGCTAGATGAAAGTGTAGCACTCTCAGTTAAAAGTAATGAACCAGTTGCAGTCCAACCATTGTCCATTTCTCCGCTTACAACCATATTGAAGTCAGCTTCATAACCGATACCATCAGTTGTTGAAGTTCCAACTTCTTCAGATGACCAAGTGTAACCAACGTTACCAGTTAAACTTGCATCAGCTGCGATTGCAGAACTTGCAACTAAAGATGTTCCTAAAGCTGTAAGTCCTAGTTTTTTAAGTTTATTCATATTAAACTCCTTTGTTTTTATATTCATATATGAATGAAAGCTTTATATACTTTGAAAGAGCTGATATTTTTAAAAGTTATGAAAAATCAACATTTTTTAACCAAGTGTTGTAAATTTACAACAAAAAAAGTGTTGATTTTATTGATTTTTTTTCCATAAAAAAAAAGTAAGGCTAAACAAAATTAATCTAATAATTCTAAGTGTTTTTTTCAATTTAAGGGTTAAAAACTCTATTAAACAGATAAATGCAAAAAATATTTTACTTAATTGTTATTTTATTTCTTAGCTCTTGTGGAAAAGATATGTTCACTTTCCCATCAGCAAAAGATGTTCCAATAGATGTTCAAGAAAGAGTAGAAAAGAATATTGAAGAAGGAAGGGGTATATCATTTGGAGGACCAAAAACCCAAGGGGGCGTTTTTGATTTCGCTTCATCAAATGAAATGTGGAGAGCATCTATAGAGGTTTTAGATTTTGTCAGCTTTACGAACGCTAGCTATTCAGGTGGAATAATTATAACAGATTGGTTTTCCGGTAATAAAGACAGTCAAGAAGAGAACTTAAGAGAATTAAAAATTACAGTCAGATTTTTAAGTAACGAAATCAGAGCAGATGGTTTGAAAGTAATTGTTCATGAAAAACTTTGCAGTTCAATAGACAGAAATGATTGTCAAATTAAAAAAATTGAAAGTGAAATTACTAATCAAATAAAACTTGCAATCCTAAAAAAAGCCTCAATCTTTAAAGAGCAGGGGGACAGAGCAAATGCAGATTCGGTTAGAAAGTACAGAAAAGGATCAAAAAATAAAAAAGTTGGTAAAACACCAAAAGATTACAACTAAGCTATTTTGATTTGTTTGAATAATGGAAAGATACAATTTTAAAAAAATTGAAAGTAAATGGCAAAATTTTTGGGAAAAAAATAAATCTTTTAAATCTGAGTTAGATAAAAAAAAGAAAAAATTCTACTGTCTTGAAATGTTTCCGTACCCATCTGGAAAAATACATATGGGTCACGTTAGAAATTATACAATAGGAGATGTATTATCAAGATTTAAATCTATGCAAGGATACAATGTGCTTCATCCTATGGGGTGGGACTCCTTTGGTATGCCGGCTGAAAATGCTGCTAGAGAAAACAATCTTCATCCTAAAGACTGGACAGAAAAGAACATTTCTGTAATGAAAAAACAATTAAAAAAATTAGGTTTATCAATTGATTGGGATAGAGAAATATCTACTTGCTCAGAGGATTACTACAAACATCAGCAATTATTTTTTATTGAATTATACAATAAAGGCTTAGTTTATAGGAAAGAAAACTATGTAAATTGGGATCCAGTAGATGAAACCGTTTTAGCTAATGAACAAGTAATTGATGGCAAGGGATGGCGGTCAGGAGCTGTAGTCGAGAGAAAAAAATTAAGTCAGTGGTTTTTTAGTATTTCCAAATTTTCTGATCAGCTTTTAAATGGATTAAATACTTTAGACAATTGGCCGAATAAAGTTAAAACTATGCAAAAAAATTGGATTGGAAAGTCTTTTGGTTGTGAAATTAATTTTAAAATAGATGGCAAATTACCGATAGATCAAATAAAATGTTTTACAACTCGGCCAGATACATTGTTTGGTTTTTCCTTTTTGGCTGTATCAATCGATCATCCGATTTCTGAATTTTTTAATAAAGATCAAAAATTTATTGATTTTAAAAAGGAATGCTCAAAGACTGGTACAACTGAAGAGTCAATTGCTCTTGGTGAAAAAATAGGCTTTAAAACAGATTTGGTTGCAACAAATCCGCTAAACCCTGAACAAAAAGTACCCGTGTATTTTGCAAATTTTGTTTTAATGGATTATGGATTTGGAGCAGTTTTTGGCTGCCCAGCACATGATCAAAGAGATCTTGATTTCGCGATTAAGTATAAAATACCATTTAAAACTGTTGTAAAACCTACAGATCAAAATCATAGTTTTTCAGTAACTGACACTGCCTATACGGGACCTGGAGAGATTTTTAATTCAAAATTTTTGGATGGTTTTAAAGTTCCGGACGAGTCAATTATTAAAACTATTGAGATTTTAGAAAAAAGAAAATTGGGAAAGAAGAAGATTAATTTTAGATTAAAAGACTGGGGTGTTTCTAGACAAAGATATTGGGGTTGTCCTATACCAGTGGCTTATGATGAAAATGGAAAAGTACACTTGATACCAAAAGATAGTTTACCAGTAAAATTACCTGAAAAAATCGATTTAAATAAAAAAGGGAATCCACTTGATGATAAAAAAGATTGGAAAAAAGTAAAAATAAATAATCATGAAATGGTTAGAGAAACTGATACCTTAGATACATTTGTTGATTCTTCATGGTATTTTTTAAGATTTTGTTCGCCAAGAAATTCTGATTACGGCTATAACAACGAAGATATAAAATATTGGATGCCAGTTGATCAATATATTGGTGGGGTAGAACATGCAATTTTACATTTGTTATATTCAAGATTTTTTATGCAAGCATTGAATTTTGAAAATAAAAACTTGGACTTAACCGAGCCATTTACAAGTCTTTTTACTCAAGGAATGGTATGTCATGAAACTTATCAAGATGAAAATAATAAATGGTTAAGTCCTGATGAAGTAGACACAAAGGATGGCAAAAAATTCTTTTTAAAAGATAACCCTAAAAAATTAGTTAGCGTAGGACCATCGGAGTCAATGTCCAAATCAAAAAAAAATACTATTGATCCAGAGAAAATGATCGAAAACTACGGAGCTGATGCTGTAAGATTTTTTATTCTATCTGACAGTCCACCAGAGAAAGATGTCCAATGGTCGGAACAAGGTATGACAGCATCATACAAATTTGTTCAAAAGTTTTGGCTCTTACATCAAAAAATCAAAGAAAAGATTAATATTTCATCAGAAAACCAAAAGCAGAATTCAGACATTGAGCTTGATAAGTTTACTGCTCAATTAATTAATAGGTTAAATAGTCATTTAACTAAATTTAACTACAACGTTATTATAGCCAATATGCACGAAACCTATAATTATCTGTCAAAATTCTTAGAAAATGATGTTTCAAAAAATAATCTAAAAGAAAACTATAAAAAAATTTTAACAGTATTTTCTCCTATATTGCCACATATCATTTTTGAATGTCTAGAAAGCCTAAATTGTGAAGTTTTCCAATCATGGCCCGATATTGATAAAAAGTTGCTAGAAGTTGAGAATATTGAATTTGTAATTCAAATTAATGGTAAAAAAAAAGCAATACTATCTGCAACTAAAGACATCGATGAAAAAACTTTGATGGATCAAATTAAAAAAGACGCTAAAATGGGAAAAATTTTCGAGGAAAAAGAAATTAATAAAGTTTTTTTCGTAAAGAATAGATTAATTAATATTTTAACAAAATGATAAAAAACAAAATATTTTTTTTTACAATCTTAATATTTTTAACACAATGCGGATACCAGACTATTTATTCAAATAAAAATTTAAATTTTAGTGTGACTGAAATTGAAATTTTAAATGATCAAAATATAGGAAGACAAATCAAGAATAGGCTAGACGTACTGAATAATAATACAAATGCTGATAATTTTAATTTACAGATAGACTCAAAATTTGAAAAAACAACAGCCTCTAAAGATAAACAAGGAAACCCGAATGTTTTTAATTTAAGTATTAACGTAAAGATTAATATAACTAGCGAGGGTGGTGTGGAGCAAAGCAAAGTTTTTTCTGAGGCAGTTAATTATAATAATAGCGAAAATAAATTTAATCTTAAAAAATATGAGGACTCGTTAAAAGAAAATTTAACAGAAAAAATAATTGAGGACCTATTGATCTATTTACAAAGCATATCAGTAAACAAATCAAATGCTTCTTTAAAAGGAAATATTGGTTATACTGTTAAAAAATAATGATTATCAAAACCTTCCAGGTAAAAAACTTATATCCAAATAAGCAAAGTTTTTTTTTACTGTATGGTGAAAACGAAGGTTTAAAAAAAGAAATAACAGACATCATAATCAACAACTTTCGAGAAAATGTTCTTAAATACGATTCAGAGGAAATAATTAATAATCCAGATATAATTTTCTCAGAATTAAATAATGTATCTTTATTTGAAAATAAAAAGGTACTAATTATCAATAGAGCTACGGACAAGTTTTTTTCAATAATTGAAAATTTATTAGATAAAAATTACGATGATATAAAAATTGTTATTAATGCTGGTGTCCTAGATAAAAAATCAAAAATGAGAAGTAAATTTGAAAAATCAAAAAATTTGGTTTGTATACCGTTTTATGCTGATGATACTTTGGCACTTGCAACTCTGGCTAATAATTTTTTTAAAAAGCATAAAATTCCTATTTCTCAAGAAAATATAAATATAATAGCCGAGAGATGTAGAGGGGATAGAAAAAATCTTAAAAACGAACTATTAAAAATTGAAAGTTTAATTAAAGTAAAGAATAAAGTTACAGCTGAAGAAATAGTTAAATTAACAAATCTTGCAGACAACTTTAGTTATTCTGAATTAAGTGATCATTGTTTAAATAAAAATTTAAAGAAAACTACTAATATCCTTAATGAAAATAATTATTCTTACGAAGACTGCATTGCAATAATTAGAACAATGTTAGTTAAGGTAAAACGGCTTGTAGTTTTAAAAGAAAATCAAACCAAAAATCCAAATATTGATAATATTATCTCAAATTATAAACCGCCTATTTTCTGGAAAGATAAGGAATTAGTAAGATCACAAATGAAGGAGTGGGATTTAGATAAGATTAGAAAACTAATGTTTAAATTGGGAGAAATAGAACTTTCCATAAAAAAACATAATTCAAATGCTATGAATATTCTTTATGATTTTATTATTTCTCAGACAAAAACTAATAGTTAGACTTTATTATCTCAATTATCCTATTTAATTGATCTAAATCTTTATACTCAAAACTAATAGAGCCTCGATTATTTTTTTTATTATTTATCAAAACTCTGATACCTAATTTATCTTTTAAAATATTTTCTAAATCTTTTATATTTGCGGACTTTGAAGAAATTTTTCTGTTAGATTGGTTCTTAAAAAGTCTTACAAGATTTTCAGACTGACGAACTGATAATTTTTTATCTATTATTTTTTTTGCTATAACAAAACAATTTTCTAAGCCAACAAGTATCTTAGCATGTCCTTGGGAAAGCTTGTTTGTCTCTACGAGCTGAATAACGTTATCTGGTAATGATAAAAGTCTCAAACAATTGGCTATATGAGCACGACTTTTCCCTATAAATTTAGCAACTTTATCCTGGTCATAACCAAAATCATCCATTAATTTTTTATACCCATTTGCTTCTTCAATAGGATTAAGGTCATGACGTTGTACATTTTCAACTATCGCAAATTCCAGAGATTTAAGATCGTCAGCCTCGATTATTATTGATGGTATTTCATTTAAGCCAGCATTTTGAGATGCTAACCATCTTCTTTCGCCAGCTATAATTTCATACTTGCCACTAATATCTTTTGATTTTCTAACTATAATTGGTTGAACAACACCTCTCTCTTTTATAGAGTTTGTAAGATCTTCCAAGTATTGTTTATCAAAATTTTTTCTTGGTTGTAATTTACTACGAACAACGTCACTAATAAGAAGTTTGTTGTTTGTGGAATTAATTTTTGAATCTCCAATTAAAGATGATAATCCTCTGCCTAAACCCTTTTTTGATTTAAATGGATTCATTATGCTGCACTCTCAAATTTGTTTTCTTGATTTAAAAACTCCTCAGTAAAACTAAAATACGATTTACTACCTGGACATGTTTTATCGTATATTAATACTGGAATACCGTGCGATGGAGCCTCAGATAATCTTACATTTCTTGGCACTATAGTTTCGTATACTTGCTCCTTAAAATAGTCTCTTGCCTCTTTTTCTACTTGTGAGGAAAGCTTATTTCTCTTATCGTACATTGTTAACAAGATGCCACGAATTACAAGCTCGGGATTTAAGTTAGACTTTATTCTTTCTATAGTTTTAATAAGCTGGGTTACACCCTCTAAAGCAAAAAACTCAGTCTGTAATGGAACGATTAGTGAGTTTGAAGCAACTAGTGCCATAATTGTAAGCAAACTCAGTGACGGTGGGCAGTCAATCAGAATGTGGGTGTACTCTGTCCTAGAATCGTTTAAATAAGCGGTTAATTGGTCTTTTAAAATAAAGGCTCTTCTGTTATCGCCCGCTGTTTCTACCTCTAACCCAGAAAGATCAACATTTGAAGTAATAATTTCTAGATTTTCGAAATTAGTTTTTTTAATAACATCAATAATTTTTTTTTCTCCATTTAAAACACTATAAATACTGCTCTCGGAATTTTCTAAATTAGACAAGCCTAGCCCTGTTGTGGCATTGCCTTGCGGATCAAGATCGATAACAAGTACTTTTTTATTTTGTAATGATAGCCCAGCAGCTAAATTTATTACTGTTGTTGTTTTGCCAACCCCTCCCTTTTGATTGATAATTGAAATTATTTTAGATTTCATTTTTTTTTTAAATTATAAATTTTAATAACTTTTGACTCCGGGTTTGTTAAACTCTTTTTTTCCTTGTACTCAAAGTTCCAGGTCCCTCTGCACTTTAATAAATGCTCTTTTCCACTTTTGCCTAGGAATAAAATTATGCTATTTAATTTTTTAAAATTGTTACTGACCAAATCAAGAATTGTGGGTAATGGCTTGAAGGCTCTTGATACTAATGTGTCCGTAACCAAATTTTTTTCTTCAAAAATATTTTTCTGAAATACCTCTGCGTTTAAATTAAATTTATTAATTACCTCATTTAAAAATTCTGTTTTGCGAAAACTCTTTTCATAAAGATTAAATTTCATTGAAATTTTTTTATGCTTCATAATAATTGCAAGTACTATGCCAGGAAGACCTGGGCCTGAACCAATATCAGAACATATTTTCTCATTTTTATCAATAAAATCAATTATTTGTGCACTATCTATTATGTGTCTGTGTCTTAAGATTTTCTCTGTACCTCTTCCAATAAGGTTGATTTTTTTATTTCTGGATAGAATAAGGGAGCTATATTCCTCAAAATCTTCAAATGTTTCACGTGAAACATTTAGTGTTTCAAGCACAGAATATTGTAATATCTTCGAATCTATCAAGCTATATGCTTAATAGACTTTCTTTTAACGTGTGACAACAAAATATATACTGCAGCAGGGGTAATTCCGTCTATTCTGAGTGCTTGTCCCATTGTTTGAGGCCTAATTTTCTTGAATTTTGATTTAACCTCATTTGACAATCCTGATAAAACCTCATAATCCATATTTTTTGGGATTTTTAGATTCTCGTCTCTTTTAAAGGCCAATATGTCAGCAGTTTGCTTAGTTAAATAACCTTTATAGTGAGCTTTTATCTCTAAAGCCTCATCAATTTCCTTTGTAAAAACTGGTATTTCAGGCCAAATTTCCCTGATTTTATCCATTTTTACGTCTTTTTGACTCAAAACCTCATTTGCTGATCTATAAATTCCATCTTTTGCGATCTTAATACCGAATTTTTCTATTTTTGATGGTGAGATTTTTAATTTAGTCATTTTTTTGTGAATTTTAGAAAAATTACTCAATTTTGTCCTAAAATGATGCTTTCTCTCATCAGAGATCAAACCGATCTTCATACCTTTTTCAGTCAATCGAATATCTGCATTATCAGCTCTAAGAGTTAATCTGTATTCAGCCCTTGAGGTAAACATTCTGTAAGGCTCGGCAACTCCCTTGGTTACTAAATCATCTATCATTACTCCTATATAAGCATCTGCTCTGTCTAGTATAAATGGCTCCATTTTTTTGAAAGCTAAAGCTGCGTTAATTCCAGCAATTAGACCTTGAGCAGCTGCCTCTTCATAGCCTGTAGTACCGTTTATTTGCCCCGCCAAATAAAGATTTTTAACTTTTTTTGTCTCCAAAGTTAAAAAAAGCTCTCTGGGGTCAACAAAATCATACTCTATAGCATATCCAGGACGTAGAATTTTCACGTCTTCTAAACCGTTGATATTATGTAGTATTTCACGCTGCACTTTCTCTGGAAGCGATGTAGATATCCCATTTGGATAGATAGTATTATCATTTAAACCTTCTGGCTCCAAAAATATTTGATGCCTTTCCTTTTCACTAAATTTAACAACCTTATCTTCGATTGAAGGACAATATCTTGGTCCGACACCTTTGATACCCCCTGAATACATGGCGCTTAATTTTATATTCTTAGAAATTATATCATGAACTTTTTTGTTAGTGTAAGTCATACGACAGGAAACTTGCTTATTAATATTTTTTTTTGTGAGGAAAGAAAAAAAATAAGGTTCACTATCTGCATGCTGCTCCTCAAGACTCTGATAGTTGATTGTAGAGCTATCTAATCTAGGAGGGGTTCCCGTCTTAAGTCTACCAATTGTAAAACTATATTTTTTTAATTGTTCACTCAAACCGGTTGATGGTTTTTCATTAAATCGGCCAGCTGGAATTTTTTCATCACCTATATGTATCAAACCATTTAAAAACGTCCCTGTAGTAAGTATTATCTTGCTAGATAAAACTTTTTTACCTGATTTTGTATAAAAACCATTTATTACATTTTTTCCAAAAATAAAGCTAATTACGGGATCAGAAAAAATGCTTAAATTACAATAGTTTACAAGTTTTTCTTTCATATATTTTTTGTATAAGTATCTATCTGACTGTGTTCGAGGCCCACGTACTGCAGGTCCTCTACTCCTATTTAATAACCTGAACTGTATGCCTGATTTATCAGCTACTTCTCCCATAACACCATCTAGAGCGTCTATTTCTCTTACTAAGTGACCTTTGCCAAGACCCCCAATAGCTGGGTTACAAGACATTTCGCCTATTGTGTCAATGTTGTGAGTGAATAATGCCGTGTTGACTCCTAGCCTAGCGGATGCAGTAGCAGCCTCACAACCGGCATGCCCTCCGCCAATGACTACAACATCAAATGATAAATCTTTTCTCATAGTGTAAATCTATATATGAATTAAATATTTACAAGAACTGGCTTATAATATTAGTAAATTTAGTCTCATTTACCTATGCAAAAATCGTTGAAAATACTATCTAATATGTCCTCAACATCTACCTTTCCAGTAATTTTACCCAAGCTTCTTGTTGCAAGCCTCAAATCCTCGGCTGCTTTATCAAAATCTCCGACTTTTTTCTTAGTATTAAATTTTTTTAAATAAAATAAACATTCTTCTAAGTTTTTTCTATGTCTTTCCCTCGTAATTAATATATTTTCAGAACCCTTAAATTGATTTTTGATTTTTTGTTTAATTGAATTAATTAACTTATTAATATTTTTTTGTTTTTTAATTGATAGTAAAATTGGATTAAGCTTTTTAAGTTTAGAGGATATTCTGTTTGATTTACTATCCACCTTATTTACTACTAATAAAGCTTTATCAGATGCGTAATTATCCAAAAAACGTTGATTTTCCTCACTTTTAGCCTCTATCATTATGATATTGAGATCTGACTCATCGGCTTTTTTTAATGAAAGTTTTATCCCTTTTCTCTCTATTTCATTTCTAGCGTCTCTAATTCCAGCTGTATCAGAAATTATAACTGGAAATCCCTCAATATTTAAATGGGTTTCTATAACATCTCTTGTGGTTCCTGCTGTTGAGGATACTATTGCAACATCTTTATTTGAAAGATAATTTAATAGTGAAGATTTTCCAACATTAGGTGGTCCTATAATTGCTATTCTAAAACCCTCTCTTATAATCTCACCGACCTTTTTATCATTTAAGTTTTTTTCAATCTCAAGAATAATTTTCTGTGATTTATTTCTAATCTTTTTTGATATATCAGCAGGCAAGTCTTCCTCTGGAAAATCAATTTTTGCTTCAACATTTGATAATATTTGTAAAAGATCACTTCTCCATTGCTCAAATTTTTTTAGATTGTTACCCGCAATAATTTTCAGTGCTTGCTGCATTTGTAAATCTGTTTCAGCTGATATTAAATCTCCAATACTTTCCGCTTTTAATAAATCTATCTTTCCATTTCTTAGGGCTATCTTGGTGAACTCACCAGGTTCCGCTAATCTACAATTTTTTATCTGAGAAATAGATTTTAAAAGCGAATTTATAACAGCTCTACTGCCATGAACCTGTATCTCGCTCATATCTTCTCCTGTGTAGCTATTAGGGGCTGGGTACCATATAACTATGCCTTCATCTATCATGCTAGTTTTATTGATATTGTTTACTTTTTTAAGGGTCGCCATTCTGGGGGTTGGAAAAGGACCGCTCGTTAGTTTTTCAATCACTAGTTTGGCATCTGGTCCTGAGATTCTTACCACGGCAATACCTGATGTCCCAATACCAGAAGATAGGGCATAAATTGTCATAATGATATTATATCTTGAAAATATTGAATAGATATCGATAAATATAACATGATCTTATGGCTGGCATCTTATCCCAAGAGTGGAAATACTTGGATAAGAATGTTTTTAAGATCTTATTTTTTATCTTCAGATCAAAAATTTTCTTTAAATGAAAAAGGGAATCTTGATTTTGAAGTTTCAAACTTTCCATTATCAAACCATTTAAAAGACGCAAATATAGATTATTCCGACTTTAAAAATATTGCTAGAAACTGGATTGCTCTTCAGGATGTGATTAATTTAAATGGAAAATTAAATTTTCTTAAAACTCACAATGGAAACTTCAACTTGGGTAACTACCCTTTTACAAATACAGATAATACAATCGGGGGAATATATATAGTGAGAGATCCGAGAGATGTAGTCTTATCAAATGCAAATCATTTTGGTATTGATAACGAAGAGTCTACCAATATGTTAATAAACATAAAAACTTACGAAATAGAATATTTTGATGAAAGTTTAAAAGAAAAATACCGAAAAAGTCTTATGGGCTCCTGGTCAATGAATTATTTGTCCTGGAAACATTATAAAGGAAGAAAAATACATCTTATGAAATATGAAAATTTAGTTGAAAACCCCAAAAAAAATTTTCTCAAGATGCTAGAATATATAAATTCAATAGTCTCAATAAATATAGATCAAGATAAAATTGCCAAAGCTGTAAAGGAAACAAATTTTAATAATTTACAAAATTTAGAGGAGAAAGAAGGATTTACTGAGGTTGGCATGGGAAAATTTTTTAGAAAGGGAACGGTTGGTGAATGGAAAGAAAAACTTGACCCAAAATTAGTAAAAAAAATTGAGGATCATTTCCGAAAAGAAATGATGGAACTTAATTATCTTTAAAATCTTATAAATTAGCTAGGTTTATTCATTGAATTAAAAAACTCTGAATTATTTTTCGTGTTTTTTAACTTAGAATTAATAAATTCAATAGCGTCCATTGAACCCATAGGAGCTATTATTCTTCGAAGAACATTCATCTTTTGTAGATCAGCCTTATCAAATAAAAGTTCCTCTCTTCTTGTTCCTGACTTGGTGATATCAATTGCAGGGAATATTCTTTTCTCAGATATTTTTCGATCTAATATTGTTTCGCTATTTCCCGTTCCTTTAAATTCTTCAAAAATTACTTCATCCATTCTGCTTCCAGTGTCAATCAAGGCAGTTGCTATTATTGTTAATGAACCACCTTCCTCTATATTTCTAGCTGCACCAAAAAATCTCTTTGGTCTTTGAAGGGCATTAGCGTCAACACCACCGGTTAATACTTTTCCTGAGCTAGGAACAACAGCATTATAAGCTCTTCCTAATCTTGTTATAGAGTCGAGCAATATAACAACATCTTTTTTATGTTCTGTTAGCCTTTTAGCTTTTTCAATCACCATCTCAGCTACAGCAACGTGTCTTTGTGCCGGTTCATCAAAAGTTGAACTAATTACCTCGCCTTTTACTGTACGTTGCATATCAGTGACTTCCTCTGGTCTTTCATCTATTAACAGCACCATTAAATAACATTCGGGATGATTAGCAGTTATAGAATTTGCGATACTTTGAAGTATCATGGTTTTTCCGGCCTTTGGCGGTGAAATTATAAGAGATCTTTGACCCTTACCTATTGGACTTACTAAATCAATTAATCTAGGCGTGAGATCTGGTTTTTTTTCAGTTTTATTATTTTCAACTTCCATAACTAATTGTTTGTTTGGATATAAAGGTGTTAAGTTATCAAACGCAATTTTATGTCTAGCTTTCTCAGGATCCTCAAAATTAATTTTGCTCACTTGTAAAAGTGCAAAATATCTTTCACCATCTTTAGGAGCTCTAACTGGGCCCTCTACAGTATCTCCAGTCCTTAATCCAAATCTTCTAATTTGACTTGGGCTGATATAAATATCATCTGGTCCAGGCAGATAGTTTGACTCCATTGCTCTTAAAAATCCAAATCCATCTTGTAATAACTGTAACACTCCACCACCCGTAATTTCTTCGCCTTTTTCGGCTAATTTCTTTAAAATTGCGAATAAAATTTCTTGTTTTCTTAGTGTGCTGGCGTTTTCTATACCAAGCTCCTCAGCCTGCGTAATAAGGTGTTCAGATGATTTTTTTTTAAGTTCTTGGATATTCATAATGTGGGATTTAAGTTTAAGATGAATACTAATATATATACTTTCTATTATTTTTCAAGTCTAGAGGGGCTTAAATATTACAATGAATATAATCAAAATTAGCAATATTGTTGGTACCTCATTAAAAAACCTGAAAAACTTGGAGGATCTAATATTCATGTCCAGCTCAAATTTTTTAAGAAATCCGCCAAGATAGAAATGATATATTGTCAAAAACGTTACAAGCAAAAGCTTAGCTTTCAGCCAGTAAGTAGATAGTTGCTCAAATCCAATACTAGCAATTAAAAGCAACCCAAATATCCAAGAAATAATCATTGCTGGCGTCATAATGTAAAAATAAAGTTTTCTTTCCATGGTTTTAAAAACCCTAGAAATATTTTTATCGCTTTGGTTTTCAGTGTGATAAACAAAAATTCTTGGCAAATAAAGCAATCCTGCCATCCATGAAATTACAGCTATAAGATGCAGCGCTTTATAGGTTAGATAAATATTCATTAATTTTTTATGTATTTAGAAACTAGATTTTTAAATAAATTTATATGATCATCGTTATCATTTAAACATGGTATGAGATCAAAGTTTTCTCCTCCAGCTTCTAAAAAGCTTTCTTTGCCTTGAATTAAAATTTCTTCTAAAGTCTCAACACAATCTGATGAAAAACCCGGACAAATTACTAGAATATTTTTCTTTCCTTCCGTTGGTAACTTTTCAAATGTTTTATCTGTATAGGGTTTTAGCCATTCCTGTGGGCCAAAGCGTGATTGGAAGGTTGTTGTTATTGGAATTTTTGTAAATTTTTCAGAGATCAAACGTGATGTTTTTTGGCAATAACATTGATACGGATCTCCTTTATCAAAATATTTTTTTGGTATTCCATGGTACGATGCAACTATTAAATCTGGTTTCCAGTTAATTTCAGAAATTTTTTTATTAATACTATTAACTAAGGCTTCAATATACAGTGGATGAGACTCGTAATGGGGTATAATTTGAAGACTCGGTTGCCATCTCATTTTCATAAGGGATCTATAAACTTCATCACAGACAGTAGCTGTAGTTGCTGCAGCGTATTGTGGGTACATTGGTAATATAACCAAATTTTCACATCCTTTTTCATGTAATTTTTTTACCTTGCTGTTAATACTCGGGTTTCCGTACCTCATGGCGTAATCGACTATGACACTGTCGATATCCATTTTATCACCAAGCTTTTTCATTTGCATTTCCGTATAATATTTTAAAGGTGACATATTAATATCATTCATCCATATTTCTTTGTAAGCCTTAGCTGTTTTGGATGGTCTAAAAGTTAATATAAATAAGTTAAGTATAATCTGCCATATTATTGGGTTTACCTCTATAACTCTTCTGTCTGATAAAAATTCTTTTAAATATTTTCTAATATCAAGCCAACTCGTTGAATCAGGTGTACCCAAGTTTATTAAGAGCACTCCTGTTTTTCCAAACTTTACTTCTGGGTGATTTGATTTCATCATAAAAGTTACAACATTAATTGTCTTTAATAAACTTTATTAAATATTCTACCATATTGGGGTTTGTTTCTGGCAGGACACCATGTCCTAAATTAAATATATAAGGATGATTTTTAAAAACTTTTAAATATTTTTTCACCTCTTGTTTTAAAATAGCTTTATCTTCTAACAGTTTTTCTGGATTTAAACCGCCTTGCACAGGTATATCAATTTCTTCTAATATTTTCTCAGGATCAACATTGTAATCAATACTTATTACATCTGGATTAACGATATTAACAAATTTTTTATAGTTTTTAATATTTCTTGGAAAACAAATAGATGGAACATTTAATGTTCTTATAAAATCAACAACTTCTTTCGTAGGAGCATATATATATTTTTCTAAATTCTCCTCTTCTAATAATCCAGCCCAACTGTCAAAAACTTGTATTATGGTTGCGCCACTTTTTATCTGATTTAAGATGTGAATCTTAATATATTTTATCAATAATTTTAGTAATTCATCAATAAAAGATTGATCAGTGAAAAAGTTTTTTTTTAGATTTTTTTTTGGTGATGCTCTGTTAATAATATAAACAAGTAAAGTCCATGGAGCACCTACAAAACCAATAAAATCTTTATTTTTTAGTATTTCATTTTTTGATGTAATCTTTATTGAGTTATAAATAGGATTAAGTTTTCTTTTAAAGTCTTNTTCATTGATATTAGNAAGATTNCTTTTATNAATTNNACCAAGTTCNGGCCCAANNCCTTTNTTAAAAATAACATTTTGTCCAAAACCATATGGTATCATTAATATATCAGAAAAAATTATAGCTGCATCTAAATCAAATCTTTTAATTGGCTGTAAAGTTATTTCAGGTACTAATTCTGTATTTAAACATAAATTAATAAAATTTTGATTTTTTTTTCTTATAGCTCTAAATTCTGGAAGATATCTACCCGCTTGCCTCATTAACCATACAGGTTTATACGAAGTATCTTTATTAATAATGCATTTCTTAATTAGACTCATAAAATATAAGTATATAAGTTTAGTATTAGTTTAATGTNCTGTTAATAGTGTTAATTAAATTTAATTAACCTTTTTTACAAAAACTATCCACAACCATTTTTTNNGATTTTTATTAATAGAACATAAATTTATTTTAATTTTAATATTTATGCACAATAAGTTATAATAATTCTTAACATGTTTAAATTTGTTAATTAAAAGGGCTTTTTTCACTTAAATAACAATAATATTCAAATTTGTAACAAATAAGTTTATTATTAGTTATTTATAAACATATTTATACATGAGTAATCCATATCAAATATACTTGATTTCCGACTCAACCGGGGAAACTTTAGATAGAATTTTTCTTGCCTTAAAAGCGCAATTTAAAAATTTTTTCTATGAGACTAATCATTATTCTTTTACAAGAACAGAAAACCAGGTTTTAAAGATATTAGAAACATTGGATGATATAGATAAAGCTATTATTCTTTATACAATTGTAGATAATGATTTATCAAAATTTCTTAATGAAGAAGCTAAGAAAAAGAACATTCCATGTTTTGGAGTATTAGGAGATTTAATTATAAGTTTTTCAAAACTATTGAATCAAGAGGCATCGTTTAAACCAAGTGGTCAACATGCTTTGACAGATGAATATTATAAAAGAATTGAAGCAATTCAATTTACCATGAACCATGATGATGGCAACTTGTCCGAAGATCTGAGTAAGTCGGATATAATTTTATTAGGTGTGAGCAGAACCAGCAAAACTCCCACATCAATATATTTAGCTAATAAAGGATTTAAAGTATCAAACATTCCCTTAGTTAATGAAAATTCAATACCAGATAGCCTTAAAGATAAAAAGAATAAATTTTGTATAGTTGGATTAACCGCTGATGCGGATAGATTGGTTGAAATAAGGAGAAATAGACTAAACTCTTTGAAAGATAACACTAGTACAAACTATATAAATCTCGAAAAAATATCTAAAGAGGTTGAGTCAGCAAAAATGACTTTTCAGAAATATAAATGGCCAACGATTGATGTTAGTAGAAAATCAGTTGAAGAAACAGCAGCATCCGTAATAAAAATTTATGAAATAAGTAAAAAAAATGTTTGATATTATTTTAGCATCTAAAAGCAAGGTAAGATTAGATATACTTAATAAAAATAATGTTGTTTGCAGTGCTAAACCGTCCAATGTAGATGAAGACGAAATTAAGATTTCAATGTTAAAGGACGGAGCATCACCAAAGGATGTATCAAAAAACCTTGCAGAAATTAAAGCAAATAAGGTTAGTCAAAATTTTCTCGATAAAATAGTAATTGGTGCTGATAGCGTAATAGATTTAGAAAATGAGATTATATCTAAACCAAAAAATAGATCTGAGGCCTTAGAAATTCTAAGAAAACTAAATGGAAAAACTCATTTTTTAATTAGTTCGGTTTGTATTTCAAAAAATGGTTCAATGATATGGCATTACACGGACAAGGCTGAGCTGAGAATGAAAACGATGACAGAAGATGAATTAAAACTATATTTATCAAAAATCGAGGATGAAAAATTATATGCATACAATGTTTATCAAATAGAGGGCGAGGGTAAAAATTTATTTAATAGTATAAAAGGTGATATGGACACTATAATGGGTTTACCAATTAAAAAAATCAAAGAATATCTTAGTAATTTAAAATGAAAAAATATCTAGTTGTAGGAGATCCCATAGAGCATTCTTTATCACCAGACATACATAACTACTGGTTAAGCAAAAATAATATAAATGCAATTTATGAAAAAAAACTTATTAAGAAGGAAGAAATTCCAGAAATTATAAACTTACTTAAAAATGGTAATCTAAATGGAATTAATATTACAGTTCCATATAAAAAAGATTTTGTTCAACATGTAGACAGTTTAAGTGCAGAAGCTAAAGAAACAAATTCTATAAATACAATATATTGTGTCGATGGAAGATTGATAGGACATAATACCGATATAGCTGGTTTCGAATTATCCATTAGACATTGCAAATATAATGCAAATAAGAAAAAAGCATTAATAATTGGAGCAGGAGGCGTGGTTCCATCAATAATTGTTGCTTTAAAAAAAATGAATATTGAAAAAATATTCGTTAAAAACAGGAGTGAAAATAACGCACTAAATTTAAAAAAAAAATTTCCAGAAATAAATTTAATTGATTGGAACAAAACTATTGATGTGGACATGATTATAAATGCGACTAGCATAGGTTTAAAAAAAGGAGAAAAACTAGATATAGATTTAAAAAAGTTTGGAGAAAATAAATTTTTTTATGATGTTATTTATAATCCTAAAGAAACTAATTTTTTATTAGATGCTAGGAAATTGGGGAATCTTGCTGAAAATGGGAAAATGATGTTTATATATCAAGCTCACCAAGCATTCTCTGTTTGGCATAAAATATTTCCAGTAATCGATGACGAAGTTATTGGAATAGTTGAAAAATGATTAGAATAGCAGTAGTCGGCAATATAGGATCAGGAAAGTCATTTGTAGCTAAATCATTTGGTTTGCCAGTATTTAATGCAGATAAAGAGGTTTCTTTAATATATAAAAAAAATAAATTTTTTTTTAAGAAACTTAACAAAAAAATTCCAAAATTTATAAAATCATTTCCAATTGATAAAAAAGAGATCTTAAGTTGCATATTGGCAAATAACAAAAATTTAAAAATAATAACAAAAATTATTCACCCCATTGTCAGAAAAAAAATGAATTTATTTATTAAAAAGAACAAAAAAAAAAGAGCGATTGTATTAGATATACCTTTATATTTAGAAAATAGACTAAATAAAAAAGGAGATATAATAATTTACGTTGATGCAAAGCAAAAACTNATTAATAAAAGATTAAGAGAAAGATCAAATTATAATAAAAAATTACTTAAAAAATTCAAAAAAATACAACTGAAAAGCAATTTAAAGAAAAAAAAATCCAATTATAAAATAGTAAATAATTTTAATTCACAGTTATTAAAAAAAACTGTTAATAATTTAAAATTTAAAATTTTGAGAATAAATGACTAATAAAGAAATAATACTCGATACAGAGACAACAGGATTAGATATCAGAGATGGGCATAGAATTGTTGAGATAGGATGTTTAGAAATTGAAAATTTTATACCCACAAAAAAAACCTTTCATTGTTACCTAAACCCAGAACGAAAGGTTTCAGAACAGGCATTTAAAGTTCATGGATACTCCGATGAATTTTTATCGAAACAAAAAAAATTTTCAGAAGTTGCTGATGAATTTTTAAAATTTATTGAAGGAAAAAAATTAGTAATTCATAATGCAAAATTTGACATTTCACATATTAATAATGAATTAATGATGGTGAATAGAAATAAAATAAATTTTGAAAACGTTATAGATACTCTTGAAATTTCAAAAAATAAATTCCCAGGTTCACAGATAAGCTTGGATGCCCTGTGTAAAAGGTATAAAATTGATAATTCAAGAAGGGTAAAACATACAGCTTTAATTGATTGTGAATTACTTTCAAAAGTTTATGTAAATCTTTTTGACCAAAAAGAACCTTTACTGAATTTTGAAAACTCTGATAAAGTAATAAGTTTAGGTGATAACAAAGACTTATCATATTGTAAAAAGGTTATTAAACCTTCAAAACAGGATATTGAAAATCATAAGTTGTTCTTAAAAACGCATTTAAAAAAAAATTTTTTTAGTTAAATTTATCGTTAAATAATTTATTAAAATCAACTTTTTTATCAAACTTTACGTTTGAAAATCCGGAGTCACTCAATAAATTTAAAAGTATCTTTTCGAGTTTTGGATAAATATCATTTTGAATATCGCATAAGATAATTTTCTGAAGATCTTTTTTTTCTTTTACACTTTCTTCAATTTTTACAATTGATGCATAAACAATTTCAAAATAAGATTTTTTGTCTGCTTGTGTTTTATTTTGAAATTTTAGACTTGTATTAACTTCTATAAGTTTATTCTTAAGTGGCTTAGAGCTTATATCTATATCCAGTTCATATTTATTTATATTATTTTTGGTTGATAAATAACTTTCCACGTCTGGTGTTTCGCTGGACATATCTTTAACAAAGTTTGATAGTATTTTATATTTTTCACTCATTTATTTATTCTCATCTATATCTTCGGACTCGCCTTCAATTAAATCTTCCTTATCATATTTTTTACCAGAATGTTTATTTTTAAATTTCTTAAATAATAAATAACGAGTAGGTGGAAATATTATTAAGAATCCTACCAAGTCTGTTGCAAAGCCTGGTATTATTAGTAGCAATGCAGAAAAGGCTAAAGCAGCGCCTGATATAATTTCATAAATTGGTAGTTCGTTTTTAACCATTTGTGACATTGCTGATCTNAGCGTGTTAAAACCTTCATATCTTGCATAAAGAACCCCNACAAATGCAGTGATGAAAATTANGGATATAGTATTGAAAGCACCAATTTTACCTCCTATCTCAATAAAAAGGTAGATCTCAACAANAGGAATTAGGATAATTGATAATAATANAGCGTTCATTTGTCTTTAGTCTAATTTGCTGGTTGAAATTAAGCAACATAGTAAATATTATTTAAATATGAGTTATAGTTTTGAATACATTGATATCATACTTTTAGCAATGATTGCTGGATTTATATTCTTAAGGTTGAGAGGAATTTTAGGAAAAAAATCTGGCTACGAAGATGAAATGGCATCAAGTTTTCCGCATGATTTTTCAAAAGAACCACTTAAAAAAAATCCAAAAAATATGGAATTTGATGACGAAGCTAAAAATAACTTTATTAAAGGGGCAAAGATTGCTTATGAAAATATAGTCGTTAGTTTTTCATCGGGTAATCTTAGCGGCGTAAAACAAATATTAAGCAAAAAAGTTTATGATCAATTTGAGAATGCTATTAAAGACATGAAAACGAACGGGCAAATTTCTGAGACAACTTTTATAGGAATTAACTCAGCTGAAATTAAAAAACATGAAAATAATAAAGGTTTCCTAGAAGTCACAGTTGATTTTGCAAGCGAAATTATTTCATGTATTAAAGATAAAGATGATAAAATAATATCTGGTGATCCAAAAAAAGTTAAAAAGGTTTATGATACATGGATATTTTCAAAGGAAATCTCTTCAAACAATCCAAATTGGCTTTTAATTGGAACTGAGAGTTGATTGAGCAATATAAGTGATAAAGATAAAAAGGATTGGAATAATTTTATAAATAGTAAAAATAAATTGGAAGACAAAGATAAAACTTCTAATATCCATAATGACACCCAATCTAAAATGTCCATTGACCTTCACGGTTATACTTTAGACCAAGCAAATAACAAAGTAAGAGAATTAATATTAAACTGTTTTGAGAAAGGAATTAGAGATATTAATATAATTACTGGCAAAGGGAATAGATCCAGCAATCAAAAGGATCCCTATCAATCAAAAGATTTATCCATTTTAAAATATGCTGTTCCTGATTACATCACAAACAATTCTGATCTAATGGATAAAATCTTAAAAATTGATCAAGTAACAGTTAATGAAGCAAGTAGTGGGAGTTTTAATATATTGTTAAAAAAAAAATAATTATAAAATAAACTTTGAAAGATCAGTATCTTTAACTAATTCCCCCAAATTTTCCTTGATGTATTTTGAGTCGACCACTATTTTTTCCCCAGATCGGTCTGTAGCTGTAAAACTTATTTCATCTAAAACTCTCTCAATAATAGTATGAAGCCTTCTAGCACCTATGTTTTCAACCGTTGAATTCACCTCAGTTGCTATATTTGCTATTGCATCAATACCATCGTCAGAAAACTCTAATTCAACGTTTTCAGTTTTTAATAAAGCTTTATATTGCTTTATTAAACTATTGTCTGGCTCTCTTAAAATTTTTTTAAAGTCATCACTTGTTAAAGCTTCAAGCTCAACTCTAATTGGCAGCCTACCCTGTAGCTCTGGAAGTAGATCAGATGGCTTTGCCAATTGGAATGCCCCTGATGCAATAAATAATATGTGATCAGTTTTTATTGGTCCATATTTTGTACTTACAGTTGTACCTTCTATTAAAGGTAATAAGTCTCTTTGAACACCTTCTCTAGAAACATCACCACCTACACGATCAGTTCTTGCAGAAATTTTGTCTATTTCATCTAAAAAAACTATTCCATTATTTTCTGTTGAGTTTTTTGCAGATTTTATAATTTTATCTTGCTCTATAAGTTTATCTGACTCCTCGTTAATTAAAATTTCATGAGACTCTTTAACTGTCATTTTCTTTTTCTTTTGCTGTTTACCCATTCCTTTACCAAGCATCTCTCCAATATTTATCATACCAACATTAGCTCCAGGCATTCCTGGAATTTCAAATGATGGCATAGATGAATTACTCTCGTTTACAGCAATCTCTATTTCATTATCGTCCAGATCACCATTTCTAAGTCTTTTCCTAAAACTTTCTCTTGTTGCAACACTTGCTTTGTTCCCTACAATTGCATCTAAAACTTTTTCTTCCGCTTGCTTTTGTGCTTGAGCATACACTTCTTTTCTTTTTTTAACTTTTTCCATAGCAATGGCGATTTCTAATAAATCCCTAACAATTTGCTCAACGTCTCTTCCTACATATCCAACTTCTGTAAATCTTGTAGCCTCAACTTTTACGAAAGGAGCTTCAGCAAGCTTAGATAATCTTCTTGAAATTTCAGTTTTTCCAACGCCCGTTGGTCCAATCATAAGAATATTTTTAGGCAGCACTTCATCTTTCATATCGCCTTTAAGAGCTTGTCTTCTCCATCTATTTCTAAGAGCAATGGCAACAGCACGTTTAGCTTTATTTTGCCCAATAACAAATCTATCTAATTCCGATACAATTTCTCTTGGTGAAAGAGAGCTGATATAAGTTTCATTTTCTTTTTTTTCGTCTTTAGGAACCAGAGGTGTTACGTTTGATTTTTCCATTATATTTTTTCCACAGTAATATTATTGTTTGTAAAAACACAAATTTCGGATGCAACTTTAATAGCCTTTTTTGCAATTTCTTCAGCTGATAAATCAGTATCCATTAATACTTTAGCTGAAGCTAAAGCATAGTTTCCTCCAGATCCAATCCCAATTACATCACCTTCTGGTTCTAGAACGTCTCCAGTTCCAGATATTATAAAACTTTTTTCTTTATCTCCAATTGCCATTAAAGCCTCAAGTCTTCTTAAATACTTGTCTGTTCGCCAATCTTTTGCAAGTTCTACAGCAGCTCTTGTTAAATTTCCTGCATGCTTTTCCAATTTAGACTCTAATCTTTCAAATAAAGTTAATGCATCCGCTGTTGANCCTGCAAATCCNGCGATNACATTTCTTTTCTCAATTTTTCTAACTTTATTNGCAGTACTTTTGATGACAGTATTNCCCATACTAACCTGCCCATCGCTAGCAACTACAACGTCTTTGTTTTTTCTTACTAATACAATTGTTGTCATACATGTTACATGGACATTAATTTCTATAATTCAAGCTATTGATTACTTTTATTGATATAAGCAAATAATGAATATATACGTATTAAAATAATGAAGAGAAAAGCTGATATTACTAGAAAAACAAAAGAAACATCAATCAAGGTTGAACTAAATATTGATGGAAAAGGTCAATACAAAATTGACACAGGAATTGGTTTTCTCGATCATATGTTAGAGCAATTATCTAAACATTCTTCAATAGATCTAAAAGTTAAAGCCAAAGGCGATACTCATATTGATTTACATCACACAACCGAAGATACTGGAATTGCTATCGGCGAATGTTTGAAAAAGGCATCAAAAAATTTTGTTGGAATAAAAAGATACGCACATGCACTTTTACCTATGGATGAAACACTAACTAGAGTAGCTCTAGATGTATCTAATAGGCCATATTTAATATGGAATGTAAAATTAAAAGTAGAAAAATTAGGTGAAATGGATACTGAGTTATTCAAGGAATGGTTCCAAGCTTTTGCACAATCTGCTGGGATTACTCTTCACGTAGAAAATATTTATGGTGATAATAGTCACCATATTATCGAATCTTGTTATAAAGGACTTGCTAGATCACTAAGAGCAGCGCTTGAATTAGATCCAAAAAATAAAAACACAGTGCCCTCTACAAAAGGTTCTTTATAAAAAAAGAATTAATGAAAGTCACAATCGTTGATTATAGCTCAGGCAATATTAGCTCTGTAGTAAACTCATTTAAAGAGGTTGCGCAAAAAAAAGCAACAATAGAAGTAACTTCAGATTTAGAAAAAATCAAAGCATCTGATAAAATTGTTCTACCTGGACAAGGATCATTTAAAAGTTGTGTAGATGCATTAAGCAAAATCAGCGGGTTAAATGATGCTTTAAATGAATTTGTGACTGTAAATAAAAAACCACTTCTTGGTATTTGTGTCGGGTTACAAATGTTTGCAGATGTCGGTTACGAGGAAACCGAAACTAAAGGCCTAGGATGGATTTCAGGCAAAGTATCAAAAATAGATAACCAGAATGGTAAATATAAACTTCCCCATATAGGTTGGAATCAAATAAACATCTTAAAGGATAGCAAGATTTTCCAGAACATAGAAGATAATTCACACATGTATTTCGTACATAGTTATGAATTCATACCTAAAGATAATAGAGTTATTTCAGCTACTACTGATTATTCAACAAAAGTTGTTTGNTCAGTNGAGAAAGAGAATATATTTGGAACACAATTTCACCCAGAAAAAAGTGATAAAACTGGATTAAAAATAATTAATAATTTTATAAATTTATAAATGAAAATATTTCCAGCAATAGATATCAAAGATGGAAAATGTGTAAGACTTGTTAAAGGAGATTTTAAGAATAAAACAGAATATGAAATGTCCCCAATTGAACA